>VYKU01000051.1_pt1 | contig 58091 bp, 57 predicted proteins | sample 5114491 | NCBI WGS metagenome assembly VYKU01 (sample SAMN12291796, study PRJNA351875) | freshwater metagenome | isolation source: freshwater lake | place: USA: Michigan, Gull Lake | collected 2011-07-05 | reverse complement strand
GGCTCATGATCTTCCCTTGGGCACGCGTACTTATCTTAGCCGGGGCGCACGGTTTGCGTCGTATTCCGGGCCAGTCCGTTAATCTGGCCCACCTCATCTGGCGCACACCACGCGCCCCGGCCCCTCTACAGGTGCACCCCCGGTGGTTTTCCGCGCGGGGCTATGAGTGTTGGGGGTGACAAAGAGGAGCGCGCTCACAGCTCACGCTTCGGCGGGGAAGACAGAGTTGGTTGAAAGAAAGCCGCTCTAGTCCCCCCACCAACACCCCGTCAACGCAATCCTAGGATTTGTGTGATAAATGATCTGTCAAATTCAACACGCGTTCGGTTTTGAAAGACGAAGTCTCCCGTGAAAGTCACCACGATCTCTGCGGACGCCCTGACCGACGAGCAGATTGCCCGTTGGGCAGCGTTGCAGCAAGAGACGCCGGAGTTTGGCTCGCCCTTGGTGGGGCCCTACTTTGCGCAATTGGTGCAGCGCCATCGCGGTGATGTACATGTGGCGATTGCCAAAGAAGCTGCGGGCGACGTGGCCTTTTTTGCGTTTCACAAGGCCAGTCATGGCTATGCCCGCCCCGTCGGTGCACCATTTTCGGACTATCAGGCCATTGTGAGCGAGCCGGGTTTTACGCTCGACGGCAACGCGTTTTTGGCTGAAGTGGGCATTGAACGCCTATTTGTATCGGGCCTGATGGACCCGCACGGCTTGTTCCAAAAAACCCAATTAGAGCCGACCTTGGGCTATCGTATCAGCGTGAAAGACGGTGGGGCGGTCAAGATGGAACGCCTCCGTCAAGCTAATCCCAAATGGGCGAAGAATCTGCGGCGGCTGGCCAATAAGATGGACCGGGAATTGGGTCCGATCCGTTTTATAACTGGCAATCAAGACCCATCGGCACTAGAGGCCGTTTTGCAGCTTAAAATAGATCAGTATCATGAGTCCGGTCTAACCGATGTCCTGCGCCCGCAATGGGTGAAAGCGATGATGCAGGATTTGTTTAGCCGCACCAACCCAGAGTTTGGTGGCTGCTTGATTACGCTCTATGCAGGCGATTACTTGGTTTCCGGGCAATTTGGCGTGCGTCAAGGTGGGTGGTTTCATCCTTGGATCGCCTCCACCTGTCCAAAGGCACACCCCTTTTCGCCGGGGATTGTTTTCTTAGGCCAGATGCTCCGCCATGCCGAAGATATTGGCATTGAAACCATTGATTTGGCACAAGGGCACAGCCATTATAAATCGCAGTTTGCACGCAATCCAGTGACTGTTCTGGCGGGCCAAGTCGGGCGACGGGCGACCACTGTCTCAACGGCCCAAATAGGCCCAATCGGCATGATCCAAAAGCGCTTAGACTTGATTGCAAGTGTAGAGCCAGACTTGGCAGGGCGCTTGCATGCAGGCTGGGCTGCGGTAACTTCTGCGCCGCGTCGCCTCATTGCGCGCGGTAAAACCCAACAAACTGATAGAGTGTCTTCCCATGACTAAGCCAGCTTCGATCGTTTCTTGGCCCGCGGATGTGTCTCAGCGCTTTGGTCGTGAGACCATCGTGGCACAGCATGACTTGCACATGCGGCCGATGTTTTCAGACGCAGGCTTGGCCGCACTTTTGGACACCTATCCACGCGACAAGCTGGGCGTCTTTACCATGGGCCATGATCCAGTGGATTGGCAGTCCTGGCGCGTCGGCAAGGCCGGGGACATGCGTGGTGCTGAGCTGATGCAGGCCGTTGAAGACGGTCGGATTTGGCTGAACTTGCGCGCCGCTAATGCCCATCTGCCTGACTATGCCGCGCTATGCGACGAAATCTTCCGCGACAAGGAAGCCAATGTTTCCGGCCTGAAGACGATGAAGCGTGATCTTGGCGTGCTGATATCATCGCCAAATGCACAGGTTTTCTATCATTTGGATTCGCCCTTGGTTTCGCTCTGGCAAGTGCGCGGCACCAAGCATGTCCGCGTCTATCCACCCAAAGCCCCCTTTGCACGCCCCGAACAGATTGAAGCCGTCGTGTTGCGCGAAACAGATGAGCAAATTCCGTTCGATCTAGCTTGGGACCAAGAGGCCCAAGATGTAACGCTGGAACCTGGCATGATGGTGACTTGGGCGCAAAATGCCCCCCATCGCATCGTCAATGGGCCGATGGTCAACGTCTCGCTGTCGGTTGAGTTTATGACGCCGGCCGCACTTCTGCGGGCCAACGTCATTTACGCCAATGGCGTGCTGCGCCGCCGTCTTAACATGACGCCAGAGATCCAAGCAGGGCTAGACCCACGTGCCCTAGGCAAGCTTGCATTGGCGCGGGCTTTTAAAGCCATTCAGATTCAAAAGGCGCACGAACACATACTCACGCCCAGCTTCGACCTACGCGAAGCCATTCCCGGTGTCCGTGAAAAGGTTGACGCTTAGCGTCTTTCAGGCGGTCAGGAAGCGGTAGGCCCCCTCAAACTCGCTTGCCCAGAAGCGCTCAGAATGTGTGCCATCGTCGACAATGCGGGAGCGAATATCGAGACCGGGTCGATAGCCGACCGCGATCAAGGCTTCGACCATAGCGGGTTGATCCTTGGCGAAAATGCCTTTTGGTTCATCGCCCACCCGCTCATCGCGGCCACTGACCAGAAAGACCCGTGCGCCTCGCCGATAGGGTCTTGTCGTGCGCGCAAGTTGGTCCAATCGGGGATTTAGCCAGAGGGGCGTCGAAAAAGCACCAACGCGTCCGAAAACATCTGGCCGCGTAAGGCCAGCATAAAGCGCCAGCGTGGCGCCAGAGCTTGCGCCCATGATGAGGGTATGGTCGCGATCACGTTTGGTCCGAAACCGACTGTCAATCAGGGGCTTAAGGGTGCCCGTTAGAAAGGCGATATAGGCATCTGCTTGGCCTGGAAGGCCAGACCAAGGCAGGACAGGATGGTATTCGGCCGTGCGGTTTTCACCACCATTGTCGATCCCCACCACAATCGCGCCGGGATCGCCTGCCGCCGCCAGCCGATTGAGCGTCTCGTCGACTTGCCATTCCCCGGCATAGGAAGTCGCTCGGTCAAATAGGTTTTGCCCATCTTGCATATAAATTACCGGATAGCGGCGGCGTGAGCTTTGATAATTCGGCGGTAAATAGAGCCAGATTCGCCGGGTGCGCCCCAAGCTGGGCATGGCCATCGCCTCATCCAGAATTGTCACCGTGGCGCTGCGCGTGCTGCTTTCCGCTTGCCCAAGTGCAATCGATGGCATGGCGATTAAGGCTGTAAGACTACCTCCGATAACCTGCCGCCTACGCAGCTTATCAACGTAAGTTGATCCACACGTCCAGTGTTCCATTTGTTAGATCGCCATTCCTATGCTAATCACTCGCCTGATCGACGAAACTGGTACTGCCGTCGCATGGTCTTTTTTGCCTTCTTTTGCAAGATTGACCCTGCCTGCTTCCATTCTTCTAAGACGCCGAATGCCGTGCCGGATATCGCACGGTCACTATGGCTGTAAGCATGCGAAGCGGCCAAACTATGAGAAAGGGTCCCACGATGGCGACCGGAGTTGTTAAGTGGTTCAACGCAACCAAGGGCTATGGCTTCATTCAACCTGATGCAGGTGGCGGCGACGTGTTCGTTCACATCAGCGCAGTTGAACAGTCTGGCTTGAACGGCCTAAACGATGGGCAAAAAGTCAGCTTTGAACTGAAGACAGAGCGCGGCAAGACCGCAGCGACAGAATTGCAAGTTATCTAATCTATTTGCAATCAGGCGCTCACAGGGGCAGGGGCGGTTGCTTCTGCCCTTTTTTTGTTTGGCCTAAGCTCAGTCGTCACCCACCCGGCCACGCAGCTTTTTGACGGTCGAACGGATGGCCTTACCTTCCAGCCGCTTCTCTCGTGCAGCACGCGTTGGCCGGGTCTTTTTGCGCGGCGGCGGAGGTGGTACGCTGGCGCGATCAATCAAGCCTTGAAGTCGTTCGCGTGCATCTTGGCGATTGCGCTCTTGGGTGCGAAAGGTCTGGGCCAATAGCACGATAACCCCGTCCTTAGTGGCCCGAGATCCCGCCAACTTAATCAGGCGATCGCGCACATCTTCGGGAAACGATAGACTGGCAGAAGCGTCAAAGCGTAATTCTACTGCCGTTGAAACCTTATTGACGTTCTGACCACCAGGGCCAGAGGCACGGACGAACGTCTCGCTAATCTCATCTTCGCCAAAGGGGTAAAGGGTTGGTGGGGTCATGGGCAGACCCTAAACCCAAGCATAATTAAAGCTGACTGATACCCGCTTGGACTTAGCGCGGTTTAGCACCACTTCATGTCGCAACCAGCTCTCCCATAGGATCACCTCGCCGATCTGCGGGGTCAGGAACACGAAGGGCTGCAAATCTTGCGTGGCATTTGGCAAGCGCGTGGGCGCGGCCATCATCATGGCCAAACGCGGGTCTTCCAGCTTTAAGGCGGATGCGCCATCGGGCAGGATAACATAATAGGTACCCGAGATGACGCTGTGGGGATGAATGTGGCCCGTATGAACCCCGCCCGGCGGCAGGCAATTGACCCACAAACTGTCCAGCTTCAGCTTGCCGCCTGCCAGATCAAAACCAACTTCTTGCGCGAATGCTGCGGCATGCTTGTCGAGTTGGCGTTTCAAGTCGCCAAAGGCGCTGATGCGGGTCGGCAAATCATTGAGGGACGCATAGGACGTATAGCCTTTATAGCCATTGTCCCGGCACCAACGCCGCCCCGCCACATCCTCTCGTTCCAGCATGTCGCAAGCGTCGGCCAAGTCTTGGCGCAAGTCCTCAGGCGCTCGCCCACCTAAGGGCGCGCGGTACAGCCGTGTTGCAAAGAGGGAGAGCGTTTCTGCCATGCGCGCTCTTAGCCTGAACATGGCAGGAAGGGAAGTTTGGCTTGGAACCGCACACCTACTTCAAACTCCCACAAAAGCGCTGGATGCGGCGGCAGGCCTCCTCCAAAGTCTCAGTTGAGGTTGCATAGGAGATGCGGAAGGCGGGGCTGCCGCCAAAGGCTGCGCCATGCACCACGGCAACGCCTTCAGCTTCCAGAAGCTCGCGCGCGAAATCTTCGTCATTCTCAATCAGTACGCCAGATGCCGTGCTCTTGCCGATCAGGCCTGCGCAGGATGGATAGACATAGAAGGCACCCTCAGGCTTCGGGCAGGTAAGGCCGGACGCTTGGTTGAGCATGGAGACAACCAAATCCCGGCGCTCTTGGAACACTTTGTTGCGGGTGGGCAAATAGTCTTGTGGGCCATTCAGCGCTTCGACTGCAGCATATTGGCTGATGGAGGTGGGGTTAGAAGTCGATTGGCTCATGATGCCCGCCATGCCTTTGATGAGCCAAACGGGGCCTGCGGCATAGCCGATACGCCAGCCAGTCATGGCATAGGCTTTGGAGACCCCATTCATCGTCAGGGTACGGTCATAGAGGGCGGGCTCTACCGCGGCGATGGTGGCAAACTCAAACCCGTCATAGAGCAAATGCTCATACATATCGTCGGTCAGGATCATCACATGGGGATGGCGCAACAAAACATCTGCTAATGCGCGCAGATGGGCCGCGCTGTAGGCGGCACCGGTTGGGTTGGAAGGCGAGTTCAGGATCAGCCATCTTGTGGCAGGTGTGATGGCGGCCTCTAACTTTTCTGCCGATAGGCGGAAGCCTTCTTCGGCAGTGGCTTCCACAATTACTGGAGTCGCGCCGGTCAGATGCACAATGTCGGGATAGCTCACCCAATAGGGGGCGGGCACAATTACTTCATCGCCGGGGTTCAGCGTTGCCATGAAGGCGTTATAGATAATCGGCTTACCGCCCGGCGCGACGCTGACTTGGTCTGGCGTATAGGTCAGATTGTTTTCGCGCTTGAATTTGGCGCAGATCGCCGCCTTCAGCTCAGGGATTCCGTCGACATTGGTGTATTTGGTTTTGCCCGCGCGGATCGCGGCGATGGCGGCTTCTTTGATGTTGTCGGGCGTATCAAAGTCTGGTTCGCCAGCACCGAGGCCAATGGTATCGCGGCCAGCCGCCTTTAACTCGCGCTCCTTTTGGGTCACAGCCATCGTTGGGGATGGCTTGATGCGGGAGAGGGCGGCGGACTTAAACGGGGTCATTGGGAAACATCCTATGGATGGGCAGAAAGGCTGAAACCTTTTAAGGCGCTGCACGGGCCGTGCAAGAGCACGGGGTGCGTCTTTTCAGTTCTACCGCTCTGCGGCGCGGCGGAGCCTGTCGGCAATCGCCTCTCCAAGGCCTGTCTCCGGAATAGTGGCGATGACAATGGCGGTGGGATTCAGGGCGTCTGCCGCGCGCAACATGGCGAACAAGTTGGCCGCGGCTTCAACCAGATCGCCAGCGGGCGACAGGTTGAAGTCGGCCCGATCATAACCCGGACCAAAACCGATCATCACTTCACCTGCTTCAGCGCTAGAGCCATGCAAGCGGACGGGCGCGCGCGGCGCATAATGGCGCAGCACCATACCGGGCGAAGCTGGGGCGGCTTTGGCAGTGGCATCAGGGGCGAGCAGGGGGCCTGCAACGGCTTCCAGTGCTGCACGGCTCAATCCCCCTAACCGTAGCAAGGTCGCTTGATCGCCGGTCACAGCGACTACCGCGCTCTCCAGCCCAACTGCACTAGGTCCACCATCGAGCACGAGAGTTACTTTGTCGCCAAACTCCTCCAGCACGTGGCCTGCAGTCGTTGGCGAGGGCCTGCCCGAAACATTGGCAGAAGGGGCAGCCACAGGCTTACCGAAAGCGCGCAACACCTGTTGCATCAGAGGGTGTGAAGGTACCCGCAAAGCAATTGTATTAAGCCCCGCGCAGGCTAAGTCGCAGACCGCGCAATCCGTCTGGCGTGGAACCACAAGGCTTAAGGGGCCCGGCCAAAAGGCCTCGGCCAGCTTGCGCGCCAGTGGGGAAAACACCCCAAGCGCTTCTGCTGCTTCGAGGCTAGCAACATGGGAGATCAGTGGGTTGAAATGGGGGCGACCCTTGGCGGCAAAAATCCTCGCAACCGCTTCGGCATTGGTCGCATCTGCCCCTAGGCCATAGACCGTCTCGGTGGGTAGGCCCACCAAGTCGCCACGCGCAAGGGCTGCAGCGGCGGCACGCACATTTTCCGAGAGCTCCTGATCCATAGCTTGTCCTGTGACAGTTTAGTTCAGAAAGTCAAAAACGGTGCGCAGCGCGCCCACCGCCAATCACGAAACGGTCACGCCTCCATCAACTTGACTCAAGTGGCCTTGAGACACTTGGGCACCACCGGCATATGCAGCCCGACAGCACTTATGGAGGTCGTCATTATGAAGCGTATTGTATCCCTATTAGCCCTCACGTCCTTGGTCGCCTTGGCAGCAGCACCTGCCCAAGCTGGCCAAAGCAAAATGAAGTGCGCTAACGCGACCCCAGCCCAGGTCGAAGGCCTGTTTTCCCAGTTCAACGCCGCTTGGGCCACTAAAGACCCAGCCAAAGTGACGCCTTTGTTCGCAAAAGACGCTGTTCTGTTGGCAACTGTGTCCAACACCCCACGCACGACGCCAGAAGCCATCAATGACTATTTCGTCAGCTTCTTGAAGAATAGCCCCGTTGGCACCATCCAAACCAGCTCTGTGCAAGTCGGCTGCAACATCGCAACCCGTCTGGGCACTTGGGATGTCGCTTTGACCAACCCAGACACCAAAGCCATTACCGTCGTGAAGGCGCGCTATTCCTTCATCTACAAGCTGGAAGATGGTGCTTGGAAAATCTATCACTTGCATTCGTCGATGATGCCAGAGCCAACCAAGTAAGCTCGCTAGCGTCTGATCAATGCATTGAGGCTGGGGCTCGCGGAGCTCCAGCTTTTTTGTGGCTACTTTCGTGTGGCGCGCACGGCGACGTTAACAACTGTTTCCCGCGCTACCCATTCGGCACCTGGGTCAGACTCAAGGCCAAGTTTCAAGGCCATCCGGTCGAGTTTCACTTGACCTGTCATGGTGGCGATATTGCCGGAAATAGCGACCGTGAAGGGCAGAGGCACGCGGTAATTCATGCCCTTTACCGTCAAAACACCTTCAGCGACATAACGGCCGGGGCCGACCGAACGGATCGACTGGGTGACATAGCGTGCCGTGGGAAATTTCCGCGCGTCAAACCAATCCGACGTGGCCAGATTGTCATCCGGCTCCTTCACACCGGTCAAAGCACTGCCGGTCATAATGGTGATCACAGCTTGGCTGCCAGCAAGATTATTGGGGTCGAACTTTATGTCGCCCGACCACTGGCGAAATGTGCCATTGACGGCATTGCCAGCCCATTTCGTGGAGAAGGCAATTCGGCTTTGACGCGCATCTATCGCCCAAGCCGTTGCGGCGGCTTTGCTGGCGGGGGCTTTCTTAGCAGGCTGCGCGTCGGCGAAATTTAAGGGCGCGGCAAAGGCTGCGAGCGCCAGACTGGCGACCGTGAGGACTTTCAACATCAGATTGTTTCCTTATCTTATTTCGGCCGTATGAAGGGGACCATGCGGGCCATCACATCATCGTCGTCCATGAACACATGCTTGAGAGCCGCGCCGACATGGATCACGAACAGCACAATGACGCCCCAAGCAGCAGCACCATGCCCGGCTTTGGCAATGCCATTGAGCTCCTTGCGAAATGGCAGATCGGCAAGGGGAAGGCGTGGCCACTCAAATAGGCCCCACCAATGGGTCGCGATATTATAGGGAGAAGTGGAAATGATCACCCAGCCGCCCAAAGGAAGACCAATCATGAGGGCATAGAGCGCGAAATGGGTGAATTTGGCGGCTGCAACTTCCCACCCCTTCATGCTTTCGGGCAATGGGGGTGGGGGATTGGCAATCCGCCAGAACAGGCGAAACAAGGAGAGCAAGAGAATGGTCAGGCCCGCACTTTTGTGGAGTTGAAAAGCCTCAAACTTTTCAGGTCCTTTGAGGTCCTCCATCGCCCAGCCACCCAAGATTTGAACCAGGATTGCCGCAGCAATTACCCAATGCAACAGGATGGCTACAGTTGTGTAGGAACGGCTTTCTTTAGCCCCTGACCAAGTCTCGCCCGTCATGTTTTAGTCCTTTTTCAAAAACTCAGTTTCGATGATCAGATCTACTTGATCACCAATTCCGAAATTAATCCAGTTATTCATGCCCCACTCGGAGCGCTTGATCGAACCAGTGGCCGAGAAGCCTACATTTTGAACACCGCGGAACGGGCTCTTGCGGCCCGTATTATAGGTCACGTTCAAGGTCACAGGCTTGGTAACGCCCGCCACAGTCAAATCGCCGGTCATCGTGCCGGTTGTAGCCGAGGTGGAGGTAAGCTTGGTCGATTTGAACGTGATCGTGGGGTTGGCTTCGGCCTTGAAAACTTGTTTGGCGATCTCAGCGTCAAACTTTGGCAGGCCAGTATTGACCGAAGTGGCGTCAATCGTAATGTCCGCGCTTGAAGCCGTTGGGTTCTGGGGGTTGAAATTAATCGTGCCTGAAATCTTGTCAAAGCGCGCGGTATAGGTGGACAAGCCACTGTGATCTAGACGCCAGTGAACGGAGGTATGAGTTGGCTCAACTTCATAAAGGCCGGCAGGTTGAGCGGCGAGATTGGCAGCCTTGGCCGCATCGGCTGCAGGTGTTGCAGCGGAAGCCGTCATAGCAGCAAAAGCGATCAAGGCGACGGGGGCAGCGAAAGCGAGAATGAAAGTGCGACGCATGTCTAATGTCCTTATAGCTGATTGTCTTGGTCAGCTTGCAACATGGCAAACCATCCGACACTGCGTTAGATAGACGTTATTGGCAGACTTGCCGAGTAGCAAAACCCAAAATATCTGAAACAGTCCGTTGCTTGGATTGATGAAGTTCGTCACCTTGTCACAAACCGCTGCCCCTAGGAAAAAGTTCCATGACCTACGCCGCCCCCGTCCGCGATATTCGCTTTTCCTTGGAAGAGATTGCAGGGCTTTCTGCGTTGCGGGAACAAGGGATGTTCGCGGAAGCAAGTGCTGATCTGGTTGAACAGATTCTGGTTGAAGCGGGCAAACTCGCGAGTGATGTCCTCGCCCCGCTTAACGCCTCAGGTGACCGCGCGGGGACCCAACTTCAAGCCGATGGCACGGTGGTCTCGCCAGAAGGATTTGCCGAAGCCTATCAGCAATTTGTCGAGGGTGCGTGGCTCTCTGTGCCATTTGATCCGGCAATTGGCGGCATGGGCTTGCCCAAGGGTGTCGCTTTAGCCGTCCATGAAATGGTCCATGCTGCGAACATGAGCTTTGGCCTCTGCCCCATGCTGACCTTGGGTGCTGTGGAGGCGCTGTCTGCCCACGGCACGCCCGAACAACAGACGCTTTATCTGCCCAAGCTGGTGACAGGCCAATGGTCTGGAACCATGAATTTGACAGAGCCGCAGGCAGGCTCTGATGTTGGCGCTCTGACCAGTCGCGCTGTGCCCCAGGACGACGGCACCTATAAGATTTTCGGCCAGAAGATTTACATCACTTGGGGCGAGCATGAGATGGCCGAAAACATCGTCCATCTGGTTCTGGCGCGCCTTCCCGATGCGCCCGCTGGTGTGAAAGGCATCTCGCTTTTCCTCGTACCTAAGTTCATCCCTGATGCAGAGGGTAATCCCGGAGTACACAATGATGTACGCTGTATCGGGCTAGAGCATAAGATGGGCATCCATGCCTCACCCACCTGCACGATGTCTTATGGCGACCAAGGTGGGGCAATTGGTTGGATGATTGGCGAGCCGAATAAGGGCTTGACCTATATGTTCACGATGATGAATTCAGCCCGCCTCAATGTCGGCCTACAAGGCGTCGCGGTTGCAGATGCCGCATTCCAAAAGGCCTATGAGTACGCGATGGAGCGGAAGCAAGGTCGCGCGGAAGGCTGGACAGAAGCTGGCCCAAGCCCGATTTTCCACCACGCCGATGTGCGCCGCATGTTAATGACCATGAAGGCCAAAGTCTCTGCCGCCCGTTCGATCTGTCACATGACGGCGTTAGCCTCAGATGTTTCCGAACACGCGCCAACCCCTGAAGCGCGCAAGATGGCTAAAGCGCGTGAAGAACTACTGACGCCGATTGCCAAAGGCTGGTCGACGGATATGGGCGTGGAAGTGGCGTCGCTTGGTGTGCAAATCCATGGTGGCATGGGTTTTGTTGAAGAAGGTGGCGCTGCCCAATTTTACCGCGATGCCCGGATTGCCGCGATTTATGAGGGTACCAACGGCATTCAAGCCATTGATTTGGTGAACCGGAAGCTGACGATGGATGGTGGCGCGCCGGTTGCGGCCTTGATCGACGAGATGCGCGCGACTGCGCTTGCTTGTGAGCAAGCGGGTAACGAGCAGGTGAAGTGGATCGGCAAGCGCCTGAGCGAAGCGGTCGACATTTTTTCCGATGCCGCCAATTGGCTAATCCGGGCCCAATCAGGTAATGCCAAGCGCGATGCCTTGGCCGGCGCAACACCGTTTTTGAAACTCGCAGGCGATGTTACCGGCGGCTGGACCTTGGCTAAAGGCGCGTTGGCGGCTCTCACCCATCTCAAAGCGAAGTCCGGTGACGCCGCTTATATGACGGCACGTATCTCGCTGGCAGGCTTCTTTGCGGAAAACGTGCTAGCGCAAGTGCCGGGGCTCTTGGCCTCGGTCACAGCTGGTTCAGATGTGTTGTTTGAGCCAGAGATGGACGCTTTGGCGGGTTGATTAGGCCGCAGCTTTGGCTGCCATTTTGCTGGGGTCTTGGACATAAAGACCGCGGCTGCCGGCCACGGGCTTAAAGCTATCGGTGACACCTAGAACGGTTTCGGCCGCCCCTAACAATAAATAGCCCGGGCCTTCAACCTGTTGGGCCATACGTTCGAGGACCATTTTCTTGGTGGGCATATCGAAATAAATCAACACGTTCCGACAGAAGATCACGTCAAACTTGCCGAGTGCGCGGAAGTCGTCGAGTAGGTTCATGGTGCGATAGCGGATGCTGGTTTTCAGCCGATCATCAATCTTCCACGCATCGCCGTCTTTCTTGAAATGCTTCAGCAGCATCTGAACGGGCAGACCACGTTGCACCTCAAACTGGGTATAGATGCCAGCCTTTGCTTTTTCCAAGCAGCGCTCAGAGATATCGGTTCCCAAAATCTCAAGCTTGCTGCCACCCAGCTTTGGTCCCAAAGCTTCAGCAATCATGGCCAAGGAATAGGGCTCCTGACCTGTGGAGGCCGCTGCACACCAGACTTTGATGGTACCACCACGCTTGCGCGCGACCAGTTCTGGCAAAATCGACTGCTCGAATATGTCAAAAGGCGTTTTATCGCGAAAGAAAAAGGTTTCGTTGGTCGTCATGGCGTCCACAACCGACTCAATGAGCTTGGCATCGCGGCGTACGCGGATTGCGCTGATCAGATCATCGATAGACGCAAAACCATCTTTGCGAGCAATCGGGGCTAAGCGGCTCTCAACCAAATAGGTCTTGTCGGCTGACAGGACTAAACCAGAACGTTCCCGCACCATGGTCGAAACAAACTCAAAATCGGCGGGCTTCATACACTTACTCCACGCATTACATTTAAGATCGCCGGAGCAATCTCTTGAATAGGCTTACAGGCTGTGGCGAGACCCGCGCGCGCGACCGCGCCGGGCATTCCCCAAACAACGCTGGTTTCTTCGTCTTGAGCGATTAATTGCGCGCCCTTGGTGACCAAGGGCTTTGCCCCAAGCAGACCATCTTGACCCATGCCTGTTAGAATTACTGCCAAGGCCTTTTCGCCAAAGGTTTCGGCTGCTGAGCGAAACATGGGGTCCACGGCTGGGCGGCAGTAATTTTCCGGCGGGGCGTCGCTCAAATTGATACGGGTGACATTTAGATGCCTGCTGACTGTCATGTGGCGATCACCCGGCGCGATATAGAAGATGCCAGGTTGGGCTTGCAGGCCATCGCTGGCCTCAAGCACCGAAGCTTTGGTCTGCTTAGTCAAGTGATCAGCCAATATCTTCGTGAACATTGGCGGCATGTGCTGGGTGATGAATACCGGCACACGGAGTTTGCCAGCCAACCCCGCAATCACTTCACGCAGCGCCTCTGGGCCACCGGTTGAAGAACCAATGAAAATGGCTTCTGGAATAAGCTTCTGCGTGACGACACGCAGAATTGGTGCCGGGGCAGCGAGTGCACGCGCGCCGGACGAACCCAATGACGCCGCGCCATAGGCATGGCTTAAGTTGGCCGCAGAGACGGCGCGGGCACCCAAGCTCCGGACCTTTGCCAACAAGTCGCGTTTATAGTCCGCAGCACCTGCCAATTGGCTCGCGTCGGGCTTAGGGATATAGTCGGACGCACCAGCAGCGAGAGCTTTGATGGTAACTTCTGCCCCACGCTGGGTCAGTGTCGAGGCCATGATCACCCGGGCATCGGGGGCAATTTTGCGGATTGCAGGGAGGGCGGTAACCCCGTCCATAATCGGCATCTCGATGTCAAGAATGATCAGATCCGGCTTAAATTTCTCAGCTTGATCCACCCCGTCCTTACCGTTGACGGCAGCGCCTACTACTTCAATGTCCGCTTCCCCGGACAGCCAGCGGGTCACGAGACCGCGAATGACCGCAGAGTCGTCGACAACCAGCACCCGGATTTTACGGGCGGGCGCTTGGCCTGTTAGGGGGTGAGCGGGGGACAAACTCATACTGGCGAAACCAAGCCGACTTCAGCAAACTTGGATTGCACAATTTCGCTGTCAAACGGCTTCATAATGTATTCATTTGCCCCACATTCAATGGCTTGGGCAATGGCCGAAATGTCGTTCTCGGTGGTGCAAAACACCACCACTGGCCGGTCGCCACCTGGGTCAGCGCGCAAATTCCGCAAGAAATCGATGCCATTCATCACTGGCATGTTCCAGTCTAGCAAAATCGCATCAGGCATGGAGCTGCGGCAAAAGGAGAGCGCCTCTGACCCATCTCCGGCTTCTTCAACCCGGAACGATAAATCTTCCAAGATACGACGCGCGACTTTCCGGATTACACGGCTATCATCGACAACAAGGCAAGTCTTCATGATCTTATTTCCTGTTCTAGGCGGTGGCGACGCAGAGGAGGCGGTCTATGTTTAGGGTCATCAAAAGGCGGCCTTCCAAGCGGTAAACACCTTGGCTGACATCCTTCCAATTCGGGTTCAAATTCACGGGGTTCGGCTCAAAGTCAGAGTCTGACAGACGTAGAACTTCGCCAACTGAATCCACAAGGATCCCATAAGCTTCACCTTGATACTCAACGCCCACAGCCATCATGCCAGCAAAGCCTTGCGGGCGAGCTGGCAGGCCAAGACGGCAGCGCGCATCAATTGCGGTGACGATGCGCCCGCGCAGGTTTAGGACGCCAGCAATCTCGGGCCGCGCACCAGGAACTGGGGTTAAGCCTTTCAGCGAGAAAACATCTTGGATATCGATAACTTCAACACCGAACAATTGATCCGCGACATGGACGGTCACAAATTCCTTTGTCCCAGCCTTGGCTAGAGCCAATTCGCTTTCATGGCGCGTTGCGAGGGCATTCATGCTGCAATCTCCAAATTGGCGGCGTGTTCGACAGCGGCAATCAGACTATCTCGATCGGACTTTCGCACCAGCGACGCAAAGCCCGTCGCATCCGCATCAGGCGACCCAGAGAGGGCGACGATGCTGGTGCCTGCGAGGCGATCATCACTCAACAAGCGCCGCGCAGAGGCGACGTCGACATCAATGTCGGTGAGCACAGCCGAAGGCTTGCGGTACTCAGCACAAACAAGGGCTGCTGAAACCGTGTCAACGGCTTCAACTTCATAGCCTGCCGAGCGCAAGAGCGGCGATAGCAGGTTGCGGAAAAATGGGTTGCGCTCCACCAAAACGATGTGCTTGGGGGGTTTGTTGACGCCTGGATCATCCCAATTTGTCAAAGCGAGGCTTAGATAATGGCTGACGTCAAGAACTTCAGTAGCTTTGCCCTTGAGCACAGCAACACCTAGAAGACCGGCACGGTCAGCGGCCATTTCGATGTTGAGCGCCTCGTCGACGATGTCGACAATCTTGTCTACCGCCAAGCCTGCAGCCAATCCATTATAGGTAAAGACCAAAACAGGTTGGACGCCAGTGGTGGCAATAGGTGCATAGGGGTCTGCTGGGACAATCGGCATCAGCTCGCCGCGATATTGCACCAAGGTTCGGCCATCGCCTTGCTCGAAGGTGGCTGCGTTCAATTCTTCGAGGCGGGTCACCAGGGATAGCGGCACCGCCTTTGGCTGTTCACCGCCGGCTTGGAACACGATCATCGAGGTGGTTTCAGGGCGCTGACCACGCTTTTTCTGAACCGCTTCAATCGCTTCCTCAACAACTTCTTCAGCTTGGCCGACGCGGCGATACACAGCGCCAGGATCGATGATCATGATGACCGAGCCGTCGCCCAAAATGGTCGCGCCCGAGAAAGTGCCCACATCGGCTAATGCCTTTGACAGGGGTTTCACCACAATTTCTTCAGTATCGAACACTTCATCGACAACCACGCCAAACAATTGGCCCGAGTGCTGCATCACCACAACAAAGGCGGAATTCGATTCGCCCGTCGCGGGATCACGGGGCGGTACGCCCAAAACTTCGGACAAATCCACCAGTGGCAACAAGCGATCGCGCAGGCGCAAAACCCGTGCGGAGTTAAGAACTTCAACTTTATGCTCAGAAGCACCACCTGCACCCACCAATTCCACAATCGATAATTGTGGGATGGCGAAGCATTGCTGACGTGAGCCGACGACCAAGGCCGAGACAATGGCTAAAGTCAACGGGATCTTAATGAAGAACTTTGTGCCACGCCCCTCGGTCGATTGCAGGTCAATTGTGCCGCCGATCAGCTCGATATTGGTGCGCACGACATCCATGCCGACACCGCGACCAGAAATGCTGGTGACCGCGGCGGCGGTGGAGAAGCCTGGGGCAAAAATATAGCGATGGATTTGAGCGTCAGACATTGTCCACGCCAATTCTTCGCTGACCAAGCCATTTTTGATCGCTTTGTCGCGGATGCGCGATGTCGACAAACCAGCCCCGTCGTCAGAGACCTCAATCACAATGTGACCGCCTTCATGATAGGCGTTCAAGCGGATGGTTCCCATTTCCGACTTGCCTGCCGCAACCCGGGCTGCGGGGGCTTCAAGCCCATGGTCGCAGGAATTGCGGATCATGTGGGTTAGTGGATCTTTGATCAATTCTAAGACTTGGCGATCAAGCTCTGTCGCCTCACCATCCATGATGAGATCGATCTTCTTGTTCAGATCACGTGCAGCGTCCCGCACGATGCGGGGAAGCTTCTTCCACGCCGAGCCGATTGGTTGCATGCGAGTCTTCATGACGCTGTCTTGCAACTCAGCCGTCACGGCCGACAGGCGCTGTAGGGGTCCCTTAAACTCGCTATCAGTGGTGTTGCGCACCATTTGCATCAATTGGTTGCGGGTCAACACCAGTTCGGAAACCATGGTCATCAGGGTTTCGAGCACGTCGACATTGACGCGAATGGTCTGACTGGACGAAACCGCACCACCTTTGGCCGCTGCATCATCATCGTCATCTTTGATCGCACGCATTTCAGGCGCGGCGCGACGCTCTGCTATCGGGGCAGGTGGTTCTATTTCAGCAGGGGCGGCAACTTCAGGTGCGACGGGTGAGCTCTCAATAGGCGCAAAGTCGTCGTCCGGTGTTGCCGATAAAAAGGCGGCTTCTAATTCGGCTAGAGAGACTTCGCCAGGGCGCAATTCGCGGCCTAGATCGGCGTCCCACCGCAAGCCCGTGGTGGTTACAGGAGCGGCTTCGACAACCGGTGGTGCAGCGGCGGGTTCTGGCGCGGGGGCAGGTGCTGCGGCTTCGACTGTTGCAGAGACCAAACCAGGGGTTGGATGGCCTTCAGCGGCCAGTTCCAACGCACCAATCAAGGCGCTGTCATCGCCTTCCGGTTCAGCACCGGTTGCTTCGAGTTCCGCCAAAATTTCTTTGATGCGGTCGATGCTTTCAAGGACCAGCTGCACTTGGTCTGGCGTAGCGACCAAGGTTCCATCGCGGAATTTTCCTAAGAGTGTTTCACCGGCGTGAGCAACAAATTGCAAGCGGGGCAAACCCAAAAAGCCGCATGTTCCTTTGATCGTGTGCACCAATCGAAAAATACTGTTGAGGGTGTCACCGTCGGTCGGATCAGCTTCAAAAACAACAAGCTGGGTATCCACGGTTTCAAGGAATTCATTTGTCTCAGTTATGAATTCGCCCAGTAGTTCATCCATAAAACCAGCCCTTTGCCGAAGCGTTGAATTTGACGCTGAACACCAATCCTCCACGCACAATGACGGCGGACGGTTAAGACAGGACTAAATTTTGAGCAAATCTACAGTATTATGCGGCTATGCGAACAATAAGTTCAACGCGTTCTTCGCTTTCGCGAGCGGCAAGTTCGGCGCGAGCCCCAGAGGCTGTAATAAAGGCCAAGTAAGGCTGGACCGAGCGGCCGTCAAAGCCACCCTCGGGCATCTCACCCGCTAACCCTGCACGCACGGCTGGCTTCAACGTGGCCCGGGTACCTGTCGCGATGACATTCAAGGTCAATTTACCGTCCTGAAGTCCGCCGGTAACCTCCAATTGCCCACCGCGTGGTAAGCAATCTAGGCCAACTAGGATCAAATTCATCAAGATCCTAGCTGCCGCACGCGGGGCGGTATGTACCCCCAACGTCCAGATGAGTTCGGGCTTCTGGCTCTCTACAAAGCGCTTAGACAAGTCGCGCAATTCACCCAAGTCCGCCGTGCCAACCCCAGTGGTGCCCGCCCCAAAGGTAGCACGCATGAACTCAAGCTTTACGGCGGCTTGGCCGGCTGACGTCCGGATCAACTCCATCGCTTGTTCGCGCATGTCTGCACCGTGGTCATCGTCGAGAATGTCCAGCGCCGTAGTCAAAGCGGAGATTGGGGACACAAGATCATGACAGATCCGTGAGGAAATTAACGCAACGAGGGTTGAGGCATCCATAAGCATGGCCTCTCTCTGCCCCGATTCGGACCAATGCTGTCAGTACAGCGCATGTGCTGGCGAAAAACCGCGATTGAGCCACGAAGACGCCACCCACAATATCTGGTGTTATCAACATGTAGAGGGGAGCCCATATTTGTGGAAAACCCTATCACTAGCCCTTGTGTTAATAAGTCGTGAAGATACTATGGGTGGGCACTCAAATAGCTGGCCTGCAAGGCTGGGCACAAGATATGGGGATATTTATGACCAACGGCTGGACGGATGATCGCGTCACCCTACTCAAGAAGTTGTGGACAGATGGGCTTTCAGCCAGTCAAATCGCCAAGCAATTGGGCGGTGTGACCCGCAATGCCGTCATTGGTAAGGTCCATCGGTTAGGTTTGGCGGGCCGGGCGGCTCCATCGCGTCCAATCAAGCGGATTCCAGTGCCAACCGCGCGTCCCCGCCCGGTTTTGGTGGTACCCCCACATGTGGCTGCCAAAGTAGAGTCAGCGGTTAAGGCTCTGGCTCCTGCGGCACCGGCCCCCATCGTCAAGCCAGCGCCAAAGCCAGTTACCCCGCCCCAAAAGCGCGGCGATTTAATTGGCGTCCTGCAATTGGGCACCAACATGTGCAAATGGCCAATAGGTGACCCAGGCGACCCTGATTTTGGTTTCTGTGGTGCCCAATGTAGCTCGGGCGCGGTCTATTGCACCGAGCATGCAGCGATTGCGTTCCAGCCAGCCCTCAGTCGTCGCCAAGGCGGCAGCAAAGAGGATCGCGCGGCTTCCGAAGTGCGTCGTTTGGCCCGATTGGCGAATTTCTAGGATTTGCAGTTACCAACAAAAAAGCCGCTACCTCAACGGAGGGAGCGGCTTTTTTCGACCGAGACAGGCCGAACTTAGTCTTCTAGCAGACGGCGCGCGATCACTTGAGCTTGGATTTCACCCGCACCTTCAAAGATGTTCAGGATACGGGCATCTGCCAGTACGCGGCTGACAGGATACTCCAGCGCAAAGCCGTTGCCACCATGGATTTGCAAGGCATTGTCGGCAGCTGCCCACGCCACGCGGGCGGCCAGAAGCTTGGCCATACCCGCTTCCAAGTCACAGCGCTTGTCTTCATCCTTTTGACGGGCTGCAAAATAGGTCAATTGACGCGCGCCCAGAATTTCTGCCGCCATTTGCACAAGCTTGTTGTGAACACGGGGGAACACAAAGATGGCGTCGCCGAATTGTTGCCGATCAAGCGCATAGGCCAAGCCTAAATCTAAGGCGTTTTGTGCGACACCAATGGCGCGCGCCGCTGTTTGAATGCGCGCGCTTTCAAACGTCGCCATCAAATGCTTGAAGCCCATGCCTTCAACGCCACCCAGAAGGTTTTCAGTCGGGACTTTGAAGGCGTCAAAGCCAAGCTCATATTCCTTCATGCCGCGATAGCCCAAAACCTCAATTTCGCCACCGGTCATCCCTTCAGCAGGGAATGGGGTTTCGTCGGTACCGCGGGGTTTAGGGGCCAAGAACATCGAGAGGCCCGAGAAATTATTGGTCTCTGGCTTGGTCCGAGCAAGCAAAGTCATCATGTCGGCGCGCGCGGCATGAGTGATCCACGTCTTATTTCCGGTGATTTCCCAATGGCTGCCTTTATTCTCGCCGCGAGTGCGCAAGGCACCCAAGTCTGAACCGGTATTCGGCTCGGTAAAGACGGCAGTCGGCAGGGTCTCTGCGGAGGCAATACGGGGCAGCCAATAATTTTTCTGCTCGTCTGTGCCGCCCGTTAAGATCAACTCAGCCGCAATTTCAGAGCGAGTTCCGAGTGACCCAACCCCGATATAGGCGCGCGACAATTCTTCGGACACGACGCACATGGCGGTCTTGCCCATGCCTGAGCCGCCGAATTCCTCCGGGATTGTCAGACCAAACACACCTAGATCGGCCATCTCGGTCAGAACGGACATTGGGATCAATTCGTCGCACAAGTGCCAGCCATGCGCAAAAGGGGCAACTTTTTCTTGACCAAAGCGGCGGAAGGTGTCGCGCACCATTTCATAGGTCTCATCAAGGCCGGTGACTTCAATCGTGCCCTTGCCTTGAGCTTGGGCCACTAGATCTGCAGTCCGGGTCTTAAGGTCTTGGCTGGCTGCCGCTAACAGCGCAGCACTTGCGGGCCCTGACAAAGCCTCTTCCACGATGGCTTCAAGCTCGAGTTCCGCTGGGCGAATGGTTTCGCCCTGGTTCATGGAAATCCCACCTTTGAGATCGCCCAAATAGCTGGAGAATAACAGGCAGGAGAGGGCGGATTCAGTTTCGCCGAACAAACCTTCACTTTGAAGCTTGACTGCCCAATTAGCCACTTCACGCAGGGTCTCAACATAGGTCGCGATCCATGCCAGACCGTGCACGATGTGCTGCTCTTGATCGATGAGCTTGCGGTCAATCTTGCCAGCGGGTGCCACGCGCTTACGAACAAAGGCCAAAGCCGCAACCTGAATAGGCACCAGTGCTGCCGCGCTCTCTCCCAACAAAGCAGGAACGGTCTGAGGGGAAAGGTCCAGGTGAAGTGTTGGCGTGGAAGCGTTCATGGTGAGACTCTCTGATTTCGCATATGCAGCATGACATAGCGCACACGCGCCAGAAGGCAAAGGCTAATTTTAGCCCTATCTGTGCAGTATTTTTCTAATTTAAGAGCTTACATCCCCAAATTGGGGATATCATTTTCCAGAAGAGCGGGGTCTGCCGTAAAAATAACCCTGCTGGCCGATCACGCCAATCTCGCGCAGGGCTTCGGCCTCTTCCGCCGTCTCTACCCGCTCTGCCACTGTTTCCATCCCAAGGCCCCGGGCAAGTTGGTCAATCGCAACCACGAAAGCGCGACTATCTTGTCGCGATTCAATGTTCTGCACATAGGCACCATCGATCTTGATCTCATCAAGGGGTAGGGCGCGGATTGAGCGGAAAGAGGTGTGTCCTTCACCAAAGTCATCCAAGGCCAAGCGAGAACCTGCGGCGCGGATAGACTGTCCAAATCTCGCTGCGGCGTCCAAATCATGGATCGCGATAGACTCGGTGATCTCAATCGTTAGACGGTCGGAGATTGCCTGATTATGATTCAGAATATCGAGATAGTCCCGACAGGCAGAAGAATCCGCGATTGTCCCGGCGGAGACATTGATTGCGAGTTTGATCGTGTCTTCGCGTGTCAAAGCGCTCAAAGCGAGGTTCAGCGTCTCGATATCCAATTCCCCGACAAGGCCTGCACGTTCTGCCGCGGGGATGAAGTCGATTGGCGCGATGACGCGTCCATCGACCTGGATCAGACGAGACAGGCATTCCCAGCGGACAATTTGATTATCGGCTGTCGAAATTATGGGCTGACGAAACAAGCACATGCGGTTGTCTGCCAAAGCAGACTTTAGCATCATGGCTTCGGGATCATTAGCGGCCCGGGGGAATGGCGGCACATATTCTGGAGCAAGTGCCACAATTTCGCGGAAGACTATGATCTGGTGAGCAACATTGGCGATCACTTCCAGATTTCTTGGCCGCCGGATAGTCACAGGCCGACCACGCCGCAGCGCTTGAAACGCAGCACCCTCGACAGCCAAATCCAACTCATCGAAATGGGCAGGCGGTCGATCTACTTGTAAGAAGATTGCGGCCTTGACAGGGTCAACCCAAGCCAATCCGCCGCTTTCATCAATCGTGCAGGCTGTTGCGTGCAACAAGCTAAGCGCATCTTCAGCCGGACTGACGGTGGTATCAAGCAGAGGTTCGGATTGCATCAAATAGACCATCCCGACACCTCTGACCTGTTTTCCCTAAAAAGAGAAGTCCTAATTTGCCCCGCTGCAGGCCTTATCGCTTAGCTTTAGGCTCGGGCCGTCCTCCCGCACGTTCGGCGGCCTTCACCGATACTTGGCTGGGAAGTGGGACAATGCTAAAAACGGTTTCAACCGCTGCCAAAGGCACTTCAGGCGGTGTTAGCCAAGGAAGCCCTGTCTTTTTAACGCTCGCACTCGAAGCCTCTAGGTCGGAGGGTTTTAAAATTCCGGTGATCGCCGACAAAGCAATGGTGGCTGCTTGCAAGTCGTGCACTGCGCGGGCTTGGGCCAATTGGGCCTCCAACAACTCTTGCTGCTGAATTAGCACATCCAGCGTTGTCCGAAGACCAACCGACTGCTCAAGCTCTGCCCCTTCGAAGGCAATTTGGGCAGCCTTGACCTGTTCTGCCGAGGCGTTCACCGCCACGCGCGCAACCCGTGCTTGATGCCAAGCATTGGTGGTCCGTTCCGAAATCTGGCGTTCACCATCTACTGCGGTGAAGCGGGCTGCGTTGGCATTGCCCAAGGCCTCGGTAAGGCGAGAGCTGGTGATCCCTCCCGTGAAGATGGGTACCGATAGGCGCGCTGTAACAGCCGTGTTGCCGCTGCGGTTTCCGTCAAAGCTTGAATCAACTGCCCAAGCTTGGCTGGCCTGAATGGTGATTCTGGGCCGGTTCTCCGCCTCAATAACTTTGGCACCGGCCAGAGCAATTGTCTCCCCCAAACGGATGGCGGCGAGGTCTGGATTGTTCGCCCGCGCCAGAACGAGCGCTTGGTCTAGGCTGGCAGGGCCAGCAACCTCTTTGATCTCTGGCGTTAATTCCGTCGGTGCTTGCCCAATCAACCGCTCAATTGCAGACCGACTGGCGTCTACGGCTGCTTCAGCGGCTGCTAGTGCTGTCGTGCTCGCCGCTTGGCGCGCTTCGACTTGGGCGACATCGGTCTTGGTCACGTCGCCAACATCGAAGCGCACGCGCACGGCTTCTAGTTGGCGGTTTAAGGTGGCCAGATTCTGGCGACGGATTTCCACGGTGCGCAAGTCGCGACGTAGCGCAGCATAGGCGATGACCACATCGCGCATTACGGCCAGTTCGCTGCCAGCCAAACGCGCATCGGCTTGCGCAATCTGCGCTTCGGCTAAGCTCATGGCAGCCTTTACCCGACCTGCCAACCAAACCGGCTGTGAGGCGGTAAGGCCATAAGTTGTCGGGGTCGCTTCCGTGGCGAGGCGGCTGGAGATCACACCGGTAGAACTGATCGAGCGGGTCCAAGATTCTTGTTGGCCATAGGTGGCTTCGCCACCGATTTGCATCCGTCTTTGCGCAACGGCCTGCACCCGCCGCTGACCAAGGGCACGCAGATTGGCGCGCTGGCTTTCAAGGCCGGGATTGGTTTGCAGCGCCATGGTGACGGCTTCTGGCAGGGATTGGGCGGTGGCGGGGCTGGAAACGACTGCCGAAATGGCGAGCGATAAACTGTAACGGAAGGCGTCTTTTAGGGTGGTCATGGTTTGAGCATCTTTGCGTTTGTGCGCCATTGGCGGTGGCGGGGGAGGGACCTTACACGGCTGGTTTTTGTGCCTTACAGGTGGGACTTAGCATGACTGGACGACTTGTCATGCTTTAACCTTAATCAGTGGACAATTGTGAGTTAGGTGGGACGTCCTCTCATCTTGTTCACAACTAATTGAGCGCAAAATCACACGTTTGGCTAGATGGCAATTGACCTCTTAGCCAGAGTGGCCACACAATGGTGTCGTGTCACGTCGAAATGGTTTGTGGAAACAAAGCGAGCCAATGTTGTTACGTCTACTAAGGGCGGATTGTGATCCATGATGGACGATGAGACTTTGAACACTGTTGAGATAACCGAAGCAGGCAAAACAGCGGGCACACAGGGGTCCTGTGGCCTATTGCGGCGCGATATGATCTGGTCGGGTGCTTGTGCAGCAGGCCTTTCGGGCTTTGGCGCAAGCTCTGCATTTGCCCAGTCGAGGGGTACCCCAAGGAATACCGAACGCGGCTTTAATCCAATGACTTGGCTTAATCGCGGTCGGGATAGTTTTGAGATCGTCTATGAAGCGTCAACCGGTGTCGTGGCTGCCCGTACCCGTGATTTTTCGATCCGCGCACCTGACGGCAATGTGTGTCAGACCCGCATCGCCTATCCGGTGACTGTATTTGACCGCATGCCATTGATCATTTTCTGTCCCGATGCGGGCTGTAAAGGTGCCATGTATGATCCGTTGATCGGTGCGCTGGCGGCCAGTGGCTATTTCGTTATCGCCTTGGACGACCCCCGCGCCGTCAGCCTTAAGGCCGGTGATGGCGCAACTTTGGTCGCCAACGCGCCAGAAATGCGCCGCCCGAGCGCGGCTGAAGCGCGCTTTCTTATCGACATGGCTTCGCAAGCGGCGCAAGTTTTGGGACCACGGGCCGATCGAGTGGATGCGACACGCGTTGGCGTGGCAGGACATGGAGAAGGGGCCTGGATGGCGCTTAGCCTCGCCGGTTGGGGGTCTAGCAATTCTGACGGTGCCACCGCGCGTGATGGCCGGGTGATGGCTGCCTTCGTGCTTTCGCCAAGTCCGCTGGAAGAAAATGCCCGCATCGTCAACGGCGTGCCAGATGGCGGTGCATTGGCGCTTTTGGCCGGCCAGCAAGGTGCTTTGCCGCTGGCTTTGCCGGGCAGTGGCTTGATTGCGCTCAATTTACCGATGCGATCGGCCAATTTTGGTGGGTTGATCGGTAACCCAAGCGCCAACCGAAAGACGGGGCCACGGCCAGTTCTAGAGCCAAGGCCGCTTGCTGCTGCAGTCGCCGCCGCATCAATCTTCTTTGACTGGGGTCTGAAGCGGCAAAATGATCGCAAACGCACGTTACTGGGCCTCGATGGACGGGTCGTTGAAGGTCTTAGTCAACCGCTCCAACTTCACCGCATCTAAATCAATTTCGCACAAACTTACGTCAAGCGGTGCGAAGAACTGCAAAAATTCCACTTGCCTAGTGCGAAAGCAAGGCAATGCTCTTAAATAAGCGGGTCTCAACCCGATGGGCGAATTCTGCAGACCAAGGTTGATGGGGAGGCTTTAGGCCAATGAGTGACGAAGCAAATGCCACTAAAACACCCGTAGTCGATACGGTGTCGGCAGAAGCCGTATTGCCTGAGATTAAAGTTGAGTCCAAGGATTTGACCCGCATCCGCGGCCAATTGTCCTTGGATGATCGGGCTTCTATCGCCACATTCGGCGACAATGCGCAGCGCAATGTGGTTGCCTACGCGGATCGCATCCTTGCCCAAACGCAAAATCGCGAACTTGGTGACACGGGTGTTTTGTTGACCAGTATCATCGCCAAAGCCAAAGGCCTTGATCCTGCCGCCATGCAGAAGAAGGGGTTCTTCGGTAAATTGTTTGGCGGTGCTCAGGCAGAGATTGAGAAATTCAAAGGCAAGTTTGAAGATGTTGCCAGCCAGATTGATGCCATCGGCATTCAATTGGAAAAGCGCAAAGATGGCTTGCGGCGCGACATTGCGGTCATGGACGATCTGCATGAGCAAACCGCCGCTTCGATTGCGCAACTCAGCGCCTATGTCGAAGCTGGCGAGGCTTTTGCGGCAGAGATCAAAGCAACCCGTCTGCCAGAGTTGAAGACCATTGCCGATGAAGCCCTGCTCACCGGTGACGGCATGATTGAGGCGCAAGCCTATCGTGACGCCCAGCAAGCGATGGAGCGCTTGGAAAAGCGCATCTTCTATCTGAAGCAGGCCCGTCAAATCGGTATCCAACAATTGCCGCAAATCCGCATCGTGCAAGCGGGCGACGAGACCTTGGTGGAGAGCTTGCAGGCTTCAACCCGCCTGACTATCCCCTTGTGGAAGCAAAAGATGGTGCTGCTCTTGGGCCTGCGCCGTCAAGAAGACGCACTGGCCATGCAAAAGGCAGTCACCGATGCCACCAATGAAATGCTGCGCCAAACCTCGTCCATGATGAAAGAGCAAGCCATCGCGATTGAAGAGCAGTCTCAGCGCGGGATCGTCGATCTTGAAACCTTGGAACAAGCCAATCGCGACTTGATCGACACGATTTCCGGGGTTCTTTCGACGCAAGAAGAGGGCCGCCAGAAGCGGGCTATGGTCGAAAAGCGGATGGATGAAATGACTCAGGAATTGCGACAAGCTTTGGTGCAAGGGCGCGTGACCTAGTTCATGTCCCGCCGCCGCTCGAAAGATTGGATGAAGGAAGAGTTTGCCGTTCGGATTCGCTCGCCGCAATCCTTTGGTGTGCTTGCATTCTGGTTCTTCATCTGGGCCATTTGTAACTTTAATCCTTGGGTTGGCATCGGCCTGTTTTTTGCCGCTGGCGGGTCGCTTGGCTTCTTCGGTGGCAAGCGCGACACTGTGGATGACCTATGGGGTTACGACAGCCGTGACGATGACGATGACTATGACGATGAAGACGAGGATGGTCGTCGTCGTCGGCAGGGTGGCGAATCCGAAGCCGCTGCCCGGGCGCGCGCAAATGGTGAGGCCTTGCCCGAGCCAGAAGCCCAGCCCAAGCTCCATCAAGCCGTTATCGAAGATGCCAAGCCCTCGCTTGTGCGATTAGAGGCAGCCGCCAGTGTGGCCGAAGGTGAACTTGGCGCGCGGCTTCGCAATATGGTCGCGCGCGTCAAGGAAGTAGAGATGGGCCTGCGGCAGGACCCTTCTAAATTATCCGATGTCCAACGCCTGTTCACCTATTATCTGCCCGCCACCGCTGACCTATTGGGCGCTCGTGGTGCGGTTGCGGGTGCAGCGGAACCGGCACGCTTGGCCGAAATTGATACCATGATTGGCAAGCTTGATCTTGCCTATACCGATTTCGCAAGTCGCCTGCGGGGCCATGATGCCCGCAGCCTAGAGATTGATATGCGCTTGCTCGACCAGTCTCTGGATGACGAATTCGCGCATAAGACAAAGGGCTAAGCGATGGCAAAGCCACCACCTTGGTCGGACAAGCCGCGCCATGGTGGGGCTGGAACCTCGTGGTGGGTCATTTTTGGGTCGCTGGCCGTCTCTTTAGCGGTTGGCGGCGCTTTGCTGGTGGAGGTCCGCTCTGGACCAATTGTAGCCGGGCTGGTGGCCTTGTCACTCTATGGCTTTCTGACGGTGGGCCTGCCGCGCTTGTTTCAAGGCAAGGCTGCGGCTGATTTGCCCAGTCCACCTGTGCTGGACCCAGAAGATGACGATCCCCGCCACGCGCTTTTGGTTGAGGCCCATCAGCATATTGTGGTTCTGCGCTCGGCAATCCCAATTGTGCCACTCAATGTCGGCCGCGTGCTCGATGCATTAGCGCGCCACGCCTTGACCATTTTGGACACGGTGGCGAGCCATCCAGAAAAGCTGAACCCCATCTTACGCTTCTTCACCTATTATCTGCCCGCCACCGCCGATCTGGTGTCTGACCGCCTAAAGCTAGAGGCCCATGCCGGCCAAGCCCGCTTGCAGGAAATCGACCATACACTTGGCCGCCTACAAGAGGCCTTCGCCAGCTTTGAACGCGCGGTGGTGGAGCCTGATTTGGCCTCGGTCGATCTAGACATGGAACTCTTAGACCGCGCCTTGAAGGATGATTTGGCCCCGCGGTGAGGGTGGAAATCTGAAGAGGGCCTTGCAACATTAGGTGCGCAGCTTGTGCTTATCGGTCCTTTTCTCGGGTTCGCAGAAAGACCATTTGGCACGGCTCCCGCTCCGTCACTCTATGGCGAGTTTTGGCGGATTGCAGAATGGCGGGTTTGGAAAGCTCGGGCGTCGAAAGCTGCCATTGATCGCAACGGTAAAGTCTAATTTCTGATGGCTGGAAATCTTTGGGCACCTCACACGGATTGCGTAGCTGTGGGATAGGGCACGATCTATCCATGGGGGCGGTGCCGCCATTCCCCATACCTAGCCTTTAGATGCGACTTGCCGAAGCTCGGCAACATGGCCTAGCAAATAAAGCACGTAGACGGTTTAATTTGAATTTCAAAATATTTCAATATTCAAAGCTCGACAGCCAAAAAGGCAAATTAGAACAGGTTCCCGCTTGAAGACGCTCTAATGCATCTGCAAGAGCGGCTCTGTAGTGCCACTTATTGATTGCAGCGGATCGCATTATTGCTAATTCCCAAGCGTCTGTCAGCTGCACTATTGATGCGTTATCTGTCTTGCGCTCGGCGCAATAGACGGACCCCAGCAAAGCGGCACGATAAGCAAACAAAATGCCAGGCGTTCCGCCGCATTGAAAATAGTCTGGCTCCCTGAGGTTAGTGCACGCCTCACCAATTTTTCGCGCAGCGAGCCAAGCATCCGTGCGGGCTAAGAGAGTTTCATCCACCCGCTTAAGCGTTTCTGGAAGCGGTTCAGTCGGCTCTTTGCCAACACCATTGAAAACGTCTTTAAGTCGCCGCTCCGATACAAGAAAAGCGACAACATCGCCTTGAGCTCGGCCACAATCGGGATTGCTGGCACCGATTTGCCCACGCGTGACATGCGTAAGATCGCTCACGCCTGTTAACTTTGCGCTTGGATCATTTATTGCGGCTTTGTCAGCTTGAGACCAGACGATACTCCTCAGAATGTAAAGACTTTCCGATGGAGCGGTTTCACCGCAAGTTAAAAATTGGCTGGACCAAACCTGATCTTTCGATGCAATGAGTTCCGCAGCAGCTTCGTTCTCTGGCTCAAAACCAAATTCTTCAATCAGTTTTCGTTCTGTCTTATCCAAAATTGCGCTTCGATCCATGTAAAATCGGGCTGGTCGATAGCCGTTTTGATCATCGACCAAAGTCATCAAAGACAGAATCCACCATCCTGTCAGCATCCCAGCTGCCACAACGCCGATGCCACTTAAAAACCGCTTCATAGCAGGCACCTGCCCTCATAAAAAGCTCCAAGGTGGCTGCGGTCATCTGTCATGACTCGCATGAGGTCCTTTGCGCTAGGCGGGTCCATGCGCTGAAGTGCCAGTGACAAAAGGCGATTGATTTCGACTAATGGAGAAGGCATTTCGGCTCTTGCTTCTCGACAGGCTTCAACAACCCGAGCCGTCGCAAGCGAAGCCAGTAATGCACCGGGCAAACCGTCGCAAACATAGTAAGTTGGCAAATCCGAATCTGTGCAAGAAACTGTTGTAATTGGATATTTTTGGAACCACTCTTCCAACTGCTTCAAATGTTTGATGTTGCTTTGTTTAGCTTGTTCAAGACGGTCTTGCTCCGATTGCGCTGAACTTTGTTCCCAATGATCCAACCAAGGATAAACCAAAAGTGCTGCTGGATCGCCGAGTTTTGCCAAACAATCGAGCTCTTTTGATGTAGATTCACCATTTTCATTCCGTGTAAACTCGCTTGCGACTTCTCCAAGCCCATCAAATGGAATATTGCTTCTATATAGATGGCCCAATGGGTCATATTCCACGATACGCTCGTCAACGCGACGAACATAGGTGTGTTGCCGACGAAACAGACGCTCAGAGACGCTCCTTGTTCCGCACAGTTTTCGTGCCTTAACAAAGAAAGGATCGCGATCGGCTAATTTATCGGCTGCGATGGATATACGTGGCTCAGAGTAGATGTGATTTGAGAAGGGCCCCTTCCACGGCTTTGGCAAAAGTGCTTTCTCAAGGACAATTCCTGGCATCAAAAGGGTTATCCAGCTCAAGAAAAAACCGCAGACGAACAAGGTCCACAATTTCCATCGCTTGAATTGCTCGGGCGCAGGCACTTGGGTGTCTGGCTTTATTGCATTTTCAGCCATCACACTTGAATCACCCCCACCCAATCATTTTGGGCCAATGATACAATCTTTGCCGTCAAAGGAAAGGCCAGAAATATCCTGTTTCGACGATAATGGGGACAGCATTTAGGGCTAGGGACGTAGCCTCGGCGTCAGGGATATGACCGCAGGCAACATCGATACGGTGACGTTATATGAGTTAAATGTAATTCCTTTTTGGCCGTTTATGCGCTCTGACAATAGCGGCAGACTAATATCTGCTTCTGAGCAGGTTGATTTTGGCCCCATGTGACTAGAAATGGCGCAAACCAGCAATGCGCTCCGCGCGGTAGGGTGCATTCCATCAATGGAATGCACCTTGGTCAAGCAATTCCTGAAAGCGCCAATGAGGGGCCTTGGCCAAATGACTTGGAACGGTTCAAGGCCGCACTTCGCTTGCCTTGAAGCCATCCAGCAATTGTCTCTGCGCAAGATGGGGTGTCAAGAGGTGAAATCGGCTTCGCCGACGCGCGAAGCGCGCCTCTTGACACCCCATCTTGCGCGCTCAAACTCGAACACGGCCTTTGCGTAGGCAGAGCCTGCAGCAAAGGCTGTCTAAGTGGAAACAACCAAAGCCAAGACTGCAGCGAACGAAAATGGTGCATTCCTCACGGAACGCACCCTACGATCTGCGCGTAAGTAAACGCCCCCTTTCAAGCAGCCCCACCCCAAAACAAAACGCCCCCCTGCGCAGGCAGGAGGGCGGCTCAATCAGCGGTGTCACAGCACAAGCGCGCTTTACGTGCGCGGTGCCATGACCATGGTCATTTGCTTGCCTTCGAGGCGGGGTTCGCTCTCCACCTTGGCAATGGTCTCAAAGTCGCGCTTGACCCGCATCAACAGGTCGATCCCCAGATGCTGGTGCGCCATTTCGCGGCCACGGAAGCGAAGGGTTACTTTGACCTTGTCGCCTTCTTCGAAGAAGCGAGACATCGCACGGGCTTTGACGTCATAATCATGATCGTCGATCATCGGGCGGAGCTTGATTTCCTTCAGCTCAACAACCTTCTGACGCTTGCGCGCTTCATTCTTCTTTTTTTGTTCTTGGAATTTGAATTTTCCATAATCGAGGATCTTCACCACTGGCGGGTTTGCAGTTCCTGCGATTTCTACGAGGTCTAGCCCAGCCTCTGTCGCGGCATCTAGCGCTGCAGCTAAAGGCATCTCGCCTTGCTTTTCGCCATTCTCGTCAATCAGAAGCACGCGCGGTGCGCGGATGTCTTCGTTGATACGGGGGCCGTCTTTAGTGGGCGTTGCAGCCATAGGGCGTCTGATGTTCGTCTCTCCATAAATTACGCGGTGCGGTGCCGCAAATGCCTTTGTCCCGGGTTTCACCGGGCCAACCTAGATAATGGATGTAAATGAACAATCCTTCAAGGCGTCATGATGTTTGTGCTTCAAGAATTGTCGGTGTTACGGCACGGGCGGCGGCCAAAACATCTTGAACACGGATCGTATCGAAGTTGCGCGCAACCAGGCCGACAGTCGCTGTGCCCCGGGGCGCGGCTTTTCGCACACTGGTTTCGTTCGGGTTGATGATGGCAAGCGTCGGTGCGCCAGAGGCCGCCGCAATGATGGCCATATCGCCTTCAGAGCCAACGGCAAGAATGGATTGTCTTGCTAAACCAATGAATTGGAACACATCGAGGCGTGCGACGAGGTCGAGCGCTTTGGGCGCAATCGCGCGAATTTCAACAGCCAGCTCAACCGCCGCAGGCCCACCCACCAAAACAGGCTGGATGCCACGGGCCTCTAACGCCAGCGCCAGTTCGCCATAGCGCGCTGACGGCCAGCGCTTTGTGGGGTCTGCTGCCGGGCCTTCCGGGGCCAGAAAGGCAAAGGGCTCATCGATGCCGTGGTGGCGGGGGGTGAGCTTTGTGTGATCCTTCACTACTGATTCGACCCAGGTGAGGTCCGGTAAGGGCGACAGGCCGGGTGTAAAACCCTCTTTGGGCCCAACGCCACAGGTCATCAATTGCTCTGCATGCCGGTCAAGCCGGTGTAGCGTCAGTCGCGTCCGGTCGACATGGGGGTGCGAGCAGCCGACAGCTCCACCCGACCATTTGGGCTGGAACGGCCACAACAGCTTGAACAAGGCGTCGCTTTCAGCACTATTGGTCAAGTCATAGACCATCGCATAGCGTTCTTGATGTAGTGACCAAATGAACTTGGCCTTGTCGACCAGCTTGGTCTGCGGCCAACGTACATCGACCCGGTCGACATAAGGAGACTTTGATAGAAACCGCACATTGCCGCGCTGGGTCAGCACGGTGATTTCGGCATCGCGGTGATGAGCCCGCAGCATGGCAAGCGGGGCTAGGGCCAAGACCGCATCGCCTAAACTACCCAAAACTATAACTAAGATCCGCTCCGGGTTCACGTCCGTTCCTGTCACTTCTCTGGTTCGACCAGCCGCTGATACAGCGACACTGTGGCCAATTGAAGGGCGCGGGTCGTAAAACGCGACCGCACCCGAGCTGCGCCGACAGCACCCATCGCCGCTTTTTCTGCGGGTGACAGCGCCAAAAGTCGGCCCATACAATTGGCCAAGGCCTTACCATCCCCGGCGGGGCTCAGAAAGCCCGTAACCCCGTCTTCCACAGTTTCGCGCGCACCTCCAAGGTCTGAGGCAATGACGACCAAGCCCATGGCTTGCGCCTCGGCGGCCGTGCGCCCAAATGCCTCTGGCTCAATGGAGGGGGTGACGGCAAAGTCAGCCAAGGTAAAGGCTGCTGGCATGTCATGACAATGGCCAACCAAATGGACATGGTCCTCAAGGCCCAAACGGCGGATATCTTGGCCAAGCTCTGCCCGATAGGTGTCGCGGCCTTGCGGGTCGCCCACCATTAAGCAATTGATCTCCACGCCATCGCGCTTCAAATGCCCTAGGGCGTCCAACATCACCTTCTGGCCCTTCCACGCTGTCAGGCGGGCTGGCAGAATGACACGCGGGCACGGGCTTTGAAGTGCGACGCCCCATTGGCTGGCAAGCTCTTCGCGGCGCTTGTCTGAAACAGCTTGCGGGTCAAAGGCATCCACATCGACGCCGCGATAGATGACTTCGATTTTATCCGGATCGATCTTGTGCTCCTGAAGCACATGGTCGCGTGTGTAGCCGGAATTTGCGATTACCCGGTCGCCGCGCGCCATCACGCTATTGTACCAGCGCTTGAGACCCGACTTAGCGTTATAAATGCCGTGATAGGTCGTCACAAAGGGTGTTTTGGTTCGCCGTGCCGCTAGTAAGGCGCTCCACGCTGGCGCACGGGAACGGGCATGGACGATATCGACATCCTCTTGCTTGATGATCCGAGCAAGCTTGGACACATTGGACACAAAAACGGTCCAAGGAAGTTTTGAGTTCGCCTTGCCAAGGATGTGTTTGGCCCCTAGCGCTTCGAGCTCAGGCACCAATCTACCTCCGGCGCTAAACACCAAAGCGCGGCCACCGGCTTCGATAATGGCGCTAGCAACCTCTACGGTCGTGCGCTCAACGCCGCCGGTCGCCATTTCAGGGACAACTTGCAGGACGGTTTTGTTTTTGAGGGACGCCAAAGGGGGGAGGGGTGAGGACAAAATTCGCCTATTCCAGTAATTCCAGCCAGGGTGTTCTTGCGTTTAGCGGAGAGACAGCTAATTGCCTACCCGAGCGCGCCATAATAAGTCGCGATCGTAAACAAATTCAGGGAGTTTCCAATCATGCAATTAGACGATTCAATCGCAGCTATCGTGACCGGTGGCGCTTCTGGTCTTGGCGAAGCAACAGCACGCGCGCTGCGGGCACACGGCGTGAAGGTTGCGCTGTTTGATATGAATGTCGCGCGCGGCACCGAAGTGGCCGCTGAAATCGGTGCCACTTTCTGTGAAGTCAATGTGACGAGCGAAGAAAGTGTCGACGCTGGCTTTGCCAAAGCGCGCGCTGCCAATGGCCAAGAGCGTATCCTCGTCAATTGCGCTGGAACCGGTAACGCCATCAAAACCGCTAGCCGCGACAAGAAGACGGGCGACATCAAGCACTTCCCGCTCGATTCCTTCAACATGATCATCCAGATCAATCTGGTCGGCACCTTCCGCTGCATCGCTAAGTCGGCGGCCGGTATGTTGTCTTTGGACCCACTCGAAGATGGCGAGCGAGGTGCTATCGTCAACACGGCATCAGTTGCTGCAGAAGATGGCCAAATGGGCCAAGCCGCTTATTCGGCCTCAAAAGGTGGGGTTGTTGGCATGACGTTGCCAATCGCGCGCGATCTGATGGGCGAAGGTATTCGCGTCAACACCATCCTGCCCGGCATTTTCAACACACCTTTGATGAATGCCGCGCCCGATGCAGTTAAAGATGCGCTGGCCATGAGCGTGCCTTTCCCAAAGCGTTTGGGCTTGCCGCATGAATATGCGCAATTGGCTCTGACCATGATCACCAATGGCTATTTCAACGGTGAAGACGTCCGCTTGGACGGCGCCATTCGGATGGCTCCACGCTAACAGAAACGCACCCGCAGGCCGTTTGGTTCTGCGGGTGCCCGTCTATTTCGGCCGACGCACCGCTTGGGCTTCCACTTCAATCAGGGGGCCGGGGCCACCGACGAGGCCCGCGACCTGCATGGTTGCGCGCGCTGGCTTGTTGGGTTGGGTGGGTGTACCGAAATAGCGCTTATAAGCCGCCATCATACCCGCAAAGTCCATCGCGCCGCCTAGCGCCGGATCCCCCGCCAGATAGACGCGCATCATCACGACATCGCCCAAACCCAGCTTTTGGACGGCCAAGGCTTCCTCCAAACGCTTGAACACAAGGTCTGACTGCGCCTCTGTTCCCCCACCATAGCGGGCAGTTGATCCTGCGGGGCCTGCTTGATCATTATAGGGTGGCAGTAAGCCGCTGATATAAATCGTCTCATAGCCAGCAGGCACCACAACCGACTGCGCGATAAAGGCCCCCTCAGGCACATAGCGGGTGACATCATCGGCTTGCACCGGGCTGGCGACAGGCAGCAGAATGACTAGGGCTAGGGCGGCGCATCGTAACGGTTGGGGAACACGCATTATTTGAATCTTTCCCGAGAATGGATGAATTACTCAAGAGTAATAGCTTTTGACCAAATGGGTCGATCAATAAGCCACCGGTGAGAGTACATGCGACAGGTGCCAGCCACAACCAAGCTGATTATTTGTCAGCCTCGCCACAACGGAGCATTCACGCAGGAGTAACGTGTGTGCGAAATCCAAATTTGTCCAGTCCGCGCTGGCAATTTTTAGGCTTTGGCCTTGCTGAACGGCGCTCGTGCCGTGATGATGGCGTAAGCCTGCCCGATTTTGAGGCAAGGCAAAAACAGATTTGGGAGCACGACACATGACACTCGAAGTCCTCGCAACGGGTTTGCAATTCCCTGAAGGCCCTGTGGTATTTGATGATGGCTCTGTCGTGTTTGTTGAAATCAAATCGGGCAATCTCACGCGCTACTGGAATGGCAAGACTGAAACCATTGTGCATTTAGACGGTGGGCCGAACGGGGCAGCCCTTGGCCCGGATGGGGCCATGTATATCTGCAACAATGGCGGCTTTGCATGGTCTGATTTTGGTGGCCTGATGGTGCCGGGCCATGAGCCAGAGGATTATTCGGGTGGCCGGATTGAGCGGGTGGATTTGACGACAGGCAAGGTCGAGCGCCTGTTTGATACGATTGATGGTCATGCCCTGCGCGGACCAAACGACCTCGTATTTGACCGAAATGGTGGCTTTTACTTCACTGACCATGGCAAAAGCCATCACCGCCACCGCGACTATGGCGGTCTGTTCTATGTGACGCCCGGTGCGGCATCAGCGCATGAGCTCTCGCACGGCTATACTTCACCCAATGGCGTGGGTCTGAGCCCCGATGGCAAGACGATCTATATGGCCGATACGATGGAGGGCAGGCTTTATGCCTTCGACCTCGCAGGCCCCGGGCAAATTGCCCCAGTCAGCCCGTTTCGGGCAGCACGTGTCGTCGGCCGGGTCGATCAATGGACCCTGTTTGATAGCTTGGCGATAGAAGCTGACGGCACCGTGGCGATTGCCACCCTGATTAATCCAGGCATCACCCGCATGAATCCTGAAACCGGCGCCCACACCCTTGTGCCAACCGACGATCTGATGACGACCAATATCGCCTTTGGCGGGGAAGATATGTGCGACGCTTATATCACTTTGTCCTCAACCGGCCGCCTCGCCAAAATGCGCTGGGATCGCCCGGGGTTGCGGTTGAATTATCAGGGGTGAGGGGGGGGCGTAGGGGCCTAGTTTCAACGCCAACTTTTCAACACTTACCGTCAGCGAACATCAAGTGACTTCTGTCCTGTGGTCTGCTTTGCGCCAAATTAGGTCAAGAACGCGCAATTCGCCCAACCCCAAAGCGGACATTTGCTTGCGCGCGAATTGTAGGGTGCGTTCCGTAAGGAATGCACCATTTTCGTCGGCTGCAGCCTTGATTCCGATCGTTTTTGCTTGGACAACCTTTGCCACAGGCTCTGCCTAGGCAAAGGCCGTTCTCGAGTTTGAGCGCGCAAGATGGGGAGTCAAGAGGCGCGCTTCGCGCGTCGGCGAAGCCGATTTCACCTCTTGACACCCCAGCTTGCGCAATAAGAATTGTCGTACGGCTTCAAGGCAAGCGGAGCGACGCATTGAACCGTTCCGAGTCATTTGGCTAAGGCCCCACATGAACGAGTTCAGGAATTGCTTGACCATGGTGCATTCCAAGGCTGGAATGCACCCTACCGCGCGGAGCGCATTGCTGCTCTATGGCGCGAGGGGCATTGCTAACGAAAGATTGTTACCTCATCTTCCTTCAGGGACGCGAGCGCTTCCTGCCATGACAAGCCCGTCAAGACTTCTCGACGGGATGCAGCGAAGGTCTCGGTGTCAATCGCTCCGGAATAGAACCTTATGAATAGCCCTGCATACGGAAGCTTCAACTCGTTACGCAGATCAAGCAGTATCGTGCTCCACAGTTCGAGGCTGTCTAATCCGCCTCTAATAGGCTTTGCATCGGCCTTGCGCTGATCTTCCAAAGCCCTTGCGATTTTGGTGTTGGACCAGCCTTTGCGCTTCATACGAACCGCTTCCTTGGCAAGCTTATCCTCAAACGACTCTGGTGTTTCTTGGACAAGCGCAAGAACAGTGCCGCAGTCGCAGTGCCCGCGCGTGCTCAAATATTGATGCTCTTCGTCTCGCAGCACCTTGCGGATCGAAGGATTGTCGGTCGGCCTTGCAGCCCGACCATGCCGTTCCATCACCGTCTGAACTGCGACGGCGTCGTGGGTAGGCACAACCAAGGTAATGAAGTGACACATCCCAAATGATTTGCATAAGAGCGTATTGTCCGCAATCGGGTTGGTAGTCGTTTGCAGCGAACAAGGCCTCCTGGTGTCCGCTTTCGCCTCCCACCCCCTCCAAAGCAGACCATCCGCTTTCGGCCAATGCTCGCCAAAATCAGTCGGCTTTATTCGCGAAGATCATCTCGCTTTTTCGAAACAGAAAAAGCCAAGGTGAGAGCAGTAATCAATGTGACACTTTAATCTTGCAGGATGGTGTTACTTCAGCTTTACGCTTGGAAGCTCGAACTCGCACAATGATAATTATCGGAAAAATCAATTCGAGATCTCAAAAGTGTGCGCGATTGGGATGCAGGAACAATTTTAAGGCCGATTGCCCGTGGGTAGCTAGAGCGTTCAAATTGTTACTACCTAAATATATCTTCTGTGAAAATTACCTCATAATTTATGGCTACTCTTTATAGCGGCTTATTCTTGTATTAGATGCTTTCATCGTGAACGAATAATGATAAGCTGGAGCCAATCCGTAACTTCGGTAACGTGCGTGGGATTAAACTCCATGATGAATGTTATATCACAGTTCATGTCAGATTGTAGAACTGCGTCAACTTATTATGAGCTTGAAGCTAAGTTTAAGGACGTCTTTCAGTCCTTCGGCGCAGAAACTGGTACGTTGTCCTGCATCGGATCTCCCGCTAACCTATTAAATTCTTTGAAAGTTGTTGGCTCTCCTGATTCTGAATTTGTTAGAACCTATGCCGAGAATAACTTTATTCGTTACGATCCAGCCGCCAAAAAGAGCATCACGACCCTTTCAGGTTTCTCATGGGACGAATGTCGTATTGAGGCTAGAAATGACCCACGTGCCCTTAACGTGTTAGATGTCGCTCATGACTTTGGTTACCAGAATGGCTTTGTTGTCCCTATCCACAGTGGTTTGGGTAACTTTTCTGTGGTGACGTTCACCGGAGATCATCTTGATCTAGATGCAACGACTAGAGGCTGTCTGCACCTTATAGCTATTTATTATCACGTAGCTTTGGAACGCCTTATGCTGATTGATACTGCGGCGTCGAAACCCGATTTGACCGAGCGTCAGATAGAGGTGTTACGATGGGTTTCGGCCGGAAAGACGGATTGGGAGATCGGTCAGATACTTTCTATCAGCGAAGCGACGGTAAATAGACATGTTGAACGGGCGAAGGAACGTATAGGCGTTCGCACACGCGCCCAGGCGATAGTGGAGTGCCTCGTGAATGGCATTGTTAGTTTCTAAGCCTTCTACTCTTGTTCCGGCCCCTTTTTGAAACTGGCACGCACGTTGCAGCATACTCTTGGGTTTCGACTCTGGAGTTCCACTATGATACATGCGGTTACATCTGCAAACCGAGAGTTGTATGCCAAGCAGCTCACAGCCATGCACAAGATGCGGTATCATTTTTATGTTGTCCAAAGGGGTTGGTCGGATGGCCTAACCATAGAGAACGACTGCGAGTATGACGAGTTTGATCGCCCAGACACGGTTTATCTTATGAATCTGACACCGGATGGCCAAATCAAGTCGACTTTTCGATTAATGCCGACAATGGACCATTACTTGCTCGACAAGCTCTCACATTACGTGAATGGGCCGGTTCCTAGAGGCAATCATATCTGGGACATGACTCGTTGGATTATATCGCCATCCTTTCGCAAGGTCAGCGGTGAAAAGTACAGTAAGGCTCATAGCGAATTAGCTTGTGGCTTGTTTGAATTTGCTGCCACACGGGGCATCACACATTATACGACTTTGATGGACACAGGATTTCTTCCAGCCGTTGAGCAAGCCGGTTGGCGGTATGAGCTGTTGGGACTACCTGTGCCATATGGTGATCGGGGTGAGACCGCTATCGCAATCATCATTGATGCTGGGCCGAAGTCGTTGGCCCACAATCGTATGATTTACGACATTGATTATTCAATTCTGTTCGAGTCTCCACCTCCAAGGCTTGGCGAGCGCCTGGAAGATGTGTTAGCGCGGTTAGATGTTATCGAGACCATTGAGAGAATTCCTGATCGTGAAGCCAGAGTCTCAGCGTGGGATGCTCTCAACAAGCAAGTTAGTGTTGCTCAATTGCTTTAGACGCTTTCCGATGAGGGCGGGCGCACTTCTGTACCTGAAGAACTTTCGCAAGTTCTTTTGCATGATCGATTGCAACCCCAACACCATAATGGCTTTCAATCTCAAACAGTCGACTTAACATCCGCGACAATATGATCGCGTCGCCCGGTCCGAGTGGTCCTAAACATTGCAGTGCGGTCCGTATGATGCTCAAGACAGGATCACTCGGCACTTGGTGGGGTTTTACACCATCAAAGCTGTTCTGGCGGGCCACAGACTCGTTTTTATCGTTGTCGTTGACAGGTGTAGCAGGGGAAGAAAAGATCATATTCGTTGCCTAAACAAGCTGTTTGGCTCTTATTTAGGCCCATTTGCGCACAATGTGCTTGGTGAGAATCCACCAAGGACCAACCCTTTCTTACTGCCAGTTAAGTTCTCCCATTTAGCCCGTTTGATCTAATCAGGCCATTTTGCGCTTGCCATGTCATTGAGGTTACTATGTCGGGAAGCACACCAAGAAACTCACTATTTCCTATCACCCAGACCAACGTAGAGCAGGTCTTCGGCTATATTTTTGCCCCATGGGTTAAAGAACTAGGGTTCAAAGACTTCACGGTGTCCGAAGGGTATTGCAGTGTCATTCTACCCCTATCCAGCAAGGTCAAGTTTGTGACCGGCTCGATGTGCGGCCAGGCAATTATGGCTGGCGTTGATACCGCATCTGGACTTGCCTCAGGTACGACTGAACGTATCGGCAAGGGCACAGTATATCATCACACGCACTTTCTGTCCCCAGCGTCGAATGACGATTATCTGTTTAAGGCAATTGTCAGAAGCTTTCGCTCAACGCGAGCTTATGTTGAGTGTGATGTCATGTCAGTCCGGACGTTGGAGCTCGTTGCGCGGGGCGTCAGCGAGTTTGCCTATTAGTTGGCAAATGTCGTGATTTCTAATCGTTCTTATGACGGACAGGCGGCCCGGTCCCATGGACATAACCTTAGCGGGGATATCTTCAACAAGGAAATGACTGGAATGGTCGAGAATTATGGCGATCTGAAACTATATTTCGTCGGAAGCGGGGAAGTTTCCGAAGGCAATACGATCGACGATTGGGATGGATTCAGTAAGACCCTCGTCGCAGCTACGAGCCGACGAAATGCTCTCTTGGTCGCGAAACTTTATGATCAAAATAAAGCATTGCCGGGTACTTTAGAATGGGAAGGCCAACCCATAACCATGGTTAGCTTTAAGGATCCAAACACGGGGCGTTATCTCTAATTAATCCCCTTGGAGATTGGCGTATCGCGTAATCTGCTCGTTTCATGTTGCACGTTTAAGCATTCAAATCTGACGTGACATCAACCGCCTTGGTGGATTCTCCCAATAGCGGTTGAAAAATCGCAGTTTATGAAGGAGCATGGACAGTTATTTCAACCTAGCTAAGTTGTCAATTCTAGCGGGGCTAATCGTCTTTGTGGGTTTGATTTTCCTAGTTTATACGTCGCTGCGCTTGCTTGACGGGCCAAGAAGCAAAGAAGATCGCGATACCGATTAGATGGTTCGCATTAGGTTTTGCGCTCTTTCGTTGTTCATTCCACAATCAATTGGCTGCTGGACTATTTGCAAGCGATTGCTGCTTAGCGATTGCGCAAATCTTGCCGCCTCACCGATTGGAGTATGACGTTGCGTTTGGTGCGTTATGCCTGTCCAGAACGCAATTCACGACTGCTTTATGGCGCTATCGACGGCCAACTTGTTTTGCATGCCGTAGTCAACCGACCTGACAGACCCAAACGAAGTGTTCGAAGGCCATGCATAGCCATCCATAGAATGCGCGTGCTTGTACCTCTGGATCTGCCAAGGTTGGGTCTGGAAGAAATGCAGAACCTGACCAAATTGTGTGCCTGTCACATCTGTCCCCAACAAACCATTCTTATGGCCCTGAACACCCCAGCTTGCGCAGAAAGAATTGTCGGGCGGCTTCAAGGTAAGCGAAGAGCGGCCCGAAGCTGTTCCAAGTGCTTTGGCTAAGGCCCCGCATCGACGATCTTTGAGGTTGTTTGACCAGGGTGCATTCCATTGCTGGAATCCACCCTACGGCGCGAAGCGCATTTCTTCTAAAAAACACGGCCCGCGAAATCCGCAATCTTACCTATCTACTTCGAAGTGCTCCATGAGCCCTTATCAGCAAGCAAAGACCCTAGGTAATCTATCAGAGCCATGGCGCCAAAAGGTCAACCAAAAAGTGACGGCATGACCCGAATTTGGACAATAAGCTAAGCCACCGCACTTGGCCGGGCGCTGACCCGTTCGTGCCAAGCATTCAGGTGGCCGCAATCGTCCGGGATGGGCGTGCCGATAAAGGTGCCAAAGTCGACGATGGACAGGGCCATAATGTCGGCAGCGGAGAAAGCTCCGCCTGCGATATAGGCTCTGTCGGTCATTTCACGGTCAAGCCAGTGATAAGCACGGTCAGCATGGGCGCGGTTGCTTTCGCCAAAGTCCTTATATTGGGTCAAAAGTGCTGCCGTATAGGGATGGGCGTGGCGCCAGATTTGACCAATCGGGCTCATCAATTGCCACTCCACCCGCCGGATCCACATGTCGATCGTGGCAATCTCAAGCGGCGTGGTGCCAAATAGCGGGGGATCGGGTTGTAGGGCTTCCAGATAGCGGCAGATGCTGACGCTTTCGCTGATACAGGTGCCGTCGTCCAGCTCCAGCACGGGCACTTGGCCAAGGCTGTTCTTGGTCAAAAATTCTGGTGCTTTATGGGCACCCTGTCGCATCGGGATATGCACATGTTCAACCTCTATGCCCTTTTCAGCCAAGAAAATCCGAACGCGACGGGGGTTCGGGGCTGGATTATGTTCGCCATAGAGTTTCATGTGAGAGGCCTTTCAATGCCATACCAAGAGAAAGGGCCCAAAGCTGTGCTTTGAGCCCTTGTGTCTATTAATCCCGCTTTGGCAGGGTTTTGCGACCCTCTTTTACATCGAGGAAATAGGTCCAAGATGTTTCGTTTGGACGGGGATCGTCCAGCGGGGGAGGCGATGTCCAAGCCGGGTAATTCTTAGCAATTTCATCCTTCATCACAGCCGGCATCTGGTCCCAATTGTCCAGTTTGCGGCCATTGGTGTTGAAGTAAATCTCGCCCTCGCGACCGCCCATACGCATCCAAGGCAACCAGTCGGAGATCCGCACCCACGCGACACTGGCTTCCGCCGTAGTCTTGGTGGGGTTTACAATATCTGAGACCGTACCGGCGAAATTGAACATTTCGGTTGCATGATAGGTGCCACCAACTTCGGCCTGATACTTGCCAGCCAATGGGTTGGAATAGAACAACGGCACCGTCACATTGGTCCACCAGTGATCGCCACTGATCGTACCTGTCCAGCGCAGCGGCTGGCCATCACGGCCAGTCACGTAAGAGGTGGAGTTCACGGGATCGTTGGCGACATGCATCACGTCGAGAACTTCACCGGTCCAAGGATTAGTCCATTTGCTCAAAACTTTGCCCGTTTTGGGGTCTGTATAGATCAACAGCTCGCGCGAGATCAGGCGATAGCCTAGCCCACGCACAGGGTCCTTCACCGTCACGCAATGGCGGATGTTCATGCCTTCGGCTCGGAACAGAAGCTTGTCGGCTTCGCCTTGGCGACGCGAATAGGCATCGCCCGCCCAATAATAGGTCACGGCCACGCCGTCGCGCAGGTCACATTGCATCTTGCGGTTCGCAGCCAGCACGCCTTCAGGCGTGGTAAGGTCCAAAGGGGCGGCAACCGGGGCAGGTGCGGCAGCAGGGGCCTTTTTCTTCGGCGCAGCGTCAGCCGTCGTGGCGACCGTCGCGAGGCAGGCAGTAAATCCGATCAATAGGTGGCGGGCAGATAAATGGGTCATGACGGCTCCTCTTCTGCCTCTTTCTTAAGTGGCCTCTAGCGACTTGTCATCAAGAATTTGTCCGGACAATTGGGGGTGTGCAGTGGCGCGCGCGGCGAGGCAGGAACCGCCCCTTTTGTCTGATGTGGGGCGCTCTCCCCTCTCCCCTTATGGGAGAGGGGCGGGGGTGAGGGCTTACGCTCACAAAATCTATAAAGCGGGTTGGCGAGGCCTTTGTCGACAAGACATCAAGCTTTTTCGCCCGTAAGCCCTCACCCCCTACCCCTCTCACAGTGGGAGAGGGGAGAGCATAAAGCAAAACTTATCCGGTCCATTCCAAGCCGCTAAAAGGACCCCTTCAAGCTGACCCGTATCGAACGCCCTGGCTTGGGCAGATAATCCTTCAAGAAAGACGTGTGTTCGCGAATGTCTTCATTGGTCAGGTTCCGGCCTTCAAAGGTCAGCTCAATGCGGTCATTGCTTTGAACAGGTCGCCAAGACCAAAGGGCGTTTAATGCGGTTGAGCCTTCGGTTTTGGTCTCAAAGGCTGCAGTTCGCGTTTGCTCGGCGATGGATTGCACTTCGGCTCGTAGCCGCATCTGAGGGCTTTTTGCTTCAAGGCCGATGGTCAACATGGCGGGTGGCATACGGGCAATCGCACCGCCGTCATCATAGCTGCCGCGCACGGTATCGACTCCGCCATCGCCAACCACGGACCAGCCTCCAACTTGTCCAAGGGGCCACGTGACATGCAGTTCAGCGCCGGTCAGGGTGGCGTCTTTTTGGCTGACTAGAAAGACCGGCAAATCATCCTCGATCTGATTGGTTGGGTTGAACGCGATAAATCCGTCAAAGCTGGAGCGCCAAACATTGAGATCGACCGTTGCGCCACCGATCTGCCAGCGCGCAACCCCTTCAAGGCTGGTCGCGGTTTCAGTCTTAAGATCCGCATCGCCGATTTCAAAAGCTTGGGTGGCCGCATGTGGCCCATCGGCAAACAATTCGACTTCTGTCGGCGCACGCTCCGTATAGCCGACATTGAGAGACAAGCGCAGACCGTCGGTGGGCTTCAAGAACGCACTGGCAGAGAGGCTACCCAGATCGAATGTGCGCGCGCCTGCAAGGCCAGAATAGTCGCGCTGTTCATAGCGCGCACCGACTTCAGCGCCCCAATTGTCTTGATTATAGCGTTCAACCCAAAAAGCGCCGACCGTTTCAATGGTCACAGGCAGGATGAAGGCCTCATCGCCCTCCGCAGCAAAGTCATTAGAGGCAAATTGTAGGCCGAAGACGCCGTCTAATGCCCCAATCGAGCGGTGACGCGCCTCGAGCCGGCCTTCAAAGCCTTCATTGGTGAAGACGGTGCCAATCGCGCCATCAAACTCAATCTCACTGTGGGTATAATCGCCTGTCGTGATCGAGAAAGTCAGCGTGTCCAGAATGCCCAAATCCTTGATAGAGGCTTGAAAATCATAGCGGGTTTGGCTCAGTTCGATGAAGGCCTCTTCGCCAGGAATGCCATAATTGGACTTGGTTTGACGGGTGGCTAGTGCAAGGCTGGTCTTATCGGTAATGCGCGCGACGCTGCCCCCTAAGGCCCAAATTTCGCCGCGTGTGTTGAAGGCGGTCCCCTCCGTCTCATCGCCTGTCACGGCGCGCAGAGCGGCAGTTTGGGAGTAACCTGGAATCTTATAATCTTGGCCCTCACGGCGGAAACCGTCGACCCGAAGGAAACCTGCGCCGCGCGTCCCAACCAGTTTAAAGGCAGCTGTTCCGGCATCTTCAGCGGTCGAGCCTGCTAGGAATAGTTCGCCGGCAAACGGCTTTTCAGGCAGTTTGGTTGGCAAGCGGCCGTCGACAATATTTACAACCCCACCAACCGCATTGCCGCCATAGCGCAAAGCGGCGGGACCCTTTAAGACTTCAATACCTTCCGCGTCTAAACCATCAATGGCGGGGGCGTGGTCTGGCGAGATGGTGGAGGCATCAATGCCTTGCAAGCCATTCACCACCAATCTTATCCGATCCTCCCCCAAACCGCGCACAACGGGGCGCGAGGCATTGACGCCGTAGAAGGTGGAGCGCACCCCGGGAATACCCGCCAAGGTTTCCCCAATCCCGCCACTGATAGAGGCTTGTAACGCTTCGCCGCGATTGATCACGGTCACGCCTTGGCTGATGGCATCTGACCGATCCCCTAAGGAGCTGGCAGTTACCACAATGGTCTCAACCGGGCGGACTTGGGGAGCAGAAGCAACAGGTGGTGCTGCTTCTGGTGTTGCCAAAGCGAGCAGGGTGTAGAGGGCAGGCGTCATGGGAGAGATTCCTATTATGTTATTACATAACATTACCTACCTCAAAAGATCGGCCTTGCAAGTGCAAAGGACATTTTCCATGCACGCCAAACTCAGGCATGAACGAGCAAGAGGTTCGTCACGATCAAGGAGGCGCACATGCACGATCTTATTCGTCAAGCAGAGGCCCTGTGTCAGCGGTCAGGCATGGCCTTTACCGCGCCGCGTCGGCGGGTGTTGGAAATCCTTGCCGCGTCTGAAACGCCGATGAAAGCCTATGATTTGATCAGCAAAGCCGGGGAAGGTGGGCAAGCCACCAAGCCGCCCACAGTCTATCGCGCACTCGACTTTTTGTGCCAATTGGGACTGGTTCATCGGATCGAACAAGACGCCACCTTTGTTGCCTGCAACCATGCCGGCCATTCTCATCCCATGGCGCTTTTCGTGTGTAATACGTGCCTAAAAGCAACCGAAGTCGCCTATGACGAAGTGGCTTCTATCCTTGAGAAGGCCGCTCAGATGCAGGGATTTCATCTTTCGCGACTTGTCGTGGAGGGGCGCGGTCAATGCCAAGACTGCGCGCTGGCGGCCTAAGCAAAAGAGAACAGGACAAAAGAATGCGGGATTATTGGCGGGGCAGTGTGGAGGCGTGGGAATGCGACGAAATGGGGCACATGAATGTGCGCTTCTGGGTACGTCGCGCTTTAGATGGCATGATGCTGATGGCGACAGAGCTTGGGTGTGAACGCGCTTTTGCGCCAGAAGCTACGGCGACCTTGCTGCCGTTGCGCCAGCATATTCGGTTCTTGAAAGAAGCCCGCGAAGGCGCACCCTTATTCTTCCGTGGCGGTGTTATCTCTCTCGGCGAAACCGACATTACCTTCTATGGTGAGATTGTTCACACGCTTGACGGGGCCATTGGCGCGACTTTTTTGACCACGATGGCTCATGTCGAGGCCAAAACGGGTAGAGCCTTTCCATGGCCACAGCGCACGCGCGCACTTATCGATGCCATGGTCGTTGAGGTGCCAAAGCACGGCAGCCCGCGCTCGATTGCGTTTGATGGCCCGGCGGACCTATTTGAAGCCGAAACTTTGCTGGCGCGTGGCTTTCAACAAGTAGGGTTATCTGCCGTGCGCATCGAAGATGTGGATGTGTTCAACCGCCTCTATCCTGAGGGCATGATCGGTCGCGTCTCAACCGCTGTGCCCAATCTGATGACGGCTTGGCGCGAAGAAACCACAGCGGAGCTCAGCGCCCTAGATGGCCAGCCCCGTAAAGCCGGTGCCGCAGTCCTAGAGTATCGGTTGGACTATTTGAACTGGCCCGGCGTAGGTGATTTTACCGCCGTCTATTCGGGCGTGGCGGATGTGTTTGAGAAAACCAACACGCTAAAACATATCTTGACCCATCCGGTCACGGGCCAAGTCTTTTGTGTCTGCGAAGCTGTCGCGGTGACCTTCGATTTGGTCGCGCGTAAAGTCATTGCCATCCCACCACAGGCGCGCGCGCGCCTAGAAGCAATTCTGATCAAACCGCTTGGATAAGTTCGATCAGCGCTGACGTGCAAACGTCTGGCTTTTCCATCGGCAGAAAATGGCTGGTCTCTGGGATCGTGTCGACTTGAATGCCACTTCGGGTTAAGAGTGGGATCAGTGTCGCAACCGTCGTGGAATGCCGCGCACCGCGCAACAAACGGCCCGGTACCTTCAGCGCTTTGATGGCTTGAAGGGGATAATGGCGTTGGCCAGCAAAGCACGCTGCTTCAAAGGCAGGGGCGCAAGACAGGCGGACGTGACCATCAGGCATGTCGGTGAAGCCATCCTCGCAATAATCCGCCAGCATCGTGGTGGGCCAAGACTTAAACGCCCCACGCCCGGTATAGGCTTCCAGAACGGCTTGCCGGCTCGGGAACTCAGCGCGCCTGCGACCTGCCGCCTTGGCGAGTGGAAATTGGCTGCGCCACAGGCCAAACACCCAAGGCATATGGGCATAAAAGTAAAAGGGGGCGGGTGCCAGCACAGGGTCAAACAGACAAAGGCCTTTCACGAGGTCCGGCCGCAGCGCGCTGGCCAACAGGCTTGACGTGCCGCCCATGGAATGGCCGGCAAGGACTGTTCCTTCCGGCGCGATTTGGGCAAGCAAGGCCGCTATGTCGTGGGCAAAGCGATTCCAATTGTCTTGCTTGTCTGGGTCGTCTGGCAATTGGGTGCGGCCATGGCCGCGCAAATCAAAGGCCGCGACCGGGCGACCAATGGCTTCTGCCACAGGCTGTAACATCTGCCGATAGGTTGAGGCGCAAAAGCCGTTCGCGTGAAAGAAGACCAAAGCGGGGGCTTGATCCATTTGCAATGGCGTGGCCCATTTCAGACCCGCCATCGTGCCTTCGGCCAAGGTTTGGACGAGGCGCGTTTCAACAATTTGTCCCACTTGCAATCTGCTTCCCGGGTTTCGGTTCGGTGCTTACAGGCTGCCAAACACGCGCTTTAAAAGGTCGGTCCCTCGACGGGCAGGATCACGACGGATCCCACGTTCTTCTTCGCCAATATAGACAAACAAGCCATCCAGTGTGCGGTCTACGGCAAAACCGATCAGCTGGTTCTTAAGGGGGTTGTCTAAAACAATAGGTGGAGGCGGCGGGGGCGGAGGAGGTGGTACCGGAAGTGCGGTTACGGCTTTGGACTTTGTGGCACCAACTTTTGCTTTGGTGGCGACGGTGGCGGTCTTTGGCGGCGGCGCGACAGGGGCAGGGACTTCCGGTGGTGGCGGTGCGGGTAAGGTAATGGGCGCGCCGGAATAATTCTTCAAGCTGCCCCAACCCCCCAAACGCTCAATCTCGGACCCATAGCGGGATTGAATGCGGTCGAGGGCGGGACCTGCGCCAGACGCTTGCACCGCTTCTGCCATCGGTGGGGTCATCAAGGCTATCAGACCGGCATAGGATTTGGCCTTTAATAGCTCCGTGCCAGCTGTATCGCCGCCGCGCAGCACCTGCAAAACATCGTCAATGGCGAGACTTCGGATGGTGTCGGCAAAAATAGCGCCAGCTTTTGGCATCATGGATTCGGCAGAACGATTGAGACGCAATTGGAAATTGTCGAGCGGGACGCTTAAGCGCAAAGGGCTTAAGCGCTTTTGTAATGACGCCAAGGGCTCTGGCAAAGGAATGCGTATGCGTGTGTCGCCCCAGAATCCATCTGCCTTACCCAAACGGCCAACCGCAGCACTGGCACCTTGCAACAGGGCGGCGCGAATCCCTGCTTCGCCTTCATTGCCGGAAGAGGCGTTCAATAAATCGTCGTCCAAACTCGGCAGAGCAGTAGGTAATCCTGCGCGTTTGGCCGCAGCAGTTTTGGCCAATTCTTCCAGCATTTGCCCTGCACTTTGGGCTTGGGCATGGGAGCCTAGCCCGGCACTTAAGCCCAGAACTGCCCATAAAAGGTTGCGGCGCTGAACCCCGTCTGGGTTTGACATTAAGCTATCTCCTCGACATGGACGACTTTAGGAAAACTTCTGGACGATGCTGCCGTGATTTTGGACTTGAACCAAGACGCAATTAGGGCACATGATGACCTTGAGCCAGACTTGATGTAGGCTGGTGTACTGCAAGACAAAAGTCCATTGAGAAGAGCTTAAGCTCTGACGGCCAAAGGGAACGCAACCATGTACGACACCGAGTCCACACCGACTTCAACCTGCTTTGATGTCACCATCGCAGATCATATCGCCCATATTCAAATGAAGCGGCCTGAAGCCTTTAATTCGATGACTCGCGATTTCTGGAACGACCTGCCCAAGATCGTCAAAGACATCAATGATAATTCCCGCGCCCGTGTGATCGTGATTACCTCAACTGGAAAGCATTTCTGCGCCGGTATGGATTTGAGCGTCTTCTCCAGTGGCGACGGTGTCACCCAGGGTTCTGTGTCCGATCGCGAGACCCGCGGTGAAAGCTTCCGTTTGCATGTTCACCATCTCCAAAACACGTTTACCTGCTTAGACGAAGCCCGGATCCCCGTGCTGGTGGCCGTGCAAGGTGGCTGCATCGGTGGGGCCGTAGACTTTATTTCGGCTTGTGACATTCGTTGGGCCAGTGCGGATGCTTTCTTCTGCATCCAAGAAATCAATATCGGTATGACGGCAGATGTCGGCACATTCCCGCGCTTATGCAAGCTCATTCCGGAAGGCTGGGTTCGCGAGTTGGCCTACACGGGTCGCCGGCTGACTGCTGCCAAGGCCAAAGAAATTGGACTGGTCAATGAGGTGTTCGACACCCATGAAGCCCTGGTAGCCCATGTGATGGAAACCGCCCGCGAAATTGCCTCCAAGGCGCCTTTGGCAGTTACGGGCTCTAAGGTAATGATCAATTATGCGCGCGATCATTCGATCCGCGATGGATTGGATTATATTGCCACTTGGCAAGCGGGCATGTTTAGCCCGGCTCACATGGCAGAGGCCTTCCGCGCCAATGCGGCAAAGGAACCCGGGAACTTCCCCGAGCTCTTACCTTTGCGTAATCGGATGTAGCGATCACCATTAAGTATCAGAGCCTTAGCGTATTTTAGAGTGGAAATTAACTCTGCTTTGAAGCTTTTGTGCCATCATAAGTTATGACACAAACTCGTAACGTTCGTTCTTGGCTCTGGTCCGCTCTTATACTTTCGGTCCTCGGGACCATCGTTGGTGCGGCAATTGCTTTGTCAGCCGTGCGAAATTTGTCCTTACAGGCAGAGCGTTTGGCCAAATTTGAGCGGACGTGGAGCGAGGCAACTTGGGTCGATCAGCGCGTCACCGAAGCTGCCGATGACTTTGCCCAAATGGGTCGCCCTGAAGACCGCGAGCGCTTTGTCGCGCTGAGTGAGCCGCGCGAGGCTTTGATTGAAAAAGCCATTCAATTAGCACCAAAATCAACGAAGAAGAGCGCGTTTGCAACAATTTACAATGCAACCCGGGAAATGGGTGCGATTGAGGATTCGGCCGTATTACTCGCCGCTGCGGGTCGTCAGGCCGATGCGAAGGCGCTGTTGCAATCTCAATCCTACGCCATCGCAGGAACTCGAAAAGCACGACAATTGGAAAAGGCAAGGCGCGAAATCGCGGCCAGCCTAAAGGTGGAAATCGACGCAGCCTTCCTGTTGCTGAGTGGCGGCCTTGCTGCCCTCTTGGGCTGTATGGTGGGGGCAGGCTTATGTTGGGCTCGGGTCGCCGCATTATTTCGTGGCCAAGCGCAAGATTTGGTCGAAGCCCGCGATGCTTTGGCGCTGCATGCGACCACCTTGGAAGCCAGAATCGAAGAACGCACCCGTGACCTTGAAATGGCCAAGACTGCCGCTGAAGCTGCGGACCATGCAAAATCGGCCTTCCTGGCGCAAATGAGCCATGAAATTCGTACGCCCATGAATGGCGTTCTGGGCATGGCTGACGCATTATCGCGCACGTCGCTAGACGATCGTCAGCTGCGGATGCTGGCTGTGATCCAAGACAGTGGCGATACCTTGTTGGCCTTATTGAACGACGTGCTCGACATCGCCAAAATTGAAGCAGGTAAGCTTGCTTTGGAATCGCTCGATTTCAGCGTGATGGAGATCGTTCGCTCGACAGAGGCTATGTTCACACTGCGCGCACATCAAAAGGGCATCAGCTTTGCCGTGAACGTCGATCGAAGCGCCGATATCTGGTGCTTAGGCGACCCAACTCGGATCAAACAAGTGCTTTATAACTTGGTTTCCAACGCCGTGAAATTCACGCAAAGCGGCAGTGTCTTGGTCACAATCTCAGCCGAGGATTTGGGTGACAACCAGCGCGCCCTGTCCTTTGCGGTGAAAGACAGCGGCATTGGCATTGAGCCAGAAGTGCAAGGTCGCTTGTTTGAGCGCTTCAGCCAAGCCGAAACGGCCACCAATCGCAAGTTCGGTGGAACAGGGCTTGGCCTTGCGATTTGTAAGCAATTGGTAGCGCTTATGGGCGGCCAGATTGATGTGGAAAGCCGCGTTGGCGAGGGCTCTGTCTTCCGCTTTGCCATTAACTTGCCGTTAGGGGTCGCGCCAGAGCGCACTGATGCGGGCCAATTTGAGGAATCTCGTGCCCAAGGTGGGGAAGCCGCAAGCTCTGTTCGAGTGCTGGCCGCCGAGGACAACGCGCATAATCGCCTCGTGCTGCAGATGTTCCTTGAGCAAGTGGGCATCGAACCAGTCTTTGCCGAAAACGGCCAAGTTGCGGTTGAGCTCTGGAGCCAAGACAAGTTCGACTTGATCTTAATGGACGTTCAAATGCCGATCATGTCAGGACCAGAAGCGACAGCGCGGATTCGGGCGCTAGAGCGAGTGCAAAAGCGCGAGCGGACCCCAATCATCGCCTTGACGGCAAATGCCATGACCCATCATGTGCAGGAATGTTTAGATGCAGGCATGGATGCCCATGTCGCCAAGCCGATCAGACCCGAAGTTTTGTTTGCTGCGATTCACCAGGCTCTGTCCGGCGACGAAGAAGTCGAAGCATCCGTTCAATTGGCAGAAGCCAGCTGAGCTAGCCCAAGAAAAAAGGCGAGCCGGTTAGGGCTCGCCTTTTCTAAAAGCTGCTGATTCAAACAGCCGGCCGTAAGCGCCAATTCTAATTCAGATCAACGCGTTGCGTTTATTTCGCTGCGGCATTGCAGGCTGCGATGCCTGCTTCGTCTAGGCTCGAGCTACCAACTGCGAAGCTGGCGACTGGGCCGAGAGCGCGGGCAACTTGGCGGCAGTCGCGAACTTGTGCGGTCTTGCGGTCAAGTACGGAGGTGCAGGTGTCGCCTGCGCAGCTCCAAGCAGCGCCCAAAACGATCACGCTGTCCGAAGCTTCAGCAACGGGGGTTTTCAGTTTCACAACAACGTTGTTGTAAGCAGCAAACGCTGCTGTGGCGGTCAAAGCAAACGCAAATCCGGCGACAAGTGTCTTGAAGCGCATGGGGAGGCTCCTAAAAAAGGTTTCAGAATAACGGGCTTTTTGTCCTCGTTGCCGTATCTCTAGACTCTGCCGTGAAAAGTTGCAAGAGAAAAATGAACATACTGTATTTTATTCAGCAGTCACAATTTTGTCAGAGTGCGTGACCATGCTGGTGTGACGGCCCATAAATCAGTTGCAACGCCTCGCCCTGTCGATAAGGTCGTGCGTAAGGCCCGTAGACGGCCAAACTGCTGGGGAGGCATGCCATGGATTTCACCATACCTAAGGACATCGCAGATTATTTGGTTGAGCTGGATGAATTCATCGCGCGCGAAATCAAGCCTCTGGAAGAGGCCGACGACAATATCCGCTTCTTTGACCATCGACGTGAGTATGCGCGCACCGACTTTGAAAACCAAGGCTTGCCGCGCCACGAGTGGGAAGCTCTATTGGGCCAAGCACGCCGTCGGGCGGACGCCGCTGGCCATTATCGGTTTGCCCTGCCGGCAGAGTTCGGCGGCAAGGATGGCAGCAATCTTGCGATGGCGATCATCCGAGAGCATTTGGCCAAAAAGGGCCTAGGCCTGCATAATGACTTGCAAAATGAGCATTCCATCGTCGGCAACATGCCGGGGGCTTTGATGCTGCGCGACTTCGGCACGCCGGAGCAAAAGGCCACTTTGTTGCCCAAAAGCCTGCGCGGCGAGTTCATCGCGACCTTTGGTCTAACAGAGCCCAATCATGGGTCTGACGCCACCCATATGGAGAGCACAGGAGTCCGCCAGACTCGCGATGGTGTGGAAGGTTGGCTGCTCAATGGCGAAAAAATGTGGATCACCGGGATGCACGTGGCCACCCATTGCATGTTCTTCGCCCGTACGAGCGGAAAAGCAGGGGAAGCGCGCGGTATCTCTTGCTTCTTTGTGCCTGCCGACGACCCTGGCGTGAAGATCGAGGAATATTTGTGGACCTTCAATATGCCGACCGATCATCCGCGCGTCAGCTTCAAAGACGTCTGGGTGCCAGATAGCGCACTGTTTGGCCCACCGGAATTCGGCTTGGCCTTGGCGCAACATTTCGTTCATGAGAACCGTATCCGCCAAGCTGCATCGTCCTTAGGGGCGGCAGTCTATTGTATCGAAGAAAGTGTGGCTTATGCCCGCGAGCGCAAGCCGTTTGGCGAAGCCCTAGCGAAAAACCAAGCCATTCAATGGCCTTTAGTCGAACTCGCTACCCAAGCTGAAATGCTGCGCCTTTTGATTTATAAAACAGCTTGGGAAATGGATCAGATGACCAAGCCGGAAGTCGAAAAGCGCCTGTCGGACAAAGTGTCCATGTGTAACTTCTGGGCCAATCGTCTGTGCTGTGAGGCTGCAGATCAAGCCATGCAGGTTCATGGCGGCATCGGCTATTCCCGCCATAAGCCGTTTGAGCATATCTATCGCCATCACCGCCGCTATCGCATTACGGAGGGCAGCGAAGAGATCCAAAAGCGCAAAGTGGCGGCTTGGCTGTTTGGCTACGCTGGGCCCAAGAAGCAGCTCTTCACCTCGTAAGGTGATGGAAACGCAGTGAAACGCTGCGCGGCTGACTTGCGTTACGCATGGGTTGAATGTTCCTTGCTCCCATGGGGTTGTTTGACGAGATTGAGCCAACTTACGACGCAATGCAGGCGATCAAGAAATTGCCGCCGGACGATCCTATCATTGTTTTGTCTTTGCTACGATTTCGCCATGACCTTGCCGATGGCCGCTCAGATGCCGCTTGGCGTGATTATCAAGATGGCATCGGCCCGGTCCTGACCGAATATGGCGCTAAGCGCGTGACACATGGGGTTGTGGCGCTCGATCTGGTTGGCCCCAAAGGGCAGTGGGATGTGGTTGGAGCTTTCTGGTACCCCAATCCCAAAGTTCTTTGGCGCTTTATGTCGGATGAGCGCGTGATTGACCTCCTCAAGATCCGCCGGAAGGCAGCCGATGATGTCACCATGATGATCTTGACCGATCAAACCAACGTCTTCGCGGGCGGTTAAGCGGCTTTCGCCGTTTCAAAAGCCCGTTCCAACACCGCGAGCTCCTCGGCCATCATATCGGCCAAAGGCTGCACATCTGGGAAGTTATTGGCCCCGGCGATCACCCCGATTTCCAACTGATCCTGATAGCCTTGGACGGTGATATTGATCGACATGCCGTGGGCTGGGATCGAAACCGGCCACAAGTGCAACATCGTGGCACCAGCTGCGTAAAGCGGGATCGGCGGACCGGGCACGTTGGAGACGATCACATTCGCGCTTGGTGGCAACACATCGGACAAGCCGGAGCGACCATAGAGGAGCGACCCGATCTGCATTGCCATCGGCGCACCCAAAACCGAAGCATTCGTAAAGTTCGGAATAAAGTCCTTCAGCGGGCTGACGACGGACTTGGCTTGCACCGAATCAGCGATGATCGCGGTCAGGCGCTCTTTTGGATCGGCTATATGGGTCGCAATCGGGCAGGACATGGCAAAGGCCTGATTATTGGTATCGGAATTGCCATCTTCACGCAGTGAGATCGGCACCATCGCCACCAAAGGCTTGTCGGGCAGCGCCCCAATTGACAGGAGGTGACGACGCAAAATCCCGCTGGCGAGTGCCAACACGACATCGTTGAGCTTGCCGCCTGCCGCTTTCGCGACCGCCTTTGCCCGCTTGATCGATAAAGTCGCCGTCCCAAAGGCGCGCTCGGAGCTGATCGCCTTGTTGAAAGGCGTGCTGGGCGGGATCAGCTTGGGCAATTCTTTCAGCTTGCTGACATCGAGTAGACCCGGCAGCACACTTCCGGCGGTCTTCAACATGGCGGGCAGATTGGCGACCGTCTTCATGCCCACTTCTACTTGATCCACGACGTGATCCAGCAAGGTGGAGCCAAAGTCTGTCTTGCCGGTGCGCTTGAGTGCAATCGGGCTGGCTGCAGCCTCTTTATCGAAGGGACGCTGCCACAAATTGGCGTAGGTATTCATGACTGAGGCCGCAACTTCACGGGCGCGGCCTTTCCTCTTGGACTTGCCACTTTGGTCCTCTGGCTCACCGGCCTTGGCTGCTTTCGATCGTGGGGCAGGGTTTGGCGAGAGGTCATACACGATCTGCGAGAGGGCAACGCCGGCCCCGCCGTCGATCAAAGCATGGTGCAACTTGGCATACAGGCCAACCCGATTGCCGGGCAGGTTCTCAAAAACATAGAACTCCCACAATGGCCGGGCACGGTTTAGAAGCTTGGCGTGCATCCAGCCGACAATCCGGCGCAAGGTGGGCATGTCGCGCGGTTCAGGTAGGCTGCCGCGAAAGATGTGGCGGTTGATGTCAAACTGCTCGTCATCGATCCAGGAAGGATGGTCAAGGTCCAGCAACGTGCGCGAGAGCTTCTTGCGCAACATGGGGACTGCATCGAGACGGCCTTCGATCTGAGCCTTAAAGGCCTCAAAATAGTCGCCCGTATAACCATCGGGGAGTTGGAACAGCGACAGAGAGCCAACATGCATCGGCATTTCCGGCGTTTCCATATAGAGAAAGGAAGCGTCCAAGGACGATAGACGGACCGCGTCACCCATATTTTCCCCCCGTGGACCGTGCAGTTGTTCTGCCCCTGATCCTGCTGCGCCCAAGTTTCATCAGGCTGACCTATAGTCAACCACGGACTTGTGGGGTCTGCAAGCGATTCACTAGCCCCAATTGCTGGCATTCGTGAGTGTATCAAAGATACTCATGGGGAATTTTTGCAATGATGGACTTGTTCTGGTCGAAAATGACATGCGGCAGGCGGCATGCTCTTATCCGAGAGGTTTTGATCTCGAGTCGATCAGGAACAACATCGCCAATTTTCCGTGCATTTCTCATGCGATTTGGCGGCGCAGCCCACGTCAGTTGGACGTCGGGCCGCAGTGTTTTGACCATGCTTACTGTCGGAATCTGGTCGGTGTCAGCAGTGATCAAGATCATGCGATCAAATACATGGGCCATCGCATCTGCAACGATTTGTACGCCCAACGCGACATCGGTTCTCTTTTCTTCCCGAAAGGTGCACCGCCGATTGAACTGAACACAATGCTTTTGTGACCTTTTGAACGCCCCGTATGTGATCGTTACGCCATTTGCGAGCAATGCTGCAACATAAGTCCGATGATTGGATTCCTTTTTTGGATTCCAGTTAACAAGACTTGTGAAGTAATGGCATTTTACGAGTACTTCATTCGGCCTAAGCAAGCTTTTTGATAATGCTTTGAGGTTCAACCACTTTAATGTTGGATCATTTTGATCACTAATGGCATGATACAAGTTAAAGCCGTCAACATAGACGGCAACCCTAAGCTGTTTTTCCATTGACAACCCCAAGTGGCTTGTGTTAGTAATACACACATTCACCCGGCGTAGTCCGTCGGAAAAAGGGGCGTAGCCGAAAGGCTGGCCCCTTTATCTTTTTGCGGGCAGGCACACACGCACACCGCTCGTCTTGCAGCCGATCAATCTAAGATGATAGTTTAAGTAAATGGCAAGATCAAAGGTTTTTGGCTTCCTCTGTCTGCCAGAGAAAGTTTAGTCTATTTCAAAGCCTGTCATTCAAGTCAGAGGCGGCCAGTCTTAGACCTCGTGCCGCACGGTCTAAGATCCCCGCTCCGCGCTTTCACGTTGACGGAGATCATCAGAACACGTGTCACTCACCCATAGGCGAGGGCAAACGGTCCAGTCCTTGCAAAAGGCTTGAACGTGCCATCGGGCTGGGCCAAGCGGTCGGCCGTCGCCCAGAAGGCTGCTGGATTGACGCCGATCCCGACATGGCTTGCCAAGCGAATTTCGATCGTTTCGGCATTGTCGGCTGGCTTGGCGATACAAGTCTTCCAATTCACGATCCCGTCCAACTTGGTGTAAATGGAGGAGTTTGGAACCGGTAGGTCGCCTGCAATTCGCTCCAAATCGCCGGGGCGGGCAGGGCCCTCGTTGGATAGAAAATCATAGAGTTTTTTGGCGCTGGTCGCATGAATATCGGCGGCAAATGGGCTGCCCAAGGTGATGACGCTGCGCACTTTGTCGGGCATGACAAGCGACAAATAACGGGCAAATACGCCGCCTAAGCTCCAACCGACTATGGATATTTTCTGGCCAGACTTGGCGTGAATCTCTTCGACAAGGCCTTCGAGGACTTCGCGCATTTTATAGAACTTGCCGAGATTCTGCCCTTGGCCCCAGCCATGGGTTTCATAGCCCAACTCGTCCAAGAATTGCCGGATTGGCTTGGTAGAGCGGTCGCTGGCTAAAAATCCCGGCAAAACCAGCACAGAATGGCCATCGCCGCGCGGCGCATGGCGCAAAATGCTGCGCGTTGCAAACGTGGCGGCCAACTCAACGACCCCGCGACCCTCGACAAGCGTTAGCGCCAGTGGCGGTGGGCGTAATTTGGTCGGAGTTTCAGATTTCTGGCTCTTTTGCGTTGAATGAACGCGCTTTTTTGGCGTGGCGGCATTAATCGCGGCAGCAACCATGGTCTTACACTCCCAGTCTTATCGACAGCCAATTGGCATTGGTCCGCCATTCTTTGGGGCAGTCTTGCCCAAAACATTTAACAAACGTGACACTGCGAACCCGCCCGGTCAACCAGTAGGGGCTCAGACTTAGAACGCGCCTTCTAACTTTTCGACCACCAGGCCACCTGATGGTTGGGGTGTGGACCTTCTTTTTATCCGTGCGCATTGCGGAGTTTTCTTCGCACGGAGCAACGCGACTTTACGCAGCAACCCCTTCAGTCCCCCACATCGTCATCCCGGACGGCGTCAGCCGAGTCCCAGACCTCGTGCCGAAAAGTCCTTGCGGGTCCCCGCTCTGCGCTTCGCTTCTGCGGGCGGTAGGGGCACTCCCCTCTCCCTCTGGGAGAGGGGCGGGGGTGAGGGCCTTACATTCATAATCCTGTGATCCGGGTTGCTCAGCTTTTGCCATGAGAGGTAATGAGTTTTTATG
>VYKU01000050.1_pt1 | contig 58095 bp, 60 predicted proteins | sample 5114491 | NCBI WGS metagenome assembly VYKU01 (sample SAMN12291796, study PRJNA351875) | freshwater metagenome | isolation source: freshwater lake | place: USA: Michigan, Gull Lake | collected 2011-07-05 | reverse complement strand
GCCCCCGCCGCCGACGGCCTGCCGCCGCTCGCCGAGATCGTGCGCAAGCACGGCCTCGCCGCGCGCAAGTCGCTGGGCCAGCACTTCTTGTTCGACCTCAATCTCACGCGCCGCATTGCGCGCGCGGCCGGCGACCTTGGTACCGGCACCACGATCGAGGTCGGCCCCGGCCCCGGCGGCCTCACGCGCGGGCTGTTGGCCGAGGGGGCTGCCCATCTCGTCGTCGTCGAGCGCGATGCGCGCGCGCTGCCGGCCCTGGAAGAAATCGCGGCCTTCTGGGGTCGCGAGCGCCTCACGATCGTCGAGGGCGACGCGCTCGAACTCGATCTGGCCGCGATCGGCACGGCCCCGCGGCGCATCGTCGCGAACCTGCCCTACAATGTCGGAACGCCGATGCTGCTTGGCTGGGTCGCCCGCCCCGACGCGTTCGAAACGCTTGTCGTGATGCTGCAAAAAGAGGTGGTCGAACGCCTCGCGGCCGCACCCGGCACCGGCGCCTACGGCCGCTTGTCGGTTGCAGCCCAATGGCATTGGCACGTGCGCCGACTTTTCGATGTGGCGCCAAGCGCGTTCTCGCCGCCGCCGGCGGTCGTCTCGGCGGTCGCCGAATTGCGGCCGCGCGCCCAACCGCTTGCCGAAGCGGACCCGAAAACCCTCGAGCGCGTCGTCGCATCCGCATTCGGACAGCGCCGGAAAATGCTGCGCCAATCGCTCAAGGCGCTCGGCGGCGATCCGCTTGCGCTGTGCGCGGCTGCCGACATCGACGCCACGCGACGCGCCGAGACATTGTCGGTCGAAGAATTCTGCGCGCTCGCGCGCGTCGTCAGCGCCCGTCGCGCAGGCGCTTGACGAAATCGCCGAGCCCGATCTGGCGCTCGCGCTTGATGCGCTCGGCCGCGAGCACCGACTGCACTTCGGCGACCGAGCGGTCGAGATCGCGATTGACGACGATGTAGTCGTATTCGGGCCAATGGCTCATTTCGTTCGAGGCCTGCGCCATGCGCTGGGCCACCACATGTGCCGGATCCTGCGCCCGCGCATTGAGCCTGCGCTCGAGTTCGGCGGTCGAGGGCGGCAGAATGAACACGGTCACGAGATCGGCGCTGAGCTTTTCGCGGATCTGCTGCGTGCCTTGCCAGTCGATGTCGAACAGCACGTCGCGCCCGGCGCGCAGGCTCTCTTCCACGGGGCCGCGCGGCGTGCCGTAATAGTTGCCGAAGACTTTGGCGTGCTCGAGAAATTCGCCGCGATTCGTGCGCAGGCCGAACTCGGTCGCGTCCACGAAGAAATAGTCGAGCCCGTCGGTTTCGCCGGGTCGCTTGGGCCGCGTCGTCGCCGAGACCGACATCGCAAGCCCCGGCTCGCGGCGCAGCAATTCGCGGCTGATCGAGGTTTTGCCGGCCCCCGACGGCGAGGACAGAACCAGCATCAGACCGCGGCGGTAGATCGCATCGTCCATCGCTCCGTCACTCCACGTTTGCAGCTTGCTCGCGCATGCGGTCGATAGCCGTCTTGAGCGCGAGCCCGATGCGGGTCAGCGCAATGTCGGACGCTTTCGAGCACAGCGTATTGGCCTCGCGGTTGAACTCCTGGCTCAGGAAATCGAGCTTGCGCCCGACAGCCCCGTGCCCTGCGAACAATTCGCGCGCCTGGCCGATATGCGCGCGCAGCCGGTCGAGTTCTTCGCGCACGTCGGCTTTGACCGCGAGCAACGCCGCCTCGTGCGCGAGGCGCTCGGCCGAGAGTCCGGTTTGGTTGCCGAGCAGTTCGGCCATCTGCGCTTCGAGTTTGGCCTTGAGAGCGGCGGGCTGGGCGGCGGCACTGGCGGCCGCTTCGCGCGTGAGATTTTCGATTTCGTCGAGTGCGCCGTCGAGCACGCGGGCAAGGGCCGCCCCCTCTTTGGCGCGCGCCTCCGCAAGCCCCGCCAGCACGCCGTCGAGGGCGGACAGTATCGCCGCATCGAGCTTCGCCTGCTCGGCTTCGTCGAGCGGGGTTTCGCCGACCGTCTCGAGCACGCCGCGAATGGCGAGGATGCCGTCGAGGCGCGGCGCTGTCGCATCGATCCGGCCCGACAATTCGCCCATCAACGCGAGCGCCTGATCGAGGGCGGCGCGGTTGATCTGCAGGCGCGGCCCCAGCGTCGGCGTCTCGACGGTCAAGGTAAGCGCCACATTCCCGCGATCGAAGCGCTTGGCGGCACGCGCTCGGATCTCGCTTTCGAGCCGATCGTAGCCGGGCGGCAGGCGCAGCCGCACTTCGAGACCGCGTCCGTTGACCGAGCGCGCCTCCCACGTCGCGGCGCGGCCCAAAGCCTCGGCGCTGGAGCGGGCAAATCCGGTCATGCTGGCGAGCGGCACTGGCGTTTCTCCCTCGGGTAACCCGATCGCGCATCCGAATCGTCGAACGGCGCGCAAACCGTTATACATTGCCCAGGAAAGGGCACAACGTCATGCGAAGCTGGCGCAGCATTCTGATTACCGGCGGCTCCTCGGGCCTCGGAGCCGCCTTGGCGCAGGAATTGGCGGGCGCAGGCGTGCGGCTCGCCTTGACCGGCCAGAACCAAGATCGGCTCGCAGAAGTGGCGTCCCTGTGCACGGCCAAGGGGGCAGCCGTCGAAACCGCCATTCTCGACGTCGCCGACAAAGCCGCGATGGCGGCTTTCGTGGCGGCGATGGACGCGGCAGCCCCGCTCGATCTGGTCGTGGCCAATGCGGGCATTTCCGCCGGTACCGGCAATGGCGTGGAAAGCGCCGAACAGGCGCGCCGCATTTTCGCCGTCAATGTCGACGGCGTGGTGAATACGGTCGCCCCCATTCTGGACGCCATGGCCGCACGCGGAAGCGGCCAGGTCGCGATCGTCTCGTCGCTGGCCGGATTTCGCGGCCTGCCCGGTGCGCCCGCCTACTGCGCCAGCAAAGCCGCCGTGCGCGTGTGGGGCGAAGCGCTGCGCGCCGACTGGGGGCCGCGCGGCGTGCGCGTCAATGTCGTGTGCCCGGGCTTCGTGACCACGCGCATGACCGCACGCAACAATTTCCGCATGCCGCTGCTGATGTCGGCGGAGCGTGCGGCGGCGATCGTCTGCGACGGGCTCGCGCGCGACGTCGGCCGCATTGCGTTTCCCCGCCGCATGTACGCGGCGTCGTGGCTGCTCGCGGCGCTGCCCGGCTTCCTCGTCGATCCGCTGTTGCGTCGCCTGCCGCGAAAAGCTTGAATGTCGCTGCAATGACGATGCTTTTTTCGCCTTTCGATTGGCCGCCGAACACCGATCGCCTCGCGCGCCTCTTCGACTATTGGCAATTGCGCTGCGGCGACCGGCGCTTCCCCGCGCGCCGCGACATCGATCCCGTCGATTTTTGGTATGTCTGGCGCGACATCATGCTGCTCGATGTGGTGCACGTGCCGCGTTTGCGCTTCGTCTATCGTCTGTGCGGGACCGGCCATGTCGAATGGCGCGGCCAAGACCTCACGGGCCAGGACGCGGGCGACGGCGGCGCGCCGCAACTCGATGGCACGTCGCTCGCGGGTTGGACGGACTGCGCCGTCGAACGGCGCCCGAATCTGCAAAAGCTCGAGGGCATCTTCGACGACCGGCGCCTGCATTTCTGGACCTTGCGTGTGCCCTTGGGCGACAGCGATGCGCGCGTCGATATGGTGCTGACGGCGCGCCAAGTGCTGCGCTAGCGCTGGCCTGCCGCACGCGCGCGTTCGATTTCGCGCAGTCGAGCCACGTTGCGATTGTGTTCGGGCAATGTGCGCGCGAACACGTGTCGCCCCTCGCCGTCGGCAACGAAATAGAGTGCATCGTCGGCCGGCGGGTTGAGCACCGCCGCCAGGGCCGCACGCCCCGGATTGGCGATCGGCGTGGGCGGCAGCCCGTCGATCGCATACGTGTTCCACGCATGTCGCGTTTCGAGATCGGCACGGCTTAGCGGGCGGCCGAGCGGTAACCCCGGCGACACGCCGTAAGCCACGGTTGGGTCCGCCTGCAGGCGCATCTTGCGCCGCAGACGGTTGACGAACACAGCCGCCACGCGCCCCCGCTCGTCGGCATGTGCCGTTTCGCGCTCGACGATCGAGGCAAGCACGAGTGCCTCGGCCGGCGTTGCGAGCGGCAGATCGGGCGCGCGTTTCTCCCATAATTCGGCCAAGGTCTCGCGCATCGCGCGCTGTGCACGCTCGACCGCGCGCGCGCGCGGCTCGCCCCAGCTGTAGAAATAGGTTTCGGGCAGCAGGCTGCCCTCGGGCGGAACGGCGTCGAGCGCACCTTCGAAACCTTCGGCGGCGCGCAGCAACTCGACGATCTGCGCCGACATGAGCCCTTCGGCGAAGGTGATCCGGCGCTGCACGGTGCGCCCGCTCGCGAGCAATTCGCCGGCCGCACGCGGACTGATGCCGGCCGCAAACAGATATTCGCCGGCCTTGAAGCGCGGCAAGGTGCCGTCCCAGCGCGATCCGGCAAGGAACGGCCAGGGCGACGCCAAAACGCCGCGGTCGACGAGAAGATTTGCGATGTCGTCCGCACCTGCGCCGCGCGGGATCACAATCTGGATATCGGCGGTCGAAGGGCCGGAACGCACATAGCGCTCGGCCAGCACCCACACGCTTGCGGCGCCGAAAATGACGGCAAGCAGCGCCGCGATAGCGAGGCTTGCGCCAAGCTTACGCGACACGAGGCCCTCGCCTCACGTCGGACGCGAGAAAATCACTGCGGCGTTGGTGCCGCCGAAGCCGAAGCTGTTGGAAAGCGCGTGGCGGATCGGGCGCTTTTTGGCGTGGATCGGCACGAGGTCGATGTCGCAGCCGTCGGACGGATCCTCGAGATTGCGCGTCGGCGGTGCTACCTGGTCGCGCAAAGCGAGGATCGAGAACACGGCTTCGACGCCGCCGGCCGCACCGAGCAGATGCCCGATCGCCGATTTGGTCGACGACATCGACAGCTTGTAGGCGGCCGGCCCGAACAGGCGCTTCACCGCACCCAGTTCGATTTCGTCGCCGAGCGGCGTCGAGGTGCCGTGCGCGTTGATGTAGTCGATATCGTCCACATTGAGCTTGGCGTTGCGCAAAGCAGCACCCATCGCACGGAAACCGCCATTGCCGTCTTCGGGCGGTGCGGTGATGTGGTGCGCGTCGCCCGACAGGCCGTAGCCCGTGAGCTCGGCATAGATTTTGGCACCGCGCTTTTTGGCGTGCTCGTATTCCTCGAGCACGACCACGCCCGCACCCTCGCCCATGACAAAGCCGTCGCGGCCCTTGTCCCACGGGCGCGAGGCGCGCTGCGGCTCCTCGTTGAAACCGGTCGAGAGCGCGCGTGCGGCCGCAAAGCCCGCAATGCCGAGACGGCAGATTGCGGCTTCCGTACCGCCCGCAATCATCACGTCGGCGTCGCCCAGCATGATGAGACGGCCCGCATCGCCGATCGCATGCGCGCCGGTGGCACAGGCGGTGACGGCCGAATGGTTCGGCCCGCGGAAACCGTATTTGATCGAAAGATGGCCCGACACGAGATTGATCAGTGCCGAGGGGATGAAGAACGGGGAAATGCGGCGCGGACCGCGCTCCTTGAGCGTGATCGAGCCCTCGTAGATCGCCTGAAGGCCGCCGATGCCCGAACCGATCATGACGCCGGTGCGGTCCTGGCTTTCCTCGTCGGTCGGCTTCCAGCCGGAATCCTCGACCGCCTGCGTCGCCGCTGCCAGACCGAAGATGATGAACGGATCCATCTTCTTCTGGTCTTTGTGCGGGACCCAGTCGTCCGCGTTGAAGCGCCCTTCGGAAGTTTCGCCGAGCGGCACCTGGCCCGCGATCTTCGCCGGCAGGTCCGACACGTCGAACGACTGAATGGCGCCGAGGCCGGACTCGCCGGCGATCAAACGCTTCCAGGTCGCTTCGACCCCGCACGCCAATGGCGTGACGAGGCCGAGCCCTGTGACTACGACGCGACGCATCGGGGGATTCGCTCCGGTCGTTTGCGGCTTAGGCCTTGGCCTTGCCGATGAAGTCGATCGCGTCCTTCACGGTCGAAATCTTCTCGGCGGCATCGTCCGGAATCTCGATGCTGAACTCTTCTTCGAACGCCATGACGAGCTCGACCGTGTCGAGACTGTCCGCGCCCAGATCGTCGACGAAGCTGGCGTTTTCCGTGACTTTCGCTTCTTCCACGCCCAGGTGGTCGACGACGATTTTCTTCACGCGTTCAGCAATCTCGCTCATTGTATTCCTCTCGTTCGGCTCCGTATCGGCTCCGTCCGGAGGGACGCTGGCCGATACCATTGACGATCCGCTTTCCGGGTTGTCCGGTCAAGACGGAGTCGATTTCCAATTCGGGGGGTTGGTAACACAAAATCGAACCGGTTGACCAGCCTGCGAATCTTTCGCGAAGTCAGAGACTTGGGACGTCTCCGCAAAATCAGATCATCGCCATCCCGCCGTTTACATGCAGGGTTTGCCCTGTCACGTACCCGGCTTCGGCGCTGGAAAGATAGACGACGGCCGATGCGATCTCGTCGGCAGCCCCCATGCGCCCCAGCGGAATGGCGTCGAGCAGGCGCTTTTTCTGCTCCTCGCCCAGCGCCTCGGTCATCGGCGAAACGATGAAACCGGGGGCCACGCAATTGACCGTGATGCCGCGCGAGGCAACCTCTTGGGCGAGCGCTTTCGACATGCCGATCATGCCCGCCTTGGCGGCGGCGTAGTTGGCCTGGCCCGGATTGCCCGTCACGCCCACGATCGAGGTGATGCCGACGATGCGGCCCCATTTGCGCTTCATCATGCCGCGCAAGGCCGCACGGCTGAGGCGGAACCCGGCCGAAAGATTGACGTCGATGACCTTCTGCCAATCCTCGTCCTTCATGCGCATGGCAAGCCCGTCGCGCGTGAGCCCCGCATTGTTGACGAGGATGTCGACTTGGCCCAACGCGGCTTCGGCGTCTTTGAACAGTTTTTCGGTCGCGGCCGCGTCGCCCAAATCGCCCGCGCACACGACGGCGTTGGCGCCGATCTCGGCGCGCACCGCTTCGAGAGCTTCGACGCGCGTGCCGGCAAGGGCCACTTTCGCACCCGCCGCCGCCATGGCAATTGCGATCGCGCGGCCGATACCGCCGGAAGCGCCGGTCACGAGCGCGGCTTTGGCGTCGAGTCTGAACATGGGGGCCTCGGGTTCGTTAAAGGGTTTTGGCGAAGGCTTCGATGTCGGCCGGTACGCCGATGGCGGTTGCCGCGAGATCGGGCTCGATGCGTTTGGCAAGACCGGTCAGCACTTTGCCCGCACCGAGTTCGTAAAGCTGCGTCACGCCCTGCTGCTTCATGTAGCTCACGCATTCGCGCCAGCGCACCATGCCCGTGACCTGCTGCACGAGAAGTTTCGAGATGGTCGCGGCATCGTGCGCGGCAGCGGCCGTCACGTTCGCGACCAACGGAATGCGCGGCGGCGCCATGCGCACATTCGCCAAAGCTTCGGCCATCGCGTCGGCGGCCGGCTGCATCAGCGCGCAATGGAAAGGCGCACTCACCGGCAGCAGCATTGCGCGCTTGGCACCCTTCGTCTTGGCGATTTCGACAGCCCGCTCGACGGCGGCCTTCGCCCCCGACACCACGACTTGGCCCGGCGCGTTGTCGTTGGCACAGTCGCAAACTTCTTCCATGCCGGTCTCGGGATTGGCGCGCGCCCCCTTGGCGACGTCTTGTGCCGCGGCAAGGTCGAGGCCCAGCAACGCGGCCATGGCTCCTACGCCAACCGGGACGGCCTTCTGCATCGCATTGCCGCGCAAGCGCAGCAGGCGTGCCGCATCGCCGAGGGAGAACGTGCCTGCAGCCGCAAGGGCCGAATACTCGCCGAGCGAATGGCCGGCCACGAATGCGACGTGTTTGCCAAGATCGAGCTTGGCTTCGCTTTCGAGCACGCGCAGGACGGCGATCGACACCGCCATCAACGCGGGCTGCGCATTTGCCGTCAGCGTCAGTTCTTCGGCAGGCCCCTCGAACATGAGCTTGGAAAGCTTCTGGCCGAGCGCATCGTCCACCTCTTCGAACACGAGGCGGGCCACAGCGAAGCTGGTCGCAAGATCGCGGCCCATGCCGGGTGCTTGGCTGCCTTGGCCGGGAAACGTGAATGCGCGCATGTCGAAAAACCCTTATGTGTGCCGTGCGGAGTTGCCGCGTCCCTACCCTTGCCCGGCTGGACAAGTCAAGCCGCACGGTCTACCTAACGGACATCTTCGAACCAGGAGACAACGCCATGCACCGCCGAATCTTTTTGGCCTCCGCTCTATTGGTCGCCACGTTTTCCGCCGCTCACGCCCAGACCGGTCCGATCGAGGTGCAGGATCCGTGGGCACGCGCGACATTGGGCCAATCGCGCACCGGTGCGGCCTATCTGACGCTCTCGGCAACCGGCCCCGCCGCCGACCGGCTGGTTTCGGCAAGTTCGCCCGTCGCCGCGAAAACCGAACTTCACAACCATATCATGGTCGGCAACGTCGCACAGATGCGCCCGGTGGACGCGATCGAGGTTGCGCCCGGCTCGCCCACGCTGCTGCAGCCCGGCGGCCTGCACATCATGCTTATCGACCTAAAGGCGCCGCTGCAGGCCGGCACCAGCTTTCCGGTGACGCTGACCTTCGAAAAGGCCGGTACCGTCACGGTGCAGGTCGCCGTGCGCGCCAACCGCCCGGCATCCCCGATGGGCCACGGGCACACGAATTAGAGCCATTTGATCTGCCGTTATCCGGTTCGTCGCGCTGGACGATACCGGGCACGCGCGCCGTCTGCACGTCCAAGCCAAGCAATGCGAATGCTTGGCGCAAGTGCGGGGCGCGGCGTTGCGATAATTTTTTAATAGAGTTTCTTCTTGCGTTTCTCCACTTCAATGCTATCCTTCAAAAAGGTTGTTTTATTTAATAATTAATTGCTGCTGCGCTTCGATTCTCCCCCCCCCAACGCACGAGGAAACCATGACCTCCCCGTCGGATCAGGAACCGCAGCGCCAAGGCGCGCAAAATGGCCAAGCCCCCCAATACGTCGCAAACATCGCGCCCCCGATATTTCCCCCAGCCCTCATCGCCGAACCGAAGCAGGATGCCGTGGCGCTGCCGTTTGTGGGGCCGCTCGAACGCCTCGTCGGGACCTGGCGCAACGTCGATATCGGCGCGTCCGGCCGCGGCGGCCCGCAAGCGCCGTTCTCTTACAATCTGATGAGCTTGCCGCAGGTGCCGAGCGCCGGTCCGAGTTCGCCGTTCGGCTACATTCTCAAAAGCATGGCCTACTACGAGGAGATCACCTTCTCGAAAGCCTACGGAACCGCTGCAAATCGCGGCGGTGCCGGCACGCAAACGTCGAACGCACTGACCTACGAACAACGTGTCTTTATTGCCGACGGACCGGCCAGGAACAATCTCGTTCATTTCGAGAACGGCATCTGGGGTTTTCTCAAACCCTCGGCGCAACTTGTCGGACCTTACGGCGACGGCAACGGACCGGGCATCGGCACGCAGACGTTCGGCGCTGCCCCGACGGCACCGCAATACAACATTTTCAAGCAGCTATCAGTACCGCACGGAAACTCGATTCTGGCCTGCGGCAATGTCGCGATCGATGCGGTCGGCAGCGCGATTCCGACGCCAGGAAGCCCAACCATCGAGCCGCCGCCGCAGGTGCTTCCCGTCGGCATCGACACGCAGATCTACCATCCGCCGGCAACCGTGCAGAACCTCAATCCGACTTACGCGCTCAATCCCAACCAACCGCTGATCGACGCGCTTTCTGTACATGGAAGCCCCCAGGTGCAGCGCTACATTCGGCTCGACGTCAGCTCGGCGCAAGGCGGCGGCTCGGTCTCGAATATCGACTTCGAGCAAGTCGTCTCCAAGGTCACGCAATACCAAGCGACCTACTGGCTCGAGGATACCGGCTCCGGCAAATTCGACCAGCTGCAGTATTCGCAGACCATCATGCTGCGGATCCCGGTCCTGACTCCCGGCGCGTCGATGCCGACGATCGTCTATTTCCCGCACATCACCTCGAACACGCTGACCCGCGTTTCGGGCTGACCGAAGCTGGGCATCGACGCGACAGAACCGGAGCCGAAACATGAGCGACCCAGCGCCCCTTCCGACCCACGTTGCGCGGCACGACCCCGCGACGCAGCTCACGCCCGCGGAGCAGGCGCTTGTCGCCTGGCTCAATGCGAACAAAACGCGCGAGCAGGTGTTGACCGAGCTTGCGGCGGATCTGGAGCTCGCACTTCAGGTCGAACTGGCGACGATCCCCATCTACCTGTTCACGTACTACTCGCTGCAGCGAGGTGCCGCGAGCGGGGTCGAGATCGACCACAAGCAGGCCTACACCAACAAGGCCGCAGGCGTGATCATGAGCGTCGCCGTCGAAGAGATGCTGCATATGTCGCTCGTCGCCAATCTGATCTACGCGACGGGCGGAACGCCGCAGCTCTACGGCAATTCGCCGAAGGCCTATCCCACGACGCTGCCGGGCCACAATCCGATCGGCCCGAAGGGGCCGGGCGGCGGCACTGCGGAGCTGATCCCGCTCGCCGGTTTCAGCTTCGACCAGCTTTGGAACTTCCTGAAGATCGAATATCCCGAACAGTACGACGCCATCCCCCAGGACGCGAACTGGCAGACGATCGGGCAGCTCTATTCGTATGTCCGGTGTCTGGCGAGCACCCAGTTTCTGACCGACGCCGACTTCCAATTGGGCTCGCGATCCTCCGCGATCCAGCCCTACAATTATTCGCCGAACAATGTCGACACGATCTATCCGAGCGGCAAGTTCGATCCTTGGAAACCGGCACCGCCGAGCCCGCCGCCAAGCTGGGGCGATCGCTATCGCAGTGCGGCCAAAATCGCCGTTTTCCCCAGTCGCGAAGACAGCCATGCCGGACCGGCGCAGTTGATGACGATCGGGTCGCGCGCCGATGCGCTGCTGGCGATCGACACGATCTGCGACCAGGGCGAGGGCTATCCCGTGCCGGGCATGGGCCCGAGCCCGTTCGACGATCCGACCAAACGCGAATTGTCCCACTACATGAAATTTCTGACGCTGCAGTCGCAGCTCGCGACCTACAACGGCACGGACGAAACACTGCCGGCCCAACCGCCGCCGCCGCCGCCGCTCCTGCCGACCACGACGCTCGAAGCGCTCGTCGATGCGCAGCTTGTCTTCCCCTTCCCGGCCAATCCGACGGTTGCAAGCTACCCGAGCGGCCTGCAGCCGATCGCGACGTTCTGCAACGCGCTGTTCCAGTACATGCTGATCATGACCGAAACGGTTTTCAAAGTTCCGCCCGAAAACCAGAAACTGTTTTTCAACGAAAGCCTGCACCGGTCGATGATCTGGGTGCTCGACAAATACATACAGACAATGCGGAACATTCCGCTGCCGAACGGCACGGTCATGGCGCCGACATTCGAGTTCGTCGATCTCGGGCCGCAGGCGACCTCGTACGCGGCGCTCGCAACCTGCGCCGAAGCCGCTGTGAATGCCGCGTACGCGCTCGTTCAAGACCCGTCGACGCCGCAGTCGCTCAAGGGCGTCTACAACAACGTCATCTATTACGCCGCGATTTCGTCGACGGTAACGCTGCCCCACGGCTATTCCAGCAGCGGCCTCTTCCTCGCCGATGTCAGCCCCTATTGGAGCTAACGATGCCCCAGAGCCAGCGCCTCCATGCAAGCACGCCAACCGTTTTGAACCGGACGAACGTCGAGGCGTCCGGGCAGGCCCCCACACCCGGCCCCGGCGTGCCGACGCCGAATCCCTATCCTTATGCCGACGCACCGCCGTTTCCGACCTCGATCGGCCCGCAACCGGCCAACATGCCGTTGCATGCCTGCATGGGCCTCAATAGCTGCCGCGGATCGGACCGCTTCGGCACGAGCCAGCCCAACGCGTGCGCAGGCCAGGGCTACTGCTCGACGGCCGTCGACCATACGTGCCACGTCCAGAACAGCTGCAAGAACCAGGGCGGGTGCGGCCTCTACGGCACGGCCGAGGAGATGGACAACCCCGGCAGCAACGCGTGCCAGTCGCTGGGATCGTGCGCCACGCCGATCAACGCCGAACGCTTCAGCACCAACGGTCCGAACCGGGGCAGAAGCGTCTGGCTGCGCGCCCGCGCCGTGTTCGAAGCAAACTGGCCGCAACTGCGCCAAGAGCTGCTCGCCGTGCCGGGCTTGAGCGACACCCAACCGCTGCCTGAGCAGCTCGGCGTGCCGCCAGCCCTCTTCGAACAAACAGGTCCGACCTATCTGTGGATCAGCAACAACAATGCCGATCGCGGCAACATGACGGCGTGCGGCGCCAGCGGCTTGAGCGGTGCCGGTGGCTGTTCTTGATCCGACGTTGCGGGATCTCCCGCGCCTCGGGTTCGGTCTCGGTCTGCGCAACGTCCATTTCGACGCAATCCTGAACGAACGTCCGCCGGTCGATTGGTTCGAGGCGATCTCCGAAAACTTCATGGATTCGGCGGGGCGTCCGCGCGCCGTGCTGAATGCGGTGGCCGAGCGCTATCCGGTCGTGCTGCACGGCGTGTCGCTGTCGATCGGCAGCACCGATCCGCTCGATCTTGGCTATCTTGCGCGCCTGAAGCGTTTGGCCGACGAAGTGCGGCCGGCTTGGATCAGCGACCATCTTTGCTGGACCGGCGTGCTCGGCTTGAACTCGCACGATCTCCTGCCGCTGCCACTGACCGAAGAATGCCTTGCCCATGTCGGCGCGCGCGTGCGCCAGGTGCAGGACATTCTGCAGCGCCCGCTCGTGCTCGAGAACCCCAGCAGCTATGTGCGCTTTGCCGGCAGCACGATGGCGGAGCCGGAATTCCTCGATCGTCTCGGCGAAGCGACCGGCTGCGGCTTGCTGCTCGACGTCAACAACGTCCATGTCAGCTGCTTCAATGCCCGCACCGATCCGCACGCCTATCTTGCCGATTTCCCCTTCGACCGGGTCGTACAGATGCATCTTGCCGGGCACCAGAATCTCGGCACCCATATCGTCGACACGCATGACGGCCCGGTGAAGCCGGCCGTGTGGGACCTGTTCGCGATCGCGTGGCAGCGCACAGGCGGGGTTGCGACATTGCTCGAGTGGGACGATCGGATTCCAACGCTTGACGCGTGCCGCGCCGAGCTTGCCAAAGCACAAGCGCATCGTCACCCGACCGCTGCGCCGATCCCCGCCCCTGCGCCCGAGACCACGCCCGAGCGCGTGCCGAACCCAACTTCGTTCCTGGTGCCGTCGCTGATGGAAAGCGTGCGCGAGGGCGCATGAGTGCGGCCGCACCCGCCTTGGCCGAGCTTCAGGCGTGGATGCAAAACACCCTAATGGCGCCTGACCGGCCAACGCCGAACGCGCTCGCGCAGCATCTGGCGGGTGCGGTGGATTTTCCGGCAAGTGCGGGTTTTGCGGTCTATCGGCGGGCTTACATCGCGCGCATCGCAGGCGCCATGCGCGCGCAATTTCCGGCACTTTGCCATGCGCTTGGGCGCAAACTGTTCGACGAATTCGCCGCCGACTATGTGCGCCAGCATCCGCCCGAATCCTACACGCTGCACGATCTGGGGCGGCGCTTTGCGGCGTTTCTAGAGAACCAACGGCCCGACCGCGACCAACCCGAGGCGGGCCGCGAAAGCTGGATCGACTTCATGATCGATTTGGCGCACTTCGAGCGTCAGCTCTTCGCGATCTACGATGCGCCTGGCATCGAGGGCGGCAGGCTCGCAGGCCCCGATGTCCCCGACCGTCGTCTGCGGCTGCAGCCGACGCTTTCCCTCGGCAGGTTTCGTTTTGCCGTCGGCGACTACTACAACGCGGTGCGGCGCGGCGAGGGACCGTCGGTGCCGCAGCAAGGTGCCTATCGCGTGGCCCTCCTGCGCAAAGACTACAATGTGCGCCTGATCCCCTTGACCGAATGGGAGATGGCCTTCCTCGGCGCCATGTCGGGTGGGCTTTCGTTTGCCGACGCCAAAGCTGCGAACTCGCCGACGGGTGCGGACGCAGCGTTCCGCGCCGAACTCGCGATTGTCCGCGCGCGCTGGCTCGCCTGGGGCTTATTCGTCGAAAGCGGCCCGTAGCCGCTCCCTTCCGCTATCGCTTGCGGGCGGGGCGGTTTCGTGTATATTCCGCGACCTTCACGACGGACGGGGCCATATCCCGCCCGTTCTCCTTGCCGACTTCCCGGGCCCCCAATGGGTACAGAAGCCGGTCGGGACCCGGGTTCGCTGCGGCATTCGGCTGCAACGGGCGCTTGGGTCCGAAACCCGAGAGGAGCTGCCGATGGCGTTCTACGAGAACGTATTCATCGCGCGTCAGGATTTGGCGCAAGCCCAAGTCGACGCGCTCGCCGACCAATTCACCGCCACGCTCAAGGAGCTCGGCGGCGAAGTCAAGAAACGCGAATACTGGGGTCTGCGTTCGCTGACCTTCCGCATCAAGAAGAACCGCAAGGCGCACTACGTGCTGCTGTGCCTCGACGCCCCGCCCAAGGCGGTCGCCGAGATGGAGCGCCAGATGGGCCTCAACGAAGACGTGCTGCGCCTGATGACGGTGCGCGTCGAAGAGATCGAGGAAGGCCCCTCGGCGATGATGCAGAAGCGCGACGAGCGCGAAGGCCGCGGCGACCGCGAAGGCGGACGCGAGGGCGGTCGCTTTGGCGAGCGCGATGGCGGTTTCCGCCCGCGTCGGCGCGACAATGAAGGCGGCGATGCCGCCGCTATCGAAGGAGCGATCTAAGCCATGGGCAATCCCTCGAACGAACGTATGTCGGGCGACCGCGGCGAACGCGGCGGCGAACGTGGCGGCGAGCGCGGTGCGGGCGGCGGCGAAGGGGGCTTCGGCGGCCGGCGTCCGTTCTTCCGTCGTCGCAAATCGTGCCCCTTCTCGGGCCCGAACGCGCCGAAGATCGACTACAAGGACATTCGCCTGCTGCAGCGCTTCATCTCGGAGCGCGGCAAGATCGTGCCGGCCCGCATCACCGCGGTCTCGGCGCCGAAGCAGCGCGAATTGGCCCGTGCGATCAAGCGCGCGCGTTTCCTCGGCCTGCTGCCCTACGTGCTGAGCTAAAGCACGGACGCGCAAGACCAGAGAAAGCGATCGATGCCGAGCAACTACGCCATGATTGCGGCAGCCGCCGGGGCTGCGAGCGCGTTCGTTTACGCCTCGCTGCTTCTCGGCACGCCTGCCGCTTTCATCCTCGCCTATCTGGCCCAGCTGCCGCTCTATGCGGTCGGTCTGTGGCTTGGGTCGGGGGCCGGCATCATTGCGTCGGGCGCTGGGATCGTGGTGGCGTTTTTGGCGGGCGGGTTCGCCTTTGGCGTGATCTACACGCTCGCCAACACGGCCCCCGTGCTGCTGATCGTGCGCCAGGCTTTGCAATGGCGCACGGGCCCCGACGGCAACATCGAATGGTATCCGCCCGGCGGCCTGTTGATGTCGCTGGTCGGGTTGGCGTCCGCGCTGTTCGCGATCCTCGTCGTCGTGTTCTCGGGCCAACCGGGCGGGCTTGAAGGCTCGATCGAGGCGTTCCTGCAGGAGGGGCTCAAGCGCCTCAGCGGGCCGCTCGGCTTGGACGGCACCATGGTCGAAGCTTTCGCCGACCAGATGGCGCGCTTCTTCCCCGGCATCATTGCGGTGTCGTGGCTGACCATGTCGGCGGTGAACGGCATCCTGGCGCAGGGGCTGCTGTCGCGTTTCAAACGCAACTGGCGTCCCTCGCCGCGCATGGCCGACATCGATCTGCCGATCTGGCTGTCGGGGCTCACCGCGATCTTCGCCGTCGGCGCCTTTCTCGAAGGGCTGGGCGGCTTCGTGTCGAGCAACATGCTGGTGCTCTTTGCGGCCGCCTACAGCTTTGCCGGCCTCAGCGTCGTGCACGCGCTGATCGGCAAACTGCAATGGCGCGGCGCGGCGTTGGGGGCACTCTACGGCGCCATTCTCGTTTTCGGTTGGCCGATCGCGGTGGTGGCCTTGCTCGGGCTCATCGAACCTTACGCAAACCTAAAGGCGCGCGCCGCAGGCGCGCCGCCGCAAGTCTGAACCCAATTCTTACGGAATACGAAGGAGACAAGGCGATGTCCCAGATGGATGTGATACTGCTGCAACGGATCGAAGCGCTCGGCCAGATGGGCGACGTGGTCAAGGTGAAGCCGGGTTATGCCCGCAACTTCCTGCTGCCCACCAAGAAGGCGCTGCGCGCGACCAAGGAAAATCTCGCTTATTTCGAGAAGCAGCGCGTGCAGCTCGAAGCGCAGAACCTGAAGCAGCGCGCCGATGCGCAAGCCGTCGGCGACAAGATGGGCGATAGTTTCGCCGTCGTCATCATCCGCACGGCGGGCGAAAGCGGCATGCTGTACGGTTCGGTCTCGAGCCGCGACATCGCTGTTGCGATGAAGGACGCGGGCGTCACCGTCGACCGCACGCAGGTTCTGCTGGCCCAGCCAATCAAGGCGCTTGGCCTGTTCAAGACGCGCGTGGCACTGCATCCGGAAGTGTCGGTCACGATCACCGTGAACGTCGCGCAGTCCGCCGAAGAAGCCAAGCTCCAGGCCGAAGGCAAGGCGCCCAAGCCCCAGGCCGAAGCCGCCCCGCCGGCCGAACTCACGGCAGCGGCCCAGGAAGCGTCGGCCGAAGAGGCCCCTGCTGCCGAAGCCGAGACGGAAGAAAAGCCCGCCAAGAAAGCCAAGAAGAAGGCCAAGGACGAAGCTTAAAGCCGCTTTTTTCCAAGACCTTTGTCGCAAGAGCGGCGTCGCCTCGGTCGAGGCGGCGCCGTTTTCGTTTCCGCCGACTCGATTGTTTGCGCATACAATTCCCCTAATCCACAGCCTTTCGATTCGAATTTTATTTTCGCACGTCGATTCTTGTTTTAGCGCGTCCGCCGACGCGCCTAAGGTCTGCGCCTCATGGAAACACAAGCAACCGCCAACGTCGCCTTTCTGCCGCAACGCACGCCCGAAGAGGCGGTGCCGCAGCGCATTCCGCCGCACAATTTCGAAGTCGAGATGGGGCTGCTGGCGGCCCTCCTTGCCAACAACCGCGCCTACGAAAAAGTCTCGGAGCTGCTGCGCCCCGAGCATTTCGCCGACGCGCGCCACGGCAGCATCTACGATGCGATCGGCAAGCTCGCCCAGAAGGGCCAGCAGGCCAACGCCGCCACGCTCAAAAACTATTTCGAGCACGACGGCGAACTCGCCGACATCGGCGGGGCCGAGTATCTCGCCCGCCTGCAGGCTTCGGCCGTCACGATCATCAACGCGCAAGACTATGCGCAGCGCATCTTCGATCTCTATCTGCGCCGCGAACTCATCGACATCGGCACCGACGTCGTCAACGAAGCCTACGCGTTCGACGTCGACAGCGACGCCAACGCCAAGATCGAAAGCGCCGAACAGAAACTCTTCGACCTCGCCGAAAAGGGCCAGGCCGAGGGCGGCTTCAAGACCTTCAACTCGGCGCTGACCGCCGCCATCGACATGGCCACCCTCGCCTTCAAACGCGACGGTGCGGTCACGGGCGTCACGACCGGCTTTGCCGACATGGACGACAAGCTCGGCGGCTTGCACAAATCCGATCTGCTGATCGTCGCGGGCCGTCCGTCGATGGGCAAAACGGCCCTTGCAACCAAGCTTGCCTTCAACGCAGCGCTTGCGCGCCAGCAATGGATCGAACAGGCCATGCGCGACGGCCGCGACCTCGACGATCCCGAGGCCGACGGCGCGGTGGTGGCATTCTTCTCGCTCGAAATGTCGGCCGAGCAGCTCGCCAACCGTCTTTTGTCCGAGCGCGTCGAAATCCCGTCCGACAAGATCCGGCGCGGCGAAGTGGCGGGCGAGGATTTTCCGAAATTCGTGCAGGCAGCCCAAGAGCTCGCCTCCCTGCCCCTTCATATCGACGATACGCCGGCTCTTTCGGTCTCTGCCGTGCGTACGCGCGCGCGCCGACTGAAGCGCACGCACGGGCTCGGCCTCATCGTGATCGACTATCTGCAGCTTCTGTCGCCCCCGCCCGGCATGCGTGCCGAAGGCCGCGTGCAGGAAATCTCGGCCATCACGCGCGGCCTCAAGGCACTTGCCAAAGAACTCGACGTGCCGGTGATGGCGCTCTCGCAGCTCAGCCGTGCGGTCGAACAGCGCGAAGACAAACGCCCGCTGCTGTCGGACTTGCGCGAATCAGGCACGATCGAACAGGACGCCGACGTGGTGATGTTCGTCTATCGCGAGGAATACTACCATTCGCGCGCCGAACCCGGTCGGCGCCCCGAAGAGGACGAAAGCAAATTCAACGAACGCCACCAAAAATGGCAGGAGCGCGGCGAGCAGATCATGAATATCGCCGAAGTGATCCTCGGCAAGCAGCGCCACGGCCCGATCGGCACCGTGCGCCTGCGCTTCGACGGCCAATTCACGAAGTTCTCCGACCTCGCCCCCTCCGACCATCTGCCGGAAGTTTATGAGTGAGGCAGGGCCAGCGTCGCTGCTGACGGTCGATCTGGCGGCATTGGCGGCCAATTGGCGCGCCCTTGCCGCCCGTGCAGCCCCGGCCGAATGTGCGGGCATCGTCAAGGCCGACGGCTACGGGCTTGGTGCAGGCCCGGTTGGGCGCGCCCTCTACAAGGCCGGCTGCCGCACCTTCTTCGTGGCAAGGCTCAGCGAAGCGGTCGCGTTGCGCGAGTTCGCGACCGACGACGCGCGCATCTGCGTGCTCGACGGGCTGATGCCGGGCGAAGAAGAAATCTACACGCGGCGCAACCTCACCCCGGTGCTCAACGAGCCGGGCCAGATCAAACGCTGGCAGGCAGCCGCCCGCCAACGCGGCGACCGGCTCGACGCGTTCGTGCATTTCGACACCGGCATGTCGCGTCTGGGCCTGTCGCCTGCAGAGACCCAAGCCCTGATCGCCGACCCCACTGCCCTGGCTGGCCTCAAGCTCGTCGCGGTGATGAGCCATTTGGTCAGCTCCGAGGAGGCGGACAATCCGCTCAATCGCGATCAGCTCGCGAAATTCCGCGAGATCCGCGCGGCTTTCCCGGCGGCCAAGGGCAGTTTCGCCAATTCCTCTGGCGTTTTTCTGGGGTCGGACTACTGGTTCGACCAGATCCGGCCAGGCTGCGCTGTTTACGGCATAAATCCTACGCCGACGACGAACAACCCGATGGCGTGCGTGGCGACGTTGCAGGCCCGCATTCTGCAGGTGCGCGAAATTGACCGCCCCCAGACCGTTGGCTATGGTGCGACGTGGCAAGCGAGTCGCCCGACGCGCGTCGCCACGATCGCCTGCGGCTATGCCGACGGCTGGCTGCGGTCGCTCTCGGGTCGCGGCCAGGCTTCGTTGCGCGGGCACACGGTTCCCTTCATCGGCCGCGTTTCGATGGATCTGGTCACGCTCGATGTTTCGGGTGTGCCCGCAGCACAACCGGGCGAGATGGTCGAACTCATGGGTCCGCAAATCTCCGTCGACAGCGTCGCCGAAAACGCCGGCACCAACGGCTACGAAGTGCTCACGCGCTTGGGTGCCCGCATCGCGCGCAGCTACCGGGAACTCGGCGCATGAATCCGCTGGCGACGGTCGGGCGCTTCTTCCTCGCCTTCCTGCAGCAGATCGGCGAGCTCACGATTTTCGCGGGCCGCGCCGTCTCGCATTGCGTGCGCCCCCCTTTCTATTTTCGCCATATCGGGCGCCAGATGCTCGATATCGGCTACTACTCGCTGCCCGTCGTGGGCTTGACGGCGTTGTTCACAGGCATGGTGCTGGCGCTGCAAAGCTACACCGGATTTGCGCGCTTCTCGGCCGAGGGGGCCGTTGCGACCGTCGTGGTGCTGTCGGTCACGCGCGAATTGGGGCCGGTCATCGCGGGCCTCATGGTCGCGGGCCGCATCGGCGCTTCGATCGCCGCCGAAATCGGCACGATGCGCGTGACCGAACAGATCGACGCGCTCTACACGCTCTCGACCAATCCGATGAAATATCTCGTGGCGCCGCGCATCATCGCGGGCGTGCTCACGCTGCCGCTGCTCGTGATCGTGGCCGACATTATCGGCGTGTTCGGCGGCTATGTGGTCGGCGTCTACAAGCTCGAATTCAATGCGGCGGTCTATCTCAAACAGACCTTCGACTTCCTCGAGTTCATGGACGTGTTTTCCGGCCTCGTCAAAGCGGCCGTGTTCGGCTTCATCATCACGCTGATGGGCTGCTACCACGGCTACCGCTCGGACGGCGGCGCGCAGGGCGTGGGGCGTGCGACCACCAACGCCGTCGTCTCGGCTTCGATCCTGATCCTGGTGTTCAACTACGCGATCACCGAAATCTTCTTTGCCACGCGCTGAAGGGGATCTTGATGGCCGACACGCCCAAAATCGAAATTCGCGGATTGAAGAAGCGCTTCGGCAGCAAAGTGGTGCTCGACGGGCTCGATCTCGATGTCGGCAACGGCGAGTCCGTCGTCATCATCGGCGGTTCGGGGACCGGCAAATCCGTGCTGCTCAAATGCATCTTGGGCCTGCTCGATCCCGAGGCGGGCTCGATCAAGGTCGACGGACAGGAAGTGATCGGCCTCTCCACGCGCGAGCGTGAACAGGTCAATCGCAAATTCGGGATGCTGTTCCAGTCGGCGGCGTTGTTCGACTCTTTGTCGGTCTGGGAGAACGTCGCGTTCGGTCTCATCTCCGCGCAAGGCAAGTCCAAGAAAGAAGCCAAGCCCATAGCACTCGAGAAACTCGCGCAAGTGGGGCTGCCGCCCCAGGTGGGCGAGTTGCAGCCGTCCGAACTTTCGGGCGGCATGCGCAAACGCGTGGGCCTTGCGCGCGCGATCGCGACGCAGCCCGAGATCATCTTTTTCGACGAGCCGACGACCGGCCTCGATCCGATCATGTCCGACGTCATCAACGATCTGATCGTCGATTGCGTGCATCGCCTGGGTGCGAGCGCCTTGTCGATCACGCACGACATGGCGAGTGCGCGCAAAATCGCGCACCGCATTGCGATGCTCTACCAGGGCAAGATCATCTGGCAAGGCCCGGTCGGCGACATCGACAAATCGGGCAACGCGCATGTGGACCAGTTCATCCACGGGCGCGCCGACGGCCCGATCCGCATGCAGATCCCGGTCTAGGCAGAACCATGGCCCGCGCAACCGCGCGCTATGTGTGCCAGGAATGCGGGGCCGTGCACCCGCGTTGGTCGGGCAAGTGCGACGCGTGCGGCGGCTGGAACACGATCGTCGAAGAAGCCGCCCCCGACGTCGCCCCCAAGGGCGTATCGCCCAAGGGCGGCAAGCGCGTGACCTTCGTCGATCTCGAGGGCGAAAGCGAACAGGCCCCGCGCCGCACCACGGGCATTGCCGAGCTCGATCGCGTGCTCGGCGGCGGGCTCGTGAAGGGCTCGGCTGTGCTGGTCGGCGGCGATCCGGGTATCGGCAAATCGACGCTGCTGCTGCAGGCGGCGGCCGCTTTGCCCAAGGGAGCGCGCGTTGCCTACATCTCGGGCGAAGAAGCGGTCGATCAGATCCGCATGCGCGCCACGCGCCTCGGCCTTGCCAAAGCCAAGGTTGCGCTCGCCTCGGCGACCAACGTGCGCGACATCCTCGCCACCCTCGACAGCGGCGAAGCGCCCGATCTTGCGATCATCGATTCGATCCAGACCATGTATATCGACCAGCTCGACAGCGCACCCGGTACGGTTGCCCAGGTGCGCGCATCGGCGGCCGAACTCATTCGGCTTGCCAAACGGCGAGGCATCGCCGTGATCCTCGTCGGCCACGTGACCAAGGAAGGCACGATTGCAGGCCCGCGCGTGCTCGAGCACATGGTCGACACCGTGCTCTATTTCGAAGGCGAACGCGGCCACCAGTTCCGCATCCTGCGCGCCGTCAAAAACCGTTTCGGGCCGACCGACGAGATCGGCGTTTTCGAAATGACCGATGCCGGCCTCTCGGAAGTGCCGAACCCGTCGGCGCTGTTTTTGGCCGAGCGTCGCGGCGAAGTGTCGGGGGCCGCGGTCTTTGCGGGCATGGAGGGCACACGCCCCGTACTCGTGGAAATCCAGGCGCTCGTCGCCCCTAGCGCCTATGGCACGCCGCGCCGGGCCGTAATCGGCTGGGATTCGGGCCGCCTCGCAATGGTCATCGCCGTGCTCGAAACGCGCTGCGGCCTCGCCTTCGGCGGGGCAGACGTTTATCTCAACGTGGCGGGCGGTTTGCGCATCGGCGAACCGGCGGCCGACCTTGCGGTGGCGGCCGCCTTGATATCGGCGCTAACCGACACGCCCGTCCCCGGCGAAAGCGTCGTATTCGGCGAAATCGGCCTGTCGGGCGAGGTGCGCGCGGTCGGCCAGACCGAGGCCCGCCTCAAAGAAGCCGCCAAGCTCGGCTTTGCGCGCGCCTTGTGCCCGCCGCGCGGCAAACGCGGGGCTCCGGTCGCGGGGATCGCGACCAACGAATTGCGGCTCTTGAGCGACCTCGTCGAGGCCTTGGGCAATCCCACGCCGCGGCGCATGGCCCGGCCCGGATAAACTGGTATTCTCGGCGCAATATGCTCGATTCGCTGCCCATCAACCTGTTCGATGCGATCGTCCTCGGCGTGGTGCTGCTTTCGGCACTCGTGGCGCTGCTGCGCGGCTTCGTCAAGGAAGTGCTGAGCCTCGCCGCCTGGGCGGGCGCCGTACTTGTCACCTTGTGGGGATTTGCGCTCGCCCGCCCCTATTTCCGCACCTTCATCGACAACCAATTGCTGGCCGATGCCGCCACCTTGGTGGCCTTGTTCGTCGTCAGTTTGATCGTGTTTGCGATGGTCGCACACGGCACGTCGGCGCTGGTTCGCCGCTCTCAGAGCCTCACGGCCGTCGATCGGTCGCTGGGTTTCGTATTCGGCATCTTCCGGGGTGCGATCCTGCTGGGTCTCGGGTGGCTGGCGCTGGCCTGGGCGATCCCCAGCGAAAAGCGGCCGGACTGGATTTTCGAAGCCAAAACCCGGCCCGCTGTCGAGCAGGTCGCCGAGTTTCTGGTCGGCCTTGCCCCACCGGAATTCCGCGGCCAGGTGCGCACCGCAGGCGAGCAAGCCCAGCGCGGCAGCGATGCGTTGCGGGCCCTTCAGCAGCTGCAGCCGAATTCCCCTTCACAGCCTGCCGAAACCGGCTATAAACGCGACGAAGTGCAAGGGCTCGAACAGCTGCTTGACCGCGTCCGACCCGCCGCACCGAGCCGCTAAATCCGCAGTCTTTGTGCGGTTGCGATAAAGCAACCGCCTTGGGGGCCGTATGAACGTCTCGACCAATCCGTTTGACGACGACAAGCTCAAAGAAGAATGCGGAATTTTCGGCATTCTCGGCCACAAGGACGCGGCCGCCCTCGCCGCCCTCGGCCTCCACGCGCTGCAGCATCGAGGCCAGGAAGCGGCCGGCATCGTCGCGTTCGACGGCGCCCAGTTCCACACGCACCGCGCGGTCGGCCTGGTCGGCGACAATTTCGGCGACGAGAAGATCATCTCGAGCCTGCGTGGCGACAGCGCCATCGGCCACACGCGCTACGCCACCAGCGGCGGCACGATCCTGCGCAACATCCAGCCGCTGTTCGCCGAGTTCGAGTTCGGCGGCTTCGCACTCGGCCACAACGGCAACCTCACGAACGCGGATGCGCTTCGCCGCGGCCTCGTGAAGCGCGGTTCGATCTTCCAGTCGACGACCGACACCGAAGTCATCATCCATCTGATGGCGCAAGCCCAGGGCGATTTCGTCACGCGGCTGATCGCAGCCTTGAACCAGGTCGAGGGCGCCTATTCGCTGACCTGCATCGCCAAGGACACGATAATTGCCGTGCGCGATCCGCGCGGCGTGCGTCCGCTCGTGCTGGGCAAGCTCGACGATGCGTGGATCTTCACGTCCGAAACCTGCGCGCTCGACATCATCGGCGCGACCTACGTGCGCGACCTCGCGGCCGGCGAAATGGTGATCCTCGACCGTTCGGGCATCCGCTCGCTGATGCCGTTCCGGCCTGAGAAGAAGCGCTTCTGCGTTTTCGAATACATCTATTTCGCGCGCCCCGACAGCGTCATGGAGGGCGTGTCGGTCTACGAGGCGCGCAAGCGCATCGGCGCCGAACTCGCGCGCGAAAGCGGCGTGGCCGCCGATCTCGTGGTTCCCGTGCCCGACAGCGGCGTGCCCGCAGGGCTCGGCTACGCGCAAGAGTCCGGCATTCCGTTCGATCTCGGCATCATCCGCAACCACTATGTCGGCCGCACCTTCATCGAGCCGACGGACCACATCCGGCATTTGGGCGTGAAGCTCAAGCACAACGCCAACCGTGCAGGTCTCACCGGCAAGCGCGTGATCCTCGTCGACGATTCGATCGTGCGCGGCACGACGTCCAAAAAAATCGTCGAGATGGTGCGCCAGGCAGGTGCGACCGAAGTGCATATGCGCATCTCCTCGCCGCCGACGACGCATTCGTGCTTCTTCGGCGTCGACACGCCCGAGCGCAGCCAACTCTTGGCAGCGAACTACGACGTGCCGGCCATGGCGAAGCTCATCGGCGTCGACAGCCTCGCTTTCGTCTCGATGGACGGGCTCTATCGCGCGATGGGCGAGCGCGGGCGCGACAAGGCGAGCCCGCAATTCTGCGACGCGTGCTTCTCGGGCGAATATCCGATCCGCTTGACCGATGTCGAGGAGCGCGGCGACCGTCCCGCCCAAGCCAGCCTTTTGGAAATCGCGTGACGAACCCGCCGCGTCTCAAGGGCCGTATTGCGGTCGTCACCGGCGCTTCGCGCGGCATCGGCCGCGCGGTCGCCTTGCGCTTCGCCCAAGAGGGCGCGCATGTGGTGGCCCTCGCGCGCACTGTGGGTGCGCTCGAAGAGCTCGACGACGCGATCGTTGCGGCCGGCAGTTCGGCCACACTCGTGCCGATCGACCTAGCAGAACTCGACCGGCTCGACACGCTCGGCCCTTCGCTCTACGAACGTTTCGGCAAGGTCGATGTGTTCGTCGCCAATGCAGGCGCGCTCGGCACGCTTGGGCCCATCACGCACCAAGCGCCCGGCGAATGGGAAGACGTGATGCGCCTCAACGTGCACGCCAACTGGCGGCTCATGCGCACGCTCGAACCCGCCTTGCGCCTGTCGGATGCGGGTCGCGCCATTTTCGTGACGTCGGATGCCGCCAAAGCCAAGCGCGCCTATTGGGGCTCCTACGCCGTGACCAAAGCCGCCCTCGAAGCGATGGCCACGACCTGGGCGGCCGAGCTTGAGAGCACCAAAATCCGCGTCAATCTTCTGTCGCCGGGCCCGATCGCCACGCGCTTGCGCGCCGCCGCGTTCCCGGGTGAAAATCCCGAGACGTTGCGCAAGCCCGAGGACATCGCGGGCTATTTCGTCGATCTCGCGGCCCCCGACTGCACGCGGCACGGCGAGCTGGTCGAGATTGCGCCGTGAGCCCGGTGGGTCCGGTCGAGCTCATCCGCTTGCGCGTGCGCGATCTCGAGGCCGCAAAAAATTTCTACGGTAATACGCTGAAACTGAACCTCGTCGCAGCCGATGCGCAGATGGCGATTTTCGACACGGGCCAAGCCAAACTCGTGGTCGAGCAAGGCGCGGCCACGCCGTCGTCAGCCGTCGAACTCGGCTTCACGGTCGCAAGCCTCGAGGCGGCCGTGGCTGCCGCGATCGCCGCCGACGTCAAAATCCTCGCCCCGCCCGCGACCGAGGCCTGGGGCGGGCGCGTTGCAGAAATCGCCGATCCCGACGGCAACCGCCTGTCGCTGATCCAGTATCCCTGAGCTTTCCAACCGGAGTATCCGAACCATGGCTCTTTCGATGTACCAGGCAAGCGTGCCCGCTTTCGTGCAGATGCTGACCGCACTCTCGAACATTCTCGACAAGGCTTCTGCCTTTGCGGCCGCCAAGAAGGTCGATCCGACGGTGCTGCTGAACTCGCGCCTCGCCCCCGACATGTTCCCGCTCACGCGCCAGATCCAGATCGGCGCGGATTTCGCCAAGGGCCCGATGGCGCGCCTCGCGGGCCTCGAAGTGCCGAAATACGACGACAGCGAAACCACGATCGACGCCCTCAAGGCGCGCATCGCCAAGACACTCGACTACGTGAAGAGCTTCAAGCCCGAGCAGATCGACGGCAGCGAGACGCGTGCCATCAATCTCACGGTCGGCGGCCAGCCGCTGACGCTGACGGGCCAGGATTATCTCGTCAATTTCGCGCTGCCGAATTTCTATTTCCACATCACGACCGCCTACGCGATCTTGCGCCACAACGGCGTGGAAATCGGCAAGCGCGACTATATGGGCCGCACGTAGACTCTATTCGCGGCTTCTTTTGCTGTCGTAGGGGTTGTTGGACGCGCGCATCTGCAGGCGCACCACAACCCCTTGCAGCCCGAACGTCTCGCGCAGCGAGTTGACGAGATAGCGCTGGTAGTCGTCGGGCAGCGAGACGAGCTTGTTGCCGAAGAGCGCGAAGGTCGGCGGGCGCTGGGCGACTTGGCGCATGAAGCGCGGCCGCGGGCGCCGACCTTCGACGATCGGTGGCGGATGCTTCTGGATCACGCCCTCGAGCCAGCGATTGAGCTTCGGCGTCGGGAGATCGGCGTTCCAGCGGTCGTGCATTTCGATCACGGCCGCCATCAGATCGTCGAGCTTGCGGCCCTGCAAGGCCGAGACGGTCGCGAAGATGACGCCCTTGATCTGCGGCAGCGAAATCTCGAGCCGGTCGCGCAGCTTGCGCAAGGCGGCCTGCGGATCGTCGACGAGATCCCATTTGTTGGCGCACACCACGACCGCGCGGCCTTCTTCGGCCGCCAGGCGCGCGATCTGCAGGTCCTGGTTCTCGAGCATCATCGTCGCGTCGAGCACCAGCACGCAGACATGCGCTTCCCGGATGTTGCGGATCGTTTCGCCCGCCGACATTTTTTCGAGTTTTTCGTCGATGCGCGCGCGGCGGCGCAAGCCGGCCGTGTCGATCAGGCTGAAGCGTCGGCCGTTCCACTCGAAGGGAGTGGCGATCGAATCGCGCGTCGTCCCCGGCTCGGGGCTCGTGAGCATGCGCTCTTGCCCCAGCAGCCGATTGACGAGCGTGGATTTGCCGACATTCGGCCTGCCCACGAGGGCCACGCGAATGTCGGGCTTTGCCCCTTCGACCGGTTCGGGCTCGGGCGCATCGTAGTCTTCGATCGCCTCGGGCGGCGCCAAAGCGCGCATCGCCTCGTGCAGATCGGCGAAGCCTTCGCCATGCTCGGCCGACAGCGCAATGGGTTCGCCCAAGCCGAGGCCGGCGGCTTCGGCCACGCCAAAGCCCGTGCGCGCCGCACTCTCGGCCTTGTTGGCGATGACCAAGGTGGGTTTGCCGCTCTTGCGCAGCCAATTGGCGAAATGTTTGTCGTGCGGCGTGAGCCCGTCGCGCGCATCGACCACGAACAGGGCGAGGTCGGCATCGGCCACCGCGCGCTGGCTCTGCTCGGTCATGCGCGCCGCCATCGTCTTGGGGGCGGCCTCTTCGAGCCCGGCCGTGTCGTAGATCGTGAAGCGCAGATCGCCCACGCGCCCTGCCCCCTCGCGCCGGTCGCGCGTGACGCCCGGCGTGTCGTCCACAAGGGCGCGCTTGCGCCCGATCAAACGGTTGAACAGCGTGGACTTGCCGACATTCGGCCGTCCCACGATCGCCACACGCCACGCCATTCAGTGCGGCCTTTTCATCGATAGGCGACCAAGTCGCCGTTGTCCGTCACGACATAGACCGTGCGATTGGCAGCGACGGGTGCCACCTCGACGCCGTCGGGCGTGGAAATCTGCTGCACGACTCGCCCCGTCGTTGCATCGACGACCACGGCCTTGCTGATCGAGTTGGCGACGAACACGCGCCCGCCTGCAACCACAGGCGCTGTCCACACGATGCGCCCGCGTTTGCGCCGCTCGTCGGCATAGCCGCCAAGTGCGGTCACCCACACCACGCGCCCGTCGCGGCGCTGCAGGCAGGCAATGTCGCCGTCCACGCCCATCACGAATACGTATTCGCCCGCGATCCACGGCTGGTTGAGCGAGCCGATTTCCTGCTCCCAAATCCGCGTGCCCGAGCGAATGTCGATCGCGACCGTGCGCCCCGACTGGGTCGAGACGATGGCCATGCCGCGATCGACGACGGGCGTGCCGCGAATGTCGGCCATGCCCGAAATCTGGCCCGTGCGGATGACGCCCGAGAGCGTGTCCGACCACAGCACGCGGCCGGTCTCGGCGCGCAGCGCAAACAGTTCGCCCGACGAATAGCCCACGATAACCGTGCCGCCTTCGACGACGGGGCTGCTCGCACCGATGAAGCCTGCCGATTCCGTGATGCCGGCATGGCTCCATAGGCGGCGCCCGGTCTCGGCATCGAGCGCAAAGGTCTGGTTGTCGACGGTCGAAACGAACAGCCGCCCGCCCGCGATCGCAGGACCCGAACGGCCGGGTGCCGACATCTGGAAGCGCCAGATCTCGCGCCCGCGCTCGACATCGAGGGCCACGACCTGGCCGTAGCCGGTCGCGAAATAGACGCGGTTGCCCGCAACGGAGGCCCCGCCCCCGGAGCCGCCGCCGCTGCGGTCGCGATCGGGTTCGCTGTCGAAGGCCCAAAGCCGCGATCCGGTCGCGGCATCGAAAACGGTGAGGCGCGACTGCGCGTCGACCGCAAATACGCGGCCGCCGGCGACGACCGGCGTGCCTGTCACGCGGCCCGAGCGGCTGTTGCCCGCACCGATCGAAGAGCGCCAAGCCGAGCGGAAACCTTCGACCTGGATATTGCCGCCCGACTGGCCCAACACGCCTTGCGGCTGCGGCCATTCGCGCAGATCGATCGCGGCCGGCAGTTCGACCTTCTGACCGGCCAGACGCTCGTCGGGCTCCAGCTTGCGGTCGAACGCCAAAACCGGCAGGCGCTCGCCCTGCAGCGGGCGCTTCGGGCTGCCGCCGAACCAATCGCAGCCGCTTGCCAGAACGGCGATGGCAGCCAACAGAAGCCAGGTTTTGTGCTTGGTCATGGGGGGATCGCCGCAGCTCAGCCGTCGAGGGCCGCCAGCATTTCGCTGGCGCGCTGGCGAAGCCCGGCCGGGGCTGCAAGGTCGTCGGCCAATTGGCGATAGAGCTCGGCCGCGCGGACGCGGTCGCCCGCGCGCAGATGCGCAAGCGCTTCGATTTCGCGCGCGGCATGGCGCCACGGACCCGTCGGCGTCTGCAGCGCTTGGACCGCCCGCACGGCATCGCCAGGGCTCGCCGTATCGACCGCCAGCAGCGTCGCGACGAGCGTTGCCGCGTCGCGCAGCTGTGCGTCGAACGTGGCGTCGCCGGCGATCGCGCGATATTGCGAGATGGCCTCGGCCACATCGCCGCCATTTGCCGCGAGCGATGCCGCCTTCAGCCGCGCCAGCGCCGCATATCCCGCCTGCCCGTCGCGCGCGATGGCGCGCAGTTCGACCATGGCGCGCGATGCGTCGTCCGACCCCAGGCGTGCGGCTTCTGCAAAGCGCAGCGCATCGGCCTCGGTGCGCTTGCGCGAATAGTCCTGCCACAGCACATAGCCGGCCGTCGCCAGCACGATGGCCACCGCCACGCCGCCGATCAGCGGCGCAAACTTTTTCCACAGCTTCAGCGCGCGCTCGCGCCGCAGATCTTCGCTGACTTCGTCAAAAACGTCGGCCACGGTGCCTCGATCTCGAAAGTTCCAAAAAGCGCGCCAAACTAGCGGGTTCTGCCGCGCGGCGCAAATCGCGTTTAGCGCTGCGCTTTGAGCGCTTCAAGCCGCTCGAAAGCATGGATATAGGGCTCCATATTCACCCGCCGCTCGACCGCGGCAGCCCCACCCATGGTGGTCAGCGACATCTCAAGCGCCTTGAGAAGAATTTCCGCGCATTCGAGTGCGCCGGAGTCGCACGCTTGCTCGAAAGCCAGCAGAATCTTGTCGCTGAGGCGTCGCGTATAAACCGTCATCCGGGTCCCCTATCGGCACCAAGATGACGGTTCGAACGCACCCTGTCAAAGCAGGCGGATATAGCGCGCCTCGCGCCCGCGCGGTGTGACCACGTAAGAGGTGCGCACCGACTGCTCGCTATCGACCGACGGCACGCCCGAACGGCGCAGAACGGCGGCATTCACGAACACGTCCTTGCCGCCGTCGTTGGCGACGACAAAGCCGTAGCCCTTTTCGGGCGAATACCATTTGATCTTGCCCTCGACGTCGATCGCGCCGGCGAGATCCACGTCGTCGCGCTCGCGAAAGCTGCCACCGCCGCCGGGGCCGCGCGGTGGACGGGCCCCCCGCGGACCGCCGGGACCTGCCCCCGGACCGCCGGCACCGCCGCCTGTGCCTGCCCGCCCATCGACCTCGTGGACGCGCATGACCTGCGGGCCCTTTTTGCCCGGACCGACTTCGCACTTGATCTTGGCCCCTTCGGCCGGCGGCGGCAGGCCCGCCTGCTCAAGTGCCGCCGCGTGCAAAAACACGTCGGGCGAACCGTCGGTGGGGGCGATGAAGCCGAAGCCTTTTGTGGTGTTGAACCATTTGACGACCGCTTCGATGGTCTTGGTCGGGCCGGGATTGAACGGAGGCATCTGGGAAGGGGTACTCCTGAAATTGAAAACACGACGAGGCGGCACCTGCCGCCTGATCGGTCGCATAAACTACTGAAAATCGCGCGCGTGCGCCATGGGGGAATTGGCGGCTAAAGCCCTGCCAGAAACGCCTCGGCCTCGGCAACGATGGCGGCTTGGCGTTCCGGCGGCCACGCTGCCAGCGTGCGATAGGGCATCGCCATGCGCGCATTGCCGGCAAGGCGCTCCTTCTGGCGGATCAGGAACGCCCAATAGAGATAGTTGAACGGGCAGGCTTTGGCGCCCGTCTTCTGCTTCACGTCGAACGCGCATTGCCCGCAGAAATCCGACATGCGGTCGATATAGGCCCCTGATGCGGCATAGGGTTTCGAGGCCATCTTGCCGCCGTCGGCGAACACCGCCATGCCCAGCGTGTTCGGCATCTCGACCCATTCATACGCGTCGGCATAGACGGCCAAGTACCAGCGCTCGATTTCGCGCGGTGCAACACCGGCCAGCAACGCGAAATTTCCGGTCACCATCAGGCGCTGGATATGGTGCGAATAGGCGTGGCGCTTGGTCTGGTCGATCGCCTGGTTGAGGCAACGCATCGGCGTGTCGCCGGTCCAGTAGAAATCCGGCAATGCGCGCGTCGCATCGAGCGCGTTTGCGTTCGCATAGTCCGGCATCAGCGCCCAATAGACGCCGCGCACATATTCGCGCCAGCCCAGAATCTGGCGCACGAAACCTTCGACGGCGTTGAGCGGTGCGGCCCCGGCGCGATACGCGGCCTCGGCCGCCGCACAGATCTCATGCGGGCTCAGCAGACCCAGATTGAGCGGCGGAGCAATCAGCGAATGGAACAGGAAGGGCGCATCGGCGCGCATTGCGTCCTGGTAGTCGCCGAAGTTCGGCAAGGCGTTGACGACGAAATCGTCGAGTGCCAGCAGCGCTTGCGCGCGCGTGACCGGCCAGCCGAATTCGTCGAGCGTCCCGAAATGGGTGCCGAAATGCTTCTCGACCAGCGCCATCACGTCGCGCGTTGTGGCGTCGGGCGCGAAGCGCCGACGCGGCGGGGTTGCGACCGAAGCCGGCAGCTTCTCGCGGTTTTCGGCGTCGAAATTCCAGTCGCCGCCGACGGGCGCTTCGCCATCCATCAGGATCGCGTGTTCGCGCCGCATCTCGCGATAGAAATGCTCCATGCGCCAGCCGCGCCGCCCCTTGGCCCACTGCGCAAACCGCGCGCGGCTCGCAAAAAACCGGTCGTCGGCAAAGAGCTCGACAGGGCAGCCCGTCGCCTTTTGCCAGACTTCGGCCATCTTCAGTACGCGCCATTCGCCAGGCTCGGTCGCAACGATGCGCGTGGCGCCATGGCGTTTGGCCGCGCGCACGATCTCGGACGTGAGTGCCCCCGTATTCGCCGGGTCGTCGAGCGCGATGTAGTCGACCGCAATCCCGCGCGCACGCAATTCGGCCGCGAAATGTCGCATCGCCGACAACACGAGCACGATCTTCTGTTTGTGGTGGCGAACGTAGGTCCCCTCGTCCGCCACCTCCATCATCAGCACGACGTCGTTCGCCGGATCGAGATCGCGCAGCGCCGACAGGCCGGCCGAGAGCTGGTCGCCCAGCACGATGCGAAGCGTCTTCACGGCTTGACTGCCGGGGCCGTGCGGCGGCAACGCTCCGAGCAATATTTGACGTTGGCCCAATCGCGCGCCCATTTTTTGCGCCACGCGAACGGCTTGCCGCATTGGGCGCAGGTCTTCGACGGAAGATCGGCTTTCGAACGCATTTTCGGCATGGTTTACGGTCTACCGGCACGTGGCATGCGCAATGACGTAGGGCAGTTTTGCGCCGCCGCCACCCCCTGCCTAATGCAGGCGGATCGTCGGTCGCAAGAAAACGGACATCTCGCCCGGCGGCTCGGGTCGATGGTACATCTGCTTTGCCGGTCGATTGCCGTCGTCGTCGATGCGCGCCCAAACCCCAAGCCGAAATCTTCAAAGGAGACCGACGCATGAGCTGGATCTATCTCTTCCTGGCGGGAATGTTCGAAATCGGCTGGCCGGTCGGTCTGAAAATGGCGCAAGTGCCTTCGACCCGCACTGCGGGAATCTTCGTGGCCGTGCTTTTCATGGCGATCAGCGGCTTTCTGCTCTGGATGGCCCAAAGGACGATTCCGATCGGCACCGCCTATGCGGTCTGGACGGGCATCGGCGCGGCCGGAACTTTTCTGGTCGGGATTTTCTTCTACGACGATCCGGCGTCGCTCATGCGCTTCGTCGGCGTCGCGCTGATTGTCGCAGGCGTTGCGACGCTGAAGCTGGCGCATTGACACCGGTTGCGCGCGCCCCGGCGCGCCGTTCGGCACGCAAAGCGACGGCGTCGCCATTGCGGTAGGACGCGTGCTAGATTCAATCCATGGGCAGCATGGATCGACAACCGCCGCAAGGTGCGGCAGCCGATTGGACGGTGCCGCAGGATTGGGCGTCCTATACGCACGTCGAGCACGCGACGTGGGACCGTCTGTTCGCGCGCCAAACAGCGCAATTGCAGACGCGCGCGGCACCGGCGTTTCTGGCCGGCATCGACATGCTCAAACTCTCGAAACCGGGTATTCCCGATTTCGCCGAACTCAATGCGCGCCTTGCGGCGACGACCGGCTGGCGCGTGGTCGCCGTGCCCGGCCTCGTGCCCGACACCGTGTTCTTCGACCATCTCGCCAATCGGCGGTTCGTCGCGGGCCGCTTCATCCGGCGACCCGACCAATTCGACTATCTCGAAGAGCCGGACATTTTCCACGACGTGTTCGGGCATGTGCCGCTGCTGGCCGACCCGGTTTTCGCCGACTACATGGAGGCCTACGGCAAAGGCGGCCAGCGCGCCATGCAGCGCGGCATGGTCGACAAATTCGCACGGCTCTATTGGTACACGGTCGAATTCGGCCTGATCCGCGACGGCGATGCGCTCAAGATCTACGGGGCCGGCATCGTATCGTCGCATAGCGAAACCACGTTCGCCCTCGACGATCCTTCGCCCAACCGCATAGCGTTCGACACGCTGCGCACGATGCGCACGCCCTACCGCATCGACGATTTCCAGCAGAATTATTTCGTGGTCGACAGTCTCGAGGACCTGCTGCGCCGCACGCGCGACGTCGATTTCGCCTCGCTCTACGACGAACTCGAAAGCCTGCCCGACATCGCGATCGGCGATCTAATCGCGGGCGAACGCGTCTTCACGCATGGCAGCCAAGCCTATGCGCGTCGCCGCGCTCACTCCCACTCGATCGTGCCCGGCGGTTTCGACGTCACGTCGTAGACCACGCGGTTGATGCCGCGCACTTCGTTGATGATGCGGGTGGCCACGCGCGCGAGGAACGCGTGTTCGAACGGGTAGGATTCGGCCGTCATGCCGTCGGTCGATGTCACGGCGCGCAGTGCGCACACATAGTCGTACGAACGGCCGTCGCCCATCACGCCGACGGTTTTGACCGGCAACAGCACGGCGAAGGCCTGCCAGATTTCGTCGTAGAGGCCGGCCTTGCGGATCGCGTCCAAATAGACCGCGTCGGCTTTGCGCAGGATGTCGAGTTTTTCGCCCGTGATTTCGCCGGGGATGCGGATCGCAAGGCCCGGGCCCGGAAACGGATGGCGGCCGACGAGACTGTCGGGCAGTCCGAGTTCGCGGCCCAAAGCGCGCACTTCGTCTTTGAACAATTCGCGCAGCGGCTCGACGAGCTTCATGCGCATGCGCGCGGGCAAGCCGCCGACATTGTGGTGCGACTTGATCGTGACCGACGGCCCGCCGATGAAGGACACGCTTTCGATGACGTCCGGGTAGAGCGTGCCTTGCGCGAGAAAATCCGCCCCGCCGACCTTTTTGGCCTCTTCCTCGAACACGTCGATGAAGGTAGCCCCGATGATTTTTCTCTTTGTTTCGGGGTCCGAGACGCCCGCGAGTTTGTCGAGAAAGTCGCGCTGCGCGTTGCGATGCACAAGCGGGATATTGTAGTGGCCGCGGAACAGTTCGACCACCTGATCGGCCTCGCCCATGCGCATGAGGCCGTGGTCGACGAGAATGCAGGTGAGTTGGTCGCCGATCGCTTCGTGCAGCAGCACGGCCGCGACCGAAGAATCCACGCCCCCCGACAGGCCGCAAATCACGCGGCCCTTTCCGACTTGGGCGCGGATCTTTGCGATGGCTTGTTGGCGGAAAGCCGCCATCGTCCAATCGCCTTTGAGGCCCGCGACCTTGTGCGCGAAGTTCTTGAGCAATGCCGCCCCGTGCGGCGTATGCACGACTTCGGGGTGGAACTGCACGCCGTAGAAATGCCGCTTGTCGTCCGCGATCGCGGCAAAGGGGGCGCCCTCGCTCGTTGCGACCGCGCGGAAGCCCGGCGGCAACGCGGTCACGCGGTCGCCGTGGCTCATCCACACTTGTTCGCGGCCCCCCTTGGGCCACACGCCGTCGAACAGCGCGCAGGTATCGTCGATCGAGACCTCGGCGCGCCCGAATTCGCGATGGTCGCTGCCCTCGACCTTGCCGCCCAATTGCGCGCACATCGTCTGCTGGCCGTAGCAAATGCCGAGTACGGGCAATCCCGCTTCGAACACCCATTGGGGGGCGCGCGGCGTATGGCTCTCCGTGACCGAGGCGGGCCCGCCCGACAGGATAATGGCCTGCGCGCCGAAATCGCGCATGCGCGCTTCGGGCGCGTTGAACGGCATCACTTCGCAATAGACGCCGCTTTCGCGCACGCGGCGCGCAATGAGCTGGGTCACTTGGCTGCCGAAATCGAGAATGAGAAGCCGGTCGCTCAAAGCATGTCCTTTCCGAAATGCGTGACGATATCTGCCCTAGCCGAAGCGCTGCGTGCGAACAAGGGCTTCTGCCGCGAGATCGGGCCAGCCATAGGCCGCTTGGCGCACGCGCACGCCCCACAATTCTTCGTCGCGGTCGGCGACGTAGCTGCCGCCGAGCCGTTCGTAGAAATAGCGCGCCGGATTGTCGTGCAAGACCCACACGAACGCCTGGCCCATACCGCGCTCGCGCAAGGCGGCGAATGCGCCGTCGAGCAGCAGGCGCCCGATGCCCTGGTCCTGATTGTCGGGATGCACGTAGAGCGTAAAGACCTCGCCCGGGCCCAGCCCGCCCGTCGATTTGAGGAACGGGGCTGCGGCCGGCCGATCCTCGATGCGCGCGCGCCCGAAGCTCGTGAGGCCGACGACAGCACCCCGCGCATCGAGAGCAACGAGGATCGGGCAATGCAGACCCTTGTGGCGGATCTGGTAGGCCCATTCGGTCGTCTGCTTGTCGTACGACATGCCCGTAAGGGCGCGCTCCGGCAGCAGGCCTGCATAGGTCGTGCGCCACGCATCGACATAGACGCGTGCCAAGCCCCTCGCATGGCCGAGTGTCGCGCGATGCAGCGACACACTCATGCGCCCGCCTTCGTGAAGGCCGCGACGAAGAAGCCGTCCGTACCGTCGCGCGCGGGGTCGAGTTTGAGCACCGTGTCCTCCGTCGGGCACGGCGTGCCGAGGATTTCGGCCCACAAAGCCGGGATCGGCAGGGCCGAAAAATCCGGATTGGCCGCGAGGAACGCGTCGGCCTGCGCTTCGTTCTCTTCGGCCAAGACCGAGCATGTTGCGTAGACAAGCCGCCCGCCGGGTTTCACGAGGCGTGCAGCACTTTCGAGGATGCGCGCTTGTTTGGCGCACAGCTCGGCAATCTCGGGCTCGCGCAAGGTCCAGCGCGCATCGGGATTGCGCCGCCATGTGCCCGTGCCGGTGCAGGGCGCATCCACGAGCACGCGGTCGTACGAAGCTTTGTGGCGCTTGACCCACGGATCGCGCTCGTCCTCGAGGCCGATGCGCTCCACGTTGAACGCCCCCGCCCGCTTGAGGCGCGTCGTGGCCCCGGCAAGGCGCTTGTTCGAAACGTCGCACGCCGCGATATGGCCTTTGTTGGCCATCGTCGCAGCGATGGCGAGCGTCTTGCCGCCGGCCCCTGCGCAAAAATCGCATACGCGCATGCCGGGCTTGGCCCCCAGCAACGCCGCCACGAGCTGCGAGCCCTCGTCCTGCACTTCGACGAGGCCGGATTTGTAGGGCTCGGTCGCCATCAAGGCCGCACGCGTTTTGGCACGCAACGCCCAGGGCGACAGCTTGCCCGGGATCGTCTCGATGCCGACTTTGGCCAAAGCTTCGCGCGCGGCCTTGCGCTCGCCCTTCAGCAGATTGACGCGCATGTCGAGCGGGGCTTCTTCCGCCATTGCCGCAAGCTCGCGGCGCAGGCCCTCGCCGAAACGTGCGGCAAAACGCGGCATGATCCAGGCCGGCACGTTGGCGCGCACGAATTCGGGCTGGTCGGGATGTTCGATCGAGCGGCCCGCAAGCGCTTCGACGGCCGCGAGTTCGCCGCGCGACAAAGGCGGGGGATCGTAGCTTTGGCCCGAGAACATGTTGATGAGGGCCGCACGCGACAATTGGCCGATGATCGCAAGATACGCGATCGTCCAAGACCGCCCGTTGGGCGAAAACAGATCGCGCGCATTGCCCTCGCGTGCGCGTGCGAGCCACCATTCGAGCTGGCTGCGATGGCGCAGGCAGCCGTACACGATCGTCGCAACGGCCGCACGGTCCTTCGAGCCGATATAGCGGCGCGAGCGGAAATAATCGTTGGCCAAGCGGTCGGCAGGCCCGCGCGTCGCACCGATCTGGTCGAGAATGTCGATCGCTGCGGCTGCCCGCCCGCCCGGCGTCATGCGCCCGAACCGCTGCCGTAGTTCGGCGCCTCGCGCACGAGGGCCACGTCGTGCACATGGCTTTCGCGAAGCCCTGCATTGGTGATGCGCACGAAGCGCGCATTGGCTGCAAGATCTTCAAGCGAACGGCTGCCCGTGTAGCCCATCGCCGCGCGCAAGCCGCCGACGAGCTGGTGCACAACCGCCCCGACCGGGCCCTTGTAGGGCACGCGGCCTTCGACACCTTCGGGCACGAGCTTGAGGCTGTCTTTGATTTCCTGCTGGAAATAGCGGTCGGCCGAGCCGCGCGCCATGGCACCCACCGAGCCCATGCCGCGATAGGATTTGTACGAGCGGCCCTGATAGAGGAACACTTCGCCCGGCGCTTCGTCCGTACCCGCAAACAGCGAACCGATCATCGCGCACGAGGCACCGGCTGCGAGTGCTTTGGCCAAATCGCCCGAAAACTTGATGCCGCCATCGGCGATCACCGGCACGCCGGCGGCCTTTGCGGCGGCGACGCAATCCATCACGGCCGTCAATTGCGGCACGCCCACGCCCGCGACGATGCGCGTCGTGCAAATCGAGCCGGGGCCGATCCCGACCTTGATCGCGTCGGCCCCTGCATCGATCAGCGCTTTTGCACCTTCGGCGGTGGCGACGTTGCCCGCAATGATCTGCGTATAATTGCCGAGCTTGCGAATGCGCCGCACGCTGTCGATGACACCTTGGCTGTGGCCGTGCGCCGTGTCGACGACGACGATGTCCACTTCCGCGTCGAACAAGGCTTCGGCGCGCGCGTCGCCGTCGGGGCCCACGCCTGTCGCGGCGGCCACGCGCAGGCGACCCTTTTCGTCTTTCGACGCGTTGGGGAAGCGCTGCGCCTTTTCGATGTCCTTGACCGTGATGAGGCCGATGCAGCGATAGGCCTCGTCCACGACCAGCAGCTTCTCGATGCGATGCTGGTGCAGAAGCCGCTTGGCCTCTTCCTTCGAAACGCCTTCGCTGACCGTGACGAGCCGCTCGCGCGTCATGAGTTCGCGTACCGGCTGCTGCAGATTGGACGCAAACCGCACGTCGCGATTGGTCAGCACGCCGACGAGCTTGCGGCTGGCCGGCTCGACGACCGGCAGGCCCGTGATGTGGTTGGCGGTCATCAGAGCAAGTGCGTCGGCAAGCGTCTGGTCGGGGCCGATCGTCAGCGGATCGACGACCATGCCGGATTCGAATTTTTTGACGCGCCGCACCTCCTGGGCTTGGGCTGCGATCGCCATGTTCTTGTGGATCACGCCGAGCCCGCCCGCCTGCGCCATCGCGATCGCAAGAGCACTTTCGGTGACCGTGTCCATGGCCGAGGAAATCAGCGGAATGCCGAGCTCGATGCGGCGGGTCAGCCGCGTGCGGGTATCGACCTCGCCGGGCAGCACGGCCGAGGCGGCCGGTTCCAGCAATACGTCGTCGAACGTCAGCGCTTCGCGGATCATTGGGGCCGCCTCCGGTTCGGGGAAGTGGCGCGCATCAATACACCAACTGCCGCCGCGCGCAAAGCCCGTGCAAGGCCTCTGGAATCGTTCGACGATTCAGCCCTTGAAGCCGGTCGAGACAAGAAACAGTTCCGACGACTCCGCGCGGCTCGAGGGCGGCTTCATGCGCACCACTTTGGCGAAATGGCGCTGCGCATGTTTGATGAGCGCCTGCTCTTCCTGCCCTTGCCGGAACTTCGTCACGAAATTGCCGCCCGGGCGCAAAACCGCGACCGCAAAATCGATGGCGGCTTCGACGAGGGCTGCGATGCGCAAATGGTCGGTCTCGCGATGCCCGGTGGTGGACGGCGCCATGTCCGAGAGCACCAGATCGACTTTGCCGTCGAGCAGCTTCTCGATCATGCCGGGTGCGGCCGGATCGAGAAAATCGGCTTTCAGCACGTGCGCGCCGGCGAGCGGCGCCATTTCGAGAATGTCAAGGGCGATCACCGTTGTGCAGCCGCGCTCGACGGCGACTTGCGTCCACCCGCCCGGGGCAGCGCCGAGATCGACGACTTTGGCGCCCGGCTTCAGGAATTTGTATTTGGCGTCGATCTCGATGAGCTTGAACGCAGCCCGGCTGCGATAGCCCTGGTCCTTCGCCATGCCGACATAAGGATCGTTGAGCTGGCGCGATATCCATTGCTGCTGGGCCGTCGTGCGGCCCTTGGCGGTTTTGAGCTTCACATAGAGGCGGCGGTCGGTGGGGCGGGCGGTCATGCGCGCACCTCGGCCATAAGCCCGAGCAGAATGCCCTCGCGCAAACCGCGATCGGCGACGCGTACATGCGGCACAGGCCACAAGCGGCAAATCCCCTCGAGAATGGCGCAGCCCGCGACCAGAAGGTCGGCACGTTCGGTGCCGATGCAAGGATTGCCCGCACGTGCCGCAAAATCGGCCGCCGCAAGCTTGGCCGACAGATCATGGATCGTCGAGAGCGCGAGAAGCGATCCGTCCACGCGGTCGCGCTGGTAGCGTGGCAGACCCATTGCCAAAGCCGAAAGCGTCGTGACCGTGCCCGAAGGCCCCAGCATATCCACGCGGCCCGCAGCCACTTCGGCCGATATCCCATGGCGCTGCTCGAGCGGGGCAAGCGCTTGGGCGACGCGCGCGACCATGGCGGCATACACGTCCGGCGCCACGCATCCCGCCCCCAGCGCCTCGCCGACCGAAACGACGCCCAACGGCAGCGACACGAAATCGACCATCGACCAATTGCCGTCGCGGTTGGCCAGCCACATCACCTCGGTGCTGCCGCCGCCGATATCGAACATCACCGCATGCGGCATGGCCGGATCGAGCAGCTGCGCGCAGCCCGCAACGGCCAACGCCGCTTCCTCGGCCGGGCTGATGGCCTCGAGGCGCAGCCCCGTTTCGGCCTCGATGCGCGCGAGGAAAGCGGGCCCGTTCGCCGCCCGTCGGCAAGCCTCGGTCGCCACGCCGCGAAAGCCCGCGCAGCGGCTGCGCGCAAGCTTGGCCGCACAGACCTGCAAGGCTTCGAGGGCCCGCGCCATGGCCGCCTCGCCAAGCCGATTGTCCTGCGACATGCCTTCGCCCAGGCGCACGATGCGCGAGAACGCATCGACGACGCGAAACCCGTCGCCGGCACGCTTGGCGATCAACAGACGGCAATTGTTGGTGCCAAGATCGATGGCGCCAAAAAGGTCGCCCGACGCGACGGCGCTGGCCGCCCCCGCCGCACGTTGCCCGACTCTTGTTTCCGCCAAATCCTGCACGACCGCCCGCCCCGAAAACCCGCAGATATGCGCGACTTAGTTCCGAATTGCAGACGAGGCTACAGGCTGCACGAATTTAGTGCAAACGCGACCGACGGCGCGCGAGCGGCCACGCCTCGCGGCATTTGACCGCAACCGGGAACGGCGCTATAGAACGCGCCGGTTTCGCGACCCGGATGGGGGATCGTCTAACGGTAGGACCGCTGACTCTGACTCAGCTAGTCTAGGTTCGAATCCTAGTCCCCCAACCAGCATTGGAACCATTACCGCATACCAGCCTTGACGTAGGCGTTTGCTATCTCGCGCGCGGGGCCGGTGTCGGCACGAGCAGCGCCGTGATCGCAAGCATCACCGCATCGTTGTGCCCGACCCACGTATGTCCGCCTGTCTCGAAGCCCATGAATTTGGCGCCCGATATGCCGCTGGCTACGTATTCCGCACCGGCATAAGTCCCGTAGCCATCGTCGCGCGCCGCAACGACAAGCGTCGGTGCGTGAACCGATTCCAGGGCCGAAGGACCGATCGTTCGCCCGACCGTGCTGTCGCTGCGCAAACCTGCGGCGCGGGCCGAGACCGGGAGGATGCCGTCCAGCATCGCGTTGATGCGCGCGCGTTCATCCTCGGATGCCGTCTCCACCAGCTTGGGCGGTGTGGCCAGAACGGTTTCGACGATCGCCGCGCGTGCCACATGCATCGCCGACCAAAACAGAAAATCGGATCCGACCGCTGCCATCATCGAGCGCTCGATCCAGGGCGCCATCGGCGGGGCAGAATTTGCAAGCGTCGGGGGCTTGTAGACAAGCGGCGCTAAGAGGATCAGCGCGCTGACGCGGTCGGGGTGGCGAATTGCCATTTGCAGCGCCGAGGGCGCTCCGGCCGAACCGCCTAGAACGCCGGCCTCGCGAATTCCGAGCGCGTCCAGAAGGCACACATGCGCATCGGCCTGCGCCTGCGCGGACGCGTCGGCAGGCATCGGTGTGCGCAAATAGCCAAACCGCGACATCGCAATAACGCGAATGCCCCGATCCACCAAGGGGGACGCGAACGCCATGCCTTGATCGTAACCGCCGCCGCTGCCATGGATGGCCAACAAAGGCACACCTGCGCCAGCTTGCTGATATTCGATCGGGCCGCAATGCGTGTCGATCAAGCTGCTGCCGCGACCGACGCGCAGATACGCTTGCTGAAGATCGTTTTGGAAGTTCCACCAGATATCGACACCAATTGCGGCAACGCCAAGCAAGATGGCAGCCGCAAATGCAGTGCGCCGACCGACAAACGCAGGCGTCATGGTTTGCAGGCTTGCATGTCGCAAAAAAGATCCGGCCATCCGCCTTGTCGGGCGAACGGCCGGTTCCATTGGATCAACGCGCCGGGATGACCACGACCGTGCCCGGCGTGCCGACGACGGTGCCGCCTTGCGAGCCCGTCGCACCCGTATTGCCGCGATTGCCGGTGGCCCCCTTGTCGCCCGTTTCGCCCTGCACGCCCGGCATGCCGGTGCTGCCGGGTGTACCTTGGCTGCCGGTCGCGCCTTGCGCACCCGTGTAGCCCGTATTGCCGGTATTGCCTTGGACGCCCGGTGCGCCCGAATAGCCCGTGTTGCCGGTAAAGCCTTGGTCGCCGCGCGGGCCGGGCGGGCCTGCCGGCCCCGTGCACGCCGCCGCACCGACGGCGGCAAGAACAATAATCGCCGAGGTCAAATATTTCATGGCACATCCTTCAAAAAAACGGAGCGGTTACGGTAATCTTGCAACCGATAAAATAATACGATGATCCGGCGATGGAAAAAGGATCGGCAACTACTCAGTTTGCGCCACCACTGCACTGCGCAGGGCTGCAAAGCGCGCCCCCGCTTTTTTTTCCAAAACCTGCCATCGCGCAAAAAGATGGGATGACGGCCGCTGCCTTCGCAATATGCGGCCCGCCCGCGCGCCAACAGGGTTCATTCCCGCGCGGCCGCGTGCTAATTGGAATGCCTTGGTTGGGCAAGCGAGATTCGGCGGGGACAATACCGAAAAAATGGCTTTGGGTTTGGGAACGATCCGCGCGCGCGATTTTCTGATCGGCCTTGTCGCCGTGCTGCTCGGCTGCGGCGCCGTCGCCTGGGTCTATGTCATGCGCAGCGAGACGATCCGCAACGAGGCGATCGCGGAAGCCGCGCGCACGCTTGGCCAACTCGGCGAGGATGCGGGCGACCTGTTCCAACCCGCCCTCGATCTCGCCGGCACGGTTTCGGACGCGTTTTTGATGCGTCTGGTGCGCGAGGAAGCCTTGCGGACTTTCCAAGCGCTGGCGCAAGGCCCCGTACAGCGCACCGACCAGATAAGCTCGGCCTATATCGGGTTCGAGAACGGCGAGTTCTGGCAGCACCGCAAAGTGCTGCCCGATTTCCTCAAAGACCGCATGGATGCGGGCCAGATCGAGACGCGCGGCTACCGGCGCACGATTCTCGAAACGTCCGCCCCTGGAACATCCAGCAGCCGCCGCTCGACCTGGTACTTTTTCTCGGGGCCGCGCCAGAATTGGAGTGCGGTCGCCGAACCCGACTTCGATTACGATCCGCGCACGCGCCCCTGGTTCCACGCCGCCGACGGGTCCGATCGACCGGTCTGGACAGCCCCCTATCGCACCGCCTCGTCGAACGACTATGCGCTCACGCTCGTGCACCGCCTCAAAGGGCTCGACGGCCGCATGTGGGGCGTGGTCGCGGTCGATTTCCTGATCGCCCCCTTGGGCACGACGCTGGCGCGCTTGCGCGACGGCCGTCTGCCGCAGGGCGCTTATTTGCGCATCGTCGACGCGGCAGGTACGGCGATGGTGCAACCGCCCGGCGGCGCCAACGTACCGGCCCTCGGCGTGCTGTCGAAAAACGGCAAGGCCGAGGCCGATATGGTCGCGATTGACGGCCGTCTCTATTTTGTGGGGGCGGTCCCCTTTCGCGCGTCGCTCGGCTTGCCCATGGCGCTCGAAGTGGCGATCCCGATCGATGCGCTCACCGAAAAGGAGCTCGGCGAGCTGCGGCTCAATCTTGCGATCCTGGCATCGCTGCTGCTGGTGCTGGCGGTGATCGCTTTGTCGTCGCTCCAAGGTCGGCGCGCCGCGCGCGACATCGGCACGATGGACCGGCTCACGCGCCGGATCGCTGCGGGCGAGCTCGACATCGAAATCGTCGGCACCGAACGACGCGACGCGGTCGGCGGCCTTTCGCGCTCGGTCGAGGTGCTGCGGCGCAATTCGATCGTGCAGCGCGCCGACCAGGAAAAGGAAAAAGCGCTCGCCCGCCAGCTCGCCGAAACCGCCCTGCGCATCGCCGAATCCGTCGAGGCGATCCGGGCGGCCGCGACCGAGATCTCGCAAGGCAGCGACGATCTTGCCGCGCGCACCGAGCGCCAGGCGACGGCCCTGCAGGAAGCCGTGGCGACCATGGCCGACATTTCGGCGACCGTATCCGCCAACGCGCGCAAATCGGACGAAGCGCGCAATCTTGCAAGCGATGCGCTGGCGCGCGCGGAAAGCGGCGACCGCGCCGTCTCGAGCGTGGTCGGCGCCATGTCGGAGATCGAAGGCTCGTCCGCGCGCATCGGCAAGATCGTGCAGGTGATGGAAGAGATCGCCTTCCAGACGAAGATGCTGGCGCTCAACGCCGCCGTCGAAGCCGCACGCGCGGGCGAAGCAGGTCGCGGCTTTGCGATCGTGGCCCAGGAAGTGCGCCAGCTCGCCGACCGCTCGCGCGACGCCGCCCAGCAGATCCGCACCCAGATCGCGCAGAGCTCGCGCGACGTGGGCCAAGGCGTGCATCTGGCCGGTGCCGCAGGCTCGGCCCTTGCCAGCATCATCGACATCGTGCGCCAGCTTGCCGCGATCGCGCCCGAGATCGCGACCGGCAGCCGCGAGCAATCGGTCAGCATCGCCGAGATCAACCGCGTGATCGGCGATCTCGACGCCGCCACGCAGCAGAATGCCGCCCTGGTCGAGCAAAGCTCGGCCTCGGCAAGCTCGCTTGCGGCCCAAGCAACGAACCTCGTGGCGGCCGTATCGAGCTTCCGCGGCAACGCCGCGCGCGGCAAAAACTGATCAGCCGATTTCGATCGGCGCTTTGAACACGAAGAAAGCGCCGGCACAGATCAGCGCAAAACCGATCGCGTGGTTGATCGTGAGTTTTTCGCCGAGCCAGAAAACCGAGAACAGCGCGAAGACGGCGAGCGTGACGACCTCCTGGATGGTCTTGAGTTCCGCCGCCGAATAGACCTGATGGCCGATGCGGTTGGCCGGCACGGCCAGACAATATTCGAAGAACGCGATCCCCCAGCTTGCCAGCACCACGAGCCACAAGGCCCGGTCCGGGAATTTGAGATGGCCGTACCAAGCAAACGTCATGAAGGCGTTGGACGCGATCAGCATCAAGATCGGCGCGACGGCGGGCGAACCCAGGAAATTCAGCATTGGCGGTATGGCCTCTATTCGGCGCGCGCCTCGTCGGGCGCGAAATCGAGCTCGACCTTGGCACCATTGGGATCGGTCAAGAAGATCTGCCACACAAGCGTTTCGGGCTGCCTTATCAAGCGATGCGCAAGGCCGAGTGCCGCGAGCTTGGCTTGCGTCGCCGCAAGCCCGGTTGCCGAAAAAGCCATATGGTCGATCACGCCCGCCGGCGGTTCGGGCACCGCGCGCCCGGCCACGACATGCAAGACCCATTGGTCGCCGACATAGAACCATGCCCCGGGGAATCCCAAATCGGGGCGGAAGCCTTCGGCAAGTCCGATGACGTCGCGATAGAAGCGGCGCGTCTCCTCGAGATCGCGCGCGATGATCGTGAAATGGTTCATCCCCGTAACGGCCATGGCGCATCCCCCCCCCCGGATGTCGTACCCGATGTCGGCAAGCGGTTTGCCCGAAAACGATCGCGATGCTACTTTGCCAACAACCGCCCGCATCGGGTACGGAAAAGTTGGATTGAATGTTGGCTCGCGACAATTTCGTTTTTTCGCTGTTGGTGTGCGCGGCCGTTTTCGCGCTTCTCGGCTCGGCCCTTGCGTTCGATTGGCAGACCGTGTGGCGGTTTTTCACGCTGCCGGCCCTTGTCCCCGCCTTCGGCGACATGCGCACGATCACCGGCATCAATTTCTCGCTCGCCTACGGTTTCGATCCGATGCTCGACAATCCGGGCGATCCGTGGGGGCGTGCGGTCAACTATCCGCGCATCTGGATCTATTTTGCCCAGCTTCTGAAGCTGCGCGCCGACGACGCGATTGCGCTCGGCATGCTGTTCACCGCGATCTATGCGGCGGCCGTGTGCGGGATCGGCGCGCTCGTTCGCACGCGCGCGGGAAAGACGGTGCTTTTCGCCGTCGCCCTGTCGCCCGCCCTTCTGCTCGGGCTTGAACGCGCCAACAACGATCTTGTCGTCCTCGCCCTCGTCGTCGCGTTCGTCGCTTCGTTCGTTCGCGCACCGCTGCTGGCGTGGGCGTGCCTTGCGACGGCCTGGTCTTTCCGGTCGTGCTGTTTGCGCTGCTGCCGTTTCTGCGCGGCCGGCAGCTTGCGATCGCGGCGGCGGCTTTTGTCGGCGTTGCACTCTATCTTGTCGGCATTCGCGACCAGCTTGCGTACATCGCCGCCAACACGCCGATCTCGGCGGGCTGGTCCTACGGCACGGAATCGTTCGCCGATTTCCTGAACGGCCAATACGAAATCGAGATCGACCGCGCCGCGTCGATCGCCTATGCCGCATGGATCGGCCTTGCCGTTGCGGGCTTTGCGTGCGGCGTTGCGTGGCGCTGGCGCGCCCTTGGCTTCCGCCCGGCCTTCGTTTCGCGCGACGTCGTCGCCTGTGCGGGCGGCGGGCTCATCTATGTGGCCACGGGCCTCTTGGGGTCGAACTTCGACTATCGGCTCATGTTCCTCCTTCTGGCGATCCCGCTGCTTGCACGCCTCGCCCAACACGACGATCGCGTCGTTTCGCGCGCCGCGATCGCCGCACTCGCCCTTGTTTTCGTCGCGTCGATTCAAGGGCCGCTTGGGGTGTGGTTCGGCATCGACGGCTATCTCGTCAATGTCGCTGCGAAGTTCCTGCTCGTAGCGCTGATCCCGGGGCTCGTGGTCGCGGCGGCGCGCTTCGACAAAACAGGCGCCGACGCACCGGCCTGAAATGCCTGTGTCGCGGTCGCGCGAGGCTGCTAGTCTTGCCGCGATGAGCTATTCCGACGACTCTTCGGCTCCTGTCTGGGCCCCGCCGCTTGCCGCCGCACCGCCGCGCGATCTGTGCACCGATTGCGGCGTTTCGCGCATGGCGAACCCAAAGCAATGCGGCAGTGCGTGCCAATTCATCAAGCCCGACTATGCGCGGCTCGAAGAACGCGTGCATGGCCGCACGCGCGACCCCGAACGCCCCGACGAAATGCATTTCGGCCCCGTCCAACGCATGCTGCGCGCGCGCTTGCGCAAACCTATCGAAGGCGCGCAATGGACGGGCATTGCCACGCGCATCGCCGAGCGGCTGCTCGAAACCAAGGCTGTCGATGCCGTGCTCGCCGTCGCACCGGACAAAGAAGATCGCTGGCGCCCCGTGCCCGTGCTCGTGACGACGCCAGCCGGCATGGCGGCGTGCCGCGGCATGCGCATGGGCTATGCGCCGCTGCTGGCGTTGCTCGAGCCTGCGCGCGCGCGCGGCTTCAAACGCCTCGCGATCGTGGGCATCCCGTGCCAGGTCTACGCGCTGCGCGCCCTCGAGGCCGAGCTCGGCTTCGAGCGGCTCTACGTGATCGGCACGCCGTGTTCGGACAACACGACGACCGAAAATTTCCACAAATTCCTCGACCTGCTCGACCCCAATCCCGGCTCGATTTCGTATCTCGAGTTCCGCGCCGACTACCGGGTCGAGCTGCGCTTCGACAACGGCACGCATCGCACCGTGCCGTTCCTCGATCTGCCGATCTCGAAACTGCCCGCCGATTTTTTCCCGCTGACATGCCGCACGTGCGTCGACTACACGAACGTGCTCGCCGACATCACCGTCGGCTACATGGGCGGCCAGGGTGCGCAATGGCTGCTGGTGCGCAACGCGCGCGGCCAGGAACTGGTCGAGCTGCTCGGCGACGAGCTTGCCGCACAAGCGCCCGGGACGGCCGGCAAGCGACAAGGGGCGGTCAAAGGTTTCCTTGCCAACACGCTGCGTGCGGCCGGCGGCCTGCCGCTGCGGCGCATGCCCAATTGGCTGCGCCCGCTCGTGAGTTTCCTCATGCCGCGCATCGGGCCGCGCGGGCTCGAATTTGCGCGCGCGCGCGTCGAGATGAAGGCGTGCGAAACGGTCGTGCATCTGCGCCGCGAGAAGCCGCGACGCTTGCGCAACATGGTGCCTGCCCATGTCTGGAACCTCGTGCGGCCCTACGGCCTCGAAGCGACGCCGGGCGAAAAGCCGAAATCGCCGCAAGAATCGGAATGACGCAGCCCCCCGCATGCGCGCATCCATGGCGCATGCAAAGTTTCGATCTTGCTCGCATCGCCTGGCAGGAAATCGCCGCCGACGGCTCCAGATACGCGCTGCTTGAGGGCGACAAGACCGTCCCTGGCGGCAGTTTCAGCTATCTGTTTTTCCTGCCCGCAGGCCTGTGGGACCGCCCGCATTGGCACACGGGCGATGCGCGCATCCTGGTGCTCGAGGGTGCGCTCAAAGTGGGCTTAGGCCCCGATTTCGACAAGGGGGCCACGCGCCTTTATCCGCCCAAGTCGCTGCTCTTCGTCCCGCGCGACGAAATCCATTTCGACGGGGCTGATGTCGATACGCTGGTCTTCGGCGTGGCCGCAGGTCCGTGGGAAACACACTACGTCGCGCCGGCCTAGACCATGTCGTCGCCCGAGCGCGAGATCGTGCGGTCGCGGCCGACGAAAGCGCTCATCGCAAGGCCGAGGGCCGTCAACGTCGCTATCATCGCCGAGCCGCCGAGCGACATCAGCGGCAGCGGCTCGCCGACCACGGGCAGCAGGCCCGTGACCATCGCGATGTTCACGAACACGTTGGCGAAAAACATCGCCGCCACGCCGATCGAGAGCAGGCGCGCGAACTGGCTGCGCGTGCGCGCCGCAATGCCGAGCAGGAACGCGAGGATGCACAGATACACGGCGAGCAGCCCGAGCGAGCCCACGAGGCCGAATTCCTCGGCCAGCACCGCGTAGATGAAATCGGTCTGTTTTTCGGGCAGGAACTGCAGCTGGCTCTGCGAGCCTTGCGCAAAGCCCTTGCCCCAGATGCCGCCGGAGCCCAGCGCAATGCGCGACTGGATGATGTGGTAGCCCGAACCCAACGGATCGCTCTCGGGATTGAGGAAGGTCAGCACGCGGCGCTTCTGGTAGTCGTGCAGGAAGCTCCACGCGATGGGCACGGCCGCCGCCACGAGCCCGCCCAGCACGACGAACTTCCACAGCCGCACGCCCGCCACGAAAAACACGACGAGGGCCGTGAAGCCGATCAGCACGGCCGAGCCGAGCTTGGGCTGAACGAGCACGAGGGCGGCCGGCAGCAGCACCAGAAACGCCGGCCACAGCAAAAACAGCGGATTGCCGATGCGCTCTTGCGGCATGCCGTGGAAATAGCGTGCGAGCGCCAGCACCACGCCGATCTTGACGAACTCCGACGGCTGGATGCGCACGAAGCCCAGATCGAGCCAGCGTTTGGCACCCATGCCGGCCACGCCCGCAATCTCGACGCCGAGCAGCAGCAGCACGCCCGCGACGTAAAACAGATAGGCAAAGCGAAACCAGGTGCGGATGTCGAGCAAGGCCGCGGCCAGCATCAGCACGACGCCGACGGCCACGAAAATCGCCTGGCGTTGCGCCCACGGCTCCCAGTCGCCGCCGGCGGCGGAATAAAGCATGCCGCAGCTCACCGCCGTAAGCCCGACGACAAGCAGCACCAGCAGCCACGGCACGTCTTTGAGCCGGGCGAGCAGGCTGGGGCGCGCGCGTTGTGTTGTGAGACCGATAGCCATGACGATCCCGCAAGAATAACCCAGCCGCCGCATCCGCGCCATTGAACGTGTTAAACTGGCGGATATCGGCGAATCGACCGGAGCAGCTTCAATGTCAGGGCCAGTCTTTACACTCAAAATATCGGCCGACGAGGCCAAATTGATGGTCTATCTGCTGCGCCAAGCGCAGATGAAGGGCGATTCGGCGATCGCCATGGGCATTGCGGGCAAGGACATGCTTGCCATGACGATGGACGCCTACAAGAGCCTGGCCGACAAGCTCGAAGAAGCGACCGTCGGCAAGCGCCCGACCAAGCCGCAGAATCTCAAAAAATGGCTGCCGGGCCAGACCGTACCGGCCAAGCGCTACACGACCCCGACCAAAGGTCCGCTGCCCAAGTCGCTGCCGCCCAAGCGTTAAACGCTACGGCGCCCTTCCGCCGATCTCGGCCGTAATCTGTCGCGCGGTTTCGGCCACCATGGCGCCAAGCTCTGCAAGCCGCGTATCGGCAATGCGCGCTTTGGGGCCCGACAGCGACACCGCACAGGCCGCCCGCCCCTGCTCGTCGGTGACGGCGGCGGCCACGCAGCGCAGACCCACCGCATGCTCCTCGTCGTCGAGCGCATAGCCGCGCATCCGCGTGCGCTCGATGTCGGCGCGCAAAGCCGAAGCGGATTTCAGCGAATGCTTGGTTGCGGGCACGAGCGTGCGCTTGCGCATAAACGCGGCGAACGCGGCGTCGTCCATGGCCGCAAGCAGCGCCTTGCCCACGCCCGAGCAATGCAGCGGCACACGTGCCCCCAGCCGCGCGAAGCTGCGCATCATCTCGCGGCACTCGATCTGCGCCACATAGACGGCCGCCCCCTGGTCTTCGAGGGCGAGATTGACGGTTTCGCCGCTGCGCTCCATGAGGCTGCGCATGGGGGCACGCGCCATCTGCGCCACGTTGCGCGTTTTGAGGAACGCCGCCCCGGCCATGAAAGCCTGCACGCCGACCGTCCAGCCGCGCGTTTCGGGATCGTAGCGCACGAAACGCTCGGCCTGCAGCGAGGTAAGGATGCGGTGTGCGGTCGAAGGGGCAAGCGACGACGCCTTGGCGATCTCGGTCAGCGACATGCCGCCGTCGGCCGCCGCGAGGCGATTGAGGATCGCGAGCGCACGGCTCAGCACCTGGACCTGTCCCGAACGTTCGGGCTTTCGAATCGCCATTTCGCCTTCTCCCGGAGACCGCCCCCCTTATCCCACTGCTTCCACAATGCGGAAAGAGTTCTGTCGCCCGTTGCGTTCGGCCGCCAAAGCGTCTATCCGCCAGTCTCGTCCCCGTTTTGCCCCCCGAGGAAAAACCATGCCCCAGATGCGCGACCTTGCCGGTCTCAAGATCGATGCCGAGCTTCACCGGTTCGTCGAAACCGAAGCGCTGCCGGGCACGGGCCTCGATGCCGCCGCTTTCTGGGCTGGGTTTGCCGCGATCTTCCGCGACCTCACGCCGAAGAACCGCGCCTTGCTCGCCGAGCGCGACCGGCTGCAAAGCCAGATCGACGCATGGCACAAGGCCCAGGCCGGCAAGCCGGTCGATCCGGCAGCGTACGAGGCGTTCCTGCGCGAGATCGGCTATCTGGTGCCCGAGGGTCCGGCCTTCACCGTCGGCACGACGGGCACGGACGACGAGGTCGCGCGCATGGCAGGCCCCCAGCTCGTGGTCCCGGTCATGAACACGCGCTTTGCCCTCAACGCCGCCAATGCCCGCTGGGGTTCGCTCTACGACGCGCTCTACGGCACCGACGCGATGGGGACCCTGCCCGACCCGACGGTCAAAGGTTTCGACGCCAAGCGCGGCGCCCAGGTCATCGCCCGCGCGCGCGCGTTCTTGGACGAAGCGGCACCGCTGAAAGGGGCCTCGCACAAGGACGCCACGCTTTATGCCGTCGAAAACGGCGCCTTGTCGGTCACGCTTGCGAACGGCAGCAAAGCGGGTCTTGGCGATCCGGCGAAATTCGCCGGCTATCGCGGCGATGCGGGCGCACCTTCGTGCGTGCTGCTCAAGAACAACGGCCTGCATTTCGAAATCGTCGTCGATGCAGCGCACCCGATCGGCAAGACCGATGCAGCCCGCGTCGCCGACATCGTGCTTGAGTCGGCCCTCACGACGATCATGGATTGCGAAGACAGCATCGCCGCCGTCGATGCCGCCGACAAAGTCGTCGTCTATCGCAATTGGCTCGGCCTCATGCAGGGCACGCTCGAAGCCAATTTCGAAAAAGGCGGCAAAACCGTCGCGCGCGCCCTCAATCCCGACCGCGTCTACACGAGCCCCAGCGGCGGCTCGCTCGCCTTGCACGGGCGCAGCCTCATGTTCATCCGCAATGTCGGCCATCTGATGACGATGGATGCCGTCTTGATGGAAGACGGATCCGAAACGCCCGAAGGCATTCTCGACGGTATCGTCACCTCGCTCGTGGCGCTGCACGATCTCAAGGGAAGCGGCAAGCTTCGCAACAGCCGCACGGGTTCGGTCTATATCGTGAAGCCCAAAATGCACGGGGCGGCCGAAGCCGCCTTTGCGGGCGAATTGTTCGCGCGCATCGAAACGCTTCTGGGCCTGCCCGCCAACACGCTCAAGATCGGCATCATGGACGAGGAGCGCCGCACCAGTGCGAACCTCAAGGAATGCATCCGCGCCGTCAAAGACCGCGTTGCCTTCATCAACACGGGCTTCCTCGACCGCACCGGCGACGAGATGCACACCTCGATGCAGGCAGGTGCCATGGTGCGCAAAGCCGAGATGAAAAATTCGGCCTGGATCGCCGCCTACGAAGATCGCAATGTCGATATCGGTTTGGCTTGCGGGCTTGCCGGCAAGGCGCAGATCGGCAAGGGCATGTGGGCGATGCCCGACCGCATGGCCGACATGCTGAAGGCCAAGGCGGCCCACCCGATGGCGGGGGCCAACACGGCCTGGGTCCCCTCGCCCACGGCCGCCACGCTGCATGCATTGCACTACCACCAGATCGACGTGGCAGCACGCCAGGCCGAAATCGCCAAGCGCGCGCCTGCGAAGCTTTCAGATCTGCTGACGATCCCGCTCGCGCGCGGCATCAACTGGTCGGCCGCCGACATTGCGGCCGAGCTCGAGAACAACGCGCAAGGCATCCTTGGCTATGTCGTGCGCTGGATCGACCAGGGGATCGGCTGCTCGAAGGTGCCCGACATCCACAATGTCGGCCTCATGGAAGACCGGGCGACGTTGCGCATCTCGAGCCAGCACATCGCGAACTGGCTCGTGCACGGCGTGTGCACGAAGGAGCAGGTCATGGACACGATGAAGCGCATGGCCGCCGTGGTCGACGGCCAGAACGCCGGCGACAAGCTCTACCGCCCGATGGCGCCGAACTTCGACACGAGCATCGCCTTCCAAGCCGCCTGCGCGCTCGTGTTCGAGGGCACCGAGCAGCCCAGCGGCTACACCGAACCGCTGCTGCACGCGTACCGCCGCAAGCTCAAGGCGGCGGGTTAAGCGGCTTCCCGCATTGCCCGAAACGCCGCGTCCATGGCGGCGGCGAGGCCGGGGCCATCGCAGAGCGCGCTGCCACGCATGCGTTTGCGCATGTCCGCGCGCAACGCCGCGAGCCCTTCGAGATCGTTTGCGGCCGAGACAGCGCGGGCGATATAGGCGTCGGTGCTGTCGGTGCACCAATCGGCGAGATCGAGGGCGGTGAGCAAACAATCGCCGTAGCGGCCCAAGGGCGCGCGCGCGCGCAAAGAGACCAAGGGGGCGCCCATCCACAAGGCTTCGAAGCTTGTAACGCCGCCATTGTGGGCGAACGGATCGAGCGCGATGTCGACGCTGCGATACGCCTCCCATGTTTTGGGTTGCGGGCGCGTGTAGCGCAACTCGAGGCGTTCGGGCGCAATGCCATGTGCCGCAAAGCGCGCCTGCATGCGCGCGACTGCCCCCGCATCGACGAAGGCAAGCGCGTTCAGGAACAGGCGCGATTTCGGCACGGCATCGAGGATGCGCGCCCACGTGGCGATCACATCGTCGTTGAGGCGCACAAGTCGGGAAAAGCTTGCGAAGGTCACGTGGCCCGCGGCCAAGGCCGGCAGCGGTCCGGGATCGGGCATATCCGTCGGCGGATCGTAGGCAAAACACGCGCGCGGCAAGCGCCAGGGTTTTTCGGTAAGGGCGGCTTCCGCCCCCGGCGGCAGCATTTGATTGTCGCCGAGGTAATAGTCCATCTCCGGCACGCCGGTGGTGCTGCCATAGCCAAGCCAGGTGACCTGCACGGGGGCTGCACGGCGCGCAAAAAGCTTGAGGCGTGTGGCCGCCGTGTGGCCTGCGAGATCGACAAGCACGTCGATCCCGTCGCGGCGGATTGCATCGAGCAAGGCCGCGTCGTCGAGGGATGCGGCATCGCGCCAATTCTCGAACAGCGGGCGCAAGGCAGCCGTGCCCGCATCGGGGCGCGCGACCGACGCGTAGGCAAAAGTCTCGATCTTCGCGCGGTCGTGGTTGGGCACGACGGGGCTCAGGAAATGGCGGATCGAATGGAGCCGCAGATCCTGCGACACGTAGCCGACGCGCAAGCGCCGGCCGCCGATCGCAGGTGCAGCGAGTTTCGCCGCGCGCACCGGCACGAAGCGCTGCCCCCACGCGACATAGCAGGCTTTGAGGGCGGCCTCGTCGAGCGTGGGGTCGTAATTGGCGGCGAAGAGATCGTCGGTCCAGGCTTGCTCGTCGTTTGGATTGGCAGCGATGGCAGCAGCGAAGGCCGTGCGTGCTTCGGCCACGCGCCCGTCCTGCAGCAGCACCGTGCCGAGCCAGCGTTGGGCGGCGGCCGGATCGGCCGCATTCACGAGCGCTTGGCGTGCGGCTTTTTCGGCTTTTGTGATGTCGCCGAAAGCAAGGTCGGTGACCGAGCGGAAATGGAACAAGGCCGGCGACGACGCCCCTGCGGCGGCGGCTTCGTCGAGGATGCGGGCGGCATCTTCATAGCGCGCGAGGCGATGCAGGATTTCGACCTGCAGGGCGCGTATGTCGGCATTGGCGGGCGCGATTTGCGCAGCTTCCGCCAAATCGGCCAGGGCCGCATCCGCATTGCCGCGCGCGGCATGCAGCTTGGCGTGCACGACCAACGGACCCGCCTGCCCTGGCAGCAAGGCGACGGCGCGGGTCGCACAAGCGTTCGCGCGCGGCAGATCGCCCATGGCGAGAAAGATTTGCGCGCACCCGAACTGAACTTCGCCGTCGCCGGTGTTCGCAGGCTCGGCGTCGAGCGAATGCGCCAGGCGCAACGCTTCGTCCCAGGCCCCGGCTTGCGCCAGGGCCGCCAGCTTTGCGCTCACGCGGCAGGCTTGGAGGCGATCGCCTCTTCGAGTTCGTAGAAGGTTGGCTGCAATTCCGAGGGCACGCTCTTGCGGCCGATCTCGGTCGAGATCTGCGGCGCATTGCCCTGCAGATGGGCCACGAACGTGTCGCGGATGATCTCGTAGAACTTGAACTCGTCCTCGTAGACCTGCTTCAGGCGGCCGGCCATCGGCCCCAGAATCCCGTAGGAGAGCAACACGCCCAAGAACGTGCCGACGAGCGCCGAGCCGATCAGACCGCCCAGAATGATCGGCGGCTGGTCGATCGACGACATGGTCTTGATGACGCCCATGACGGCCGCGACGATGCCGAGTGCCGGGCACGCATCGGCCGTGGTCGCCAAAGCGCCCGAGCCGCGCATGACTTCGTGATGGTGCTTCTCGAGTTCTTTGTTGAAAATTTCTTCGAGCTGGTGCGCGTCTTCGACGCCCATCGACAGCATGCGCATATGGTCGCAGATCAGCAGGATCGCGTATTTGTTGGCCAGAACCTTCGGATAGGCCATGAAGATGTTGGACTCGTCCGGCTTCTCGATATGCGGTTCGACCGCCAGCGTGCCCTTCGAGCGCGCGAGTTTGAGGATCGTGAAGATCAGGCACAGAAGATCGATATAGTCTTCGCGCTTGTATTTGGGGCCGCTGAAGACGCGGCCGAAATCCTTGATCGCGTGGCTGATGACGCTGCCGGAATTGCCGACGAGGAACGAACCCGCCGCCGAGCCGCCGATGATCAGGAACTCGAACGGCAGCGCTTTGAGGATGATGCCGATTTTGCCGCCGGCGATGATGTAGCCGCCGAACACGCAAAACAGCACCAGCAGCAAGCCAATGATCGCAAACATCCGGCCCTCCCTTAGGACCCACGTGGCACGAATCTCAACGCGCCATAGTATGGCACGACCGTTAACATTTGGTAACGTCGGCGAATCCGCCTTCGTTTCCAATGCGTTGCGGCGCAGGCGCTCAGGCGCTGTCGCTGCGCTCGGGCACGATGCTTAAAGCGGGCTTCGGCGCTTGCGCCGGATTTTTCGCAGGTGCGACCGGCGCAGGTTCGGCCAAGCGCAGCTTCTGCTGGCGCAGCACCGCAAGCGGGATCAGCGCCAGATAGAACAGGCCGAACGCCAGGAGCGTCGCCCACGGCGCACTCGCAAGGGCCGCGAAAAAGAGCCCGACGCCGACGAGGGCTGGCACAAGCCAGCCGCGCGGCACATGCAGCTTCTTGCCCGAGAAAGTCGGCAGACGGCTCACCATCAAAAACGCGACGAGGGCGAGCACGAGTGCTCCCAGCCACGCGCGGTCGGCCACGCCTGCGCCGAATTCGAAATGCGCCATCATCGGCATCAACGCGAGCCCCGCCCCTGCCGGGGCCGGCACGCCCGTGAAGAAATGGCCCGCCCAGCTCGGCTGGTTGGGCTCGGACAGCATCGTGTTGAAGCGTGCGAGGCGCAGCGCGCAGCACACAGCATAGGCGAGTGCGACGATCCAGCCCAAGCCGCCCCAAGCGCTCAGCACCCACAGATACACGATCACGGCCGGGGCGACGCCAAAGCTCAGAAAGTCGGACAGCGAGTCGAGCTCGGCGCCGAATTTGGACGTGCCGTTGAGCAAGCGCGCCATGCGCCCGTCGAGCCCGTCGAGCACGGCCGCAACCATAATGGCGGCCACCGCCATCTCGAAGCGCCCGTCGATCGCAAAGCGGATCCCGGAGAGCCCGGCGCACAAAGCGCCGACCGTGATCGCATTCGGGATGAGGCGGTTCATGTTGCCGCCGCCGACGCGCTCTGCACGCAACCGCGCGCGTTTTTCGCGATTGCGCCCGAACATCAGATCGTCTCCCCGCTGCGTTGCGGCTCGGTTGCGGCAAGATCCGCCAACACCGTTTCGCCGCCGATGGTGCTTTGGCCCACGCACACGAGCGGGACCACGCCGTCCGGCAGATACACGTCGCAGCGGCTGCCGAAGCGGATCAAGCCGTAACGCGCGCCCGTCTTGACCTGCTGCTCGTCTTTGATGTCGTAGAGAATGCGCCGTGCCACAAGCCCTGCGATCTGCACAAACGCGATCTCGCGCCCGTCTTCCATCGCAAGCCGCACCGACATGCGCTCGTTTTCGTCCGATGCTTTGTCCAGCGCCGCGTTCAGGAACTTGCCGGCCATGTAGCGCGCCTTCACCACGCGCCCGGCGACCGGCACGCGGTTCACATGCACGTTGAACACGTTCAAGAACACCGAAATGCGCGTGAGCGGCTTGTCGCCCATCTCAAGCTCGGGCGGCGGCACGGCCGGTACGATCAATTGCACCATGCCGTCGGCCGGACTCACGATGAGGCCCGGCCGTGTCGGCACCACGCGGTCGGGATCGCGGAAGAAATAGATCATCCAGGCCGTGACAAGGGCCAGCACGGCGGCCAAGGGCGCCCAGGCGAACGCCGCCAAAAACGTCGCAATCACGCCGCCGGCAACAAACGGCACACCGGCCCGATGAATCGGCGCAGAGACCGATTTCCACATATCACTCATAGACTTGCACACCGTTCTTAAGAAAAAACTTCGACTTTGGCCGAAGAGTTTAACGCCAAGCGGTCAAAGACGCCAGTTCAGTTGGTCTTCGGCACCGCGAAGACCTGGCCGGGGAAGATCAAATCCGGGTCGCCGATCTGGTCGCGATTGGCGTCGTAGATCGTCGTGAAGCGCACGCCGTCGCCATAGACGCGCCGCGCAATGCGCCACAGCGAATTGCCCGGCTGCACGACGATGATGTTCTGGCCCGGTGCAAACGCGACCATGGAATCGCGCTGGAAGCGCGTTTCGGCACGCGCAGCGACTTTGCCGTCGGCCGCCAGCTCGTCGGCGCGCAGCATGTAGAAGCCGGGGGCAAGTTCCGGGATGCGCACGACCCATTTGCCGTCGGCATCCATGCGCGCTTCGCCGGCCTGGCGATTGTCGAGATAAAGCCGCAAGGCGGCCCCGGGCGAACCGCGCCCGGCGATCGTCACCTCGCCCTTTTCGCCGTAGTCGATCGCGTCGATGGTCACGCGCGGACCGCCCGTTCCAAGCGACGCCACACCGCCGCCCGGCGTTTGCAGCAAGTTGGGCCCTGCCCGCCCTGGCTCGGTCGGCAGCAACGCGGCCAACGGCCCGCCGCCGCCGCCCGCAACCGAGCCGCGGGGCGGCACGACGATCGCCACACTGCGCTAGCTCGTGGTT
>VYKU01000049.1_pt1 | contig 58638 bp, 59 predicted proteins | sample 5114491 | NCBI WGS metagenome assembly VYKU01 (sample SAMN12291796, study PRJNA351875) | freshwater metagenome | isolation source: freshwater lake | place: USA: Michigan, Gull Lake | collected 2011-07-05 | reverse complement strand
CTGTTCGACACGCTGTTCGAATCCTTCGACGAGCTCATGTATCCGCCCAGCGGATGCGGCATGCAGCGCTCGCGCAAGGTGGTGCCGTCGGGCAGATACATGAGCTCGTCGAAGGATTCGAACAGCGTGTCGAACAGGCCCAGGCGCTGGCGCTTGAACAGGCGGAAATCGGCGAATTCCGGGAGGCGCCGCCGCTCGCGCAGCGTCTCGAGGATCTCGCCGTATTCGGGTTCGCCGCCGAGCCACGTTTCGTCGGCGCGCCACAGGCGGGCATAGGCGCTGTTGAAATATTTGAGGCGCCGGTCGGCGCCGAAAATGCCGATCGCGACCGGCATCGTCTCGAGCACCACCCCTTGCGCCGCGATGTGGCGCGCAAGTTCGATCGCCGCGTCGTCGCGCTCTGTCTGGTCGACCGCGATGCCGATGGTGCCGCCGTCGGGCAGCGGCGCTTCGGTGAAGTCGAACAGCCGCCGTACGCCCGCGACCACGATATGGTCGCTTTCGCTCTGCGGCGTGCGCGCGGCAAGGGCAAGGCGCGCCAGCCGCTTCAGCCGGTTGGCGAGGGCAATGCCGCCGAGGCCCATGCGGCCGCCCAGAATCTCGTCGCGCGTGAGGTCGGCGGCGGCGGCGTAGGTGCGATTGCACCAGACGAGATGCTGTTCGCCGTCGCGCCGCCACAGCGGCAAGGGCAACGCGTCGAACGCCGCTTCGAGGCGCCGCACCGCGTCTTCGGCCGCTTCGCGCTCGCTGCGCTCGAGATTGGCGCGCACCGCAAATTCGCCGCGCGCGGCTTCGGCCGCAACCGCGCGGGCCTCGGCCGCCTTGAGGCGCCGCCACAGCGCGAGGCAGCCAAGCCCCACAGCCGCCCCGCCCGTCGCCAATCCTGCCAAAAACTCGATCACGGCGCCCATCTTAGACGATGCGGCCGCATTCAAGCGACTGAAACGAAAACGGCCGGGCGCTGATGCCAGCGTCCGGCCGTTCCGTCGTTTCGGCTTGTGCCGCTTAGTAGCGGTACGTGTCGGCCTTGAACGGACCCTGTTCGGTCACGTTGATGTACTTGGCCTGGGCCGGGGTCAGCTTCGAGAGCTTCACGCCGATCTTCTCGAGATGCAGGGCCGCGACCTTTTCGTCGAGCTTCTTGGGCAGCGTGTAGACCTTGCGCGCGTACTTGCCGTTGTCGCGGTTGATCCACAATTCGATCTGCGCCAGCGTCTGGTTCGAGAACGAGGACGACATCACGAAGCTCGGATGGCCGGTGGCGCAGCCGAGATTGACCAAGCGCCCTTCGGCCAGCAGCAGGATGCGCTTGCCGCTCGCGAGTTCGATCTCGTCGACCTGCGGCTTGATGTTGTTCCACTTGTAGTTCTTGAGGGCCGCGACCTGGATTTCGCTGTCGAAGTGGCCGATGTTGCACACGATCGCGCGGTCCTTCATGGCGCGCATATGCTCGATCGTGATGACGTCCACGTTGCCCGTGGCGGTCACGAAGAGGTCGGCGCGCGTGGCGGCGTCTTCCATCGTCACCACTTCGTAGCCTTCCATCGCCGCCTGCAGCGCGCAGATCGGATCGACTTCGGTCACGAGCACGCGCGCACCGGCCTGGCGCAGCGAAGCGGCCGAGCCCTTGCCGACGTCGCCGAAGCCCGCGACGACCGCAACCTTGCCGGCCATCATCACGTCGGTGGCGCGGCGGATCGCGTCGACCAGCGATTCGCGGCAGCCGTAGAGATTGTCGAATTTCGACTTGGTGACCGAGTCGTTTACGTTGATGGCCGGGAACAGCAGCGAGCCGTCCTTTTCCATCAGATACAGGCGATGCACGCCGGTCGTGGTTTCTTCGGTCACGCCGCGGATCGCCTTGCCGACCTTGCTGTACCAGCCCGGCTGTTCGGCCACGCGCTTCTTGATCGCGGCGTAGAGCACTTCTTCTTCTTCGTTGGTCGGGTTGGCGACCACCGACAGATCCTTTTCGGCCTTCATGCCGAGATGGATCAGGAGCGTGGCGTCGCCGCCGTCGTCGAGGATCATGTTCGGCACGCCGCCGTCGGCCCACTCGAAGATCTTGTGCGTGTAGTCCCAATACTCGACCAGCGTTTCGCCCTTGTAGGCGAAGACCGGCGTGCCGGCGACCGCGATCGCGGCGGCGGCGTGGTCTTGCGTCGAGAAGATGTTGCACGAGGCCCAGCGCACGTCCGCACCCAGCGCCTTCAGCGTTTCGATGAGCACGCCCGTTTGGATCGTCATGTGCAGCGAGCCCGCAACGCGGGCACCCTTCAAGGGCTGCGACGGGCCGTATTCGTCGCGTATCGCCATCAGACCCGGCATTTCGGATTCGGCGATCGACAGTTCCTTGCGGCCCCATTCGGCCAGCGACACGTCCTTGACGATATAATCGGGCATCTGCAAACAAGCTCCAGGTTGGGACAAAAAGGGGGCCGATCCCGTCTTTGCGGGGTCGCGAAGGGCCGCTTATAGCCGCCCTGTCGCAGCCGCTCAAAGGGTTTTCCAGACCTGCCCCCAAGCGGCTGATAACGCTTCTATTCTTTGCTCTTGAGGAGGCTGTCGTTGTAGGCGTCGACGAGGTCGGCAATGGTCTTCATGTCCCATTGTTCCATGACCATGCGCGCGCGCGCGGCCGCGCTTTGGACGTCGAGCGTGCGCACGCGGTTTTTGACGCGCGGAATCTTGATGGGCGCCATCGACAATTCGCGAATGCCGAGCCCGGCCAACAGGGCCGTGTAGCGCGGGTCGCCCGCGATCTCGCCGCAGATCGACACCGGAATGCGGTTGCGCAAGGCCGCCTCGGCCGTGAACTGGATCAAGCGCAGCACGGCCGGGTGCAGCGGATTGTAGAGATGCGCCACCTGCTCGTCGCCGCGGTCGATGGCAAGCGCATACATGGTGAGGTCGTTGGTCCCGAGTGCAAAGAAATCGCACACGCGCGCGAGCGCGTCGGCCGCCAAAGCCGCCGCCGGAATCTCGATCATCGCGCCGACGGGCGGCAGCGGATCGGCGATGGGCGTCCCTTTGCGGATCAAGCGGCGTGCGTTGCGCAGCAGGGCGTCGCGCACCTGCTTCATTTCGTCGACCGTCGCGATCATCGGCACGAGGATGCGCACCGGCCCGTGCGCGCCCGCGCGCAGGATCGCCGAAATCTGCGCATCGAGCAGTTCGGGCCGGGCCAGCGACAGGCGGATCGCGCGCAAGCCCAAAGCCGGGTTCGGCCCCGGCGACAGATCGCCCAGGGCCGAGGCCAGTTTCTCGCCGCCCACATCGAGCGTGCGGATCGTGACCGTGCGCCCGCCCATGCCTTTGACGATTTCGGACAGGAACTTGTACTGCTCGTCCTCGCCCGGCACGTCCGAGCGGTTCATGAACATGAACTCGCTGCGCAGCAGGCCGATCGACGCGGCACCCACCGCAAGCGCCTGCTCGACCTCGCGCGGAAATTCGAGATTGGCGCCGAGCGACAGTTCCACGCCGTCTTTGCTGACGGCCGGCAGCTTTGCGAGGCGCGAGAATTGGCGCTCTTCTTTTTCGTAGTCGAGGCGGCGCTTTTCGTAGCGCTCGAGCGTGGCCGCCGTCGGGCGCACGATCACGCGGCCTTCGGTGCCGTCCACGATCACCGTGTCGCCCGAGCGCACCGCACCCACGAGATCGGCGATGCCGAGCACGGCCGGCAGGCCCAGGGCGCGCGCCATGATCGCGGTGTGGCCTTCGGCCCCGCCGGTCACGGTCGCAAAGCCGCCGACAATGTCGGGGTCCATCGTGGCGGTGTCGGCGGGCGTGATTTCTTCGGCGACGATGATCGCCCCGGCGGGAAGATTTTTGAACGCACCCCACGGCGTTTGCGTCAAGTTGCGCACGAGGCGGGCGGCGACTTCGCGCACATCCTGCACGCGCTGGGCAAGGTAGCTGTCGTCCATCGCCTCGAAGGCTTCGGCGATCGCCTCGGACTCGGCGCGCACGGCCGTTTCCGACATTGCGAGATTTTCGCCGATGCGCCGCTCCACGCCGCGCACGAGGCGCGATTGCGACAGCATCTGGATATGCGCGTCGAGCAGGAAGCTGAGTTCCTCGGCGGCGGCAGCGGGCAGGTTGCCGGTCTTCTGTTTGAGTTTGGCGAGCTGTTTTTTGCTGGTCTCGACGGCGGCGGCAAAGCGCGCTTTTTCAAGCTCGATCTGGTCGGGTGCGATCGTGCAGTCGGCGAAGGCCGGCACTTCGCTGCCTTGCACGTGCGCCGGCCCGATCGCGATGCCGGGGGCCACGCCAAGCCCTTGGTAGCTTGCCTGGCCCTTGCCGCGGGCGGCCGATTTGGGTGCGGGGCTGCGCGCCATGCGACGTCAGTCTTCGTCGAACTTGGCGGCGATGAGGGCCGAGATCGCATCGACGGCCGCTTGCGCGTCGTCGCCTTCGGCCGCGATCGCCACGCTGCAGCCGGGGGCGGCCGCCAGCATCATCAGCCCCATGATCGACAGGCCCGACACGGTCGTGGCCCCTTTGGTCACGCGGATGTCGGCGCCGAACTGGCCTGCGAGCTTCACGAATTTGGCGGCCGCGCGCGCATGCAGGCCGCGCTTGTTGCGGATCTCGCAGGTCGCCGCGGCCGTCTGGCTCATCGCGCGGCGGCGACCGGCTTGATGTCGCCCGCCAGCAGCTGCGAGGCGACGTTGATGTATTTGCGGCCCGCTTCGCGCGCGGCCTGGACGGCGGCGACCAGCGGTTCGCTGCCCCGCACGCTCGCAAGCTTGATCAGCATCGGCAGATTGACGCCCGCGATCACTTCGATGCGCGCGCGGTCCATGATCGAAATGGCGAGGTTCGACGGCGTGCCGCCGAACATGTCGGTGAGCACGACCACGCCGGAACCGGTGTCGCAGCGCGCGACCGCTTCGAGGATTTCGTTGCGGCGCATCTCCATGTCGTCGTCGGGGCCGATGCACACGGCCGCCACGTTGCGCTGCGGCCCCACCACGTGCTCGAGTGCGGCCACGAACTCGGCGGCAAGCCTGCCGTGCGTGACGAGCACGAGCCCGATCAGCGTTTCGGATTTTTCGGGCATGTCCTTGGCGATCGGCTCGACGTTGTTCGGGCGCTGCGGGGGGCGAGGTGTCGTGCTCATGCAAAACTCCGGTCGAGGTCGCGATGGACGAGTGCCACACGCCGCCCGCCTTGGGCCAAGCGTGCCGACAGACGTTCGGCCACGAAGACCGAGCGGTGACGCCCGCCCGTGCAGCCGATCGCGACGGTGAGATAGGATTTGCCTTCCGCCTCGAAGCGCGGCAGCAGGGCCGCGATCATGTCGGAAAGGCCGTCGAAGAACGCCTGGAACCCCGGATCGCGCGCCACGAACTGCGCCACGTCGGCATCTTTGCCGGTGAGCGGCTTCAGATCGGGCCGGTAATGCGGGTTGGCGAGGAACCGCACGTCGAACACAAGATCGGCCTCGCGCGGCAGGCCGTTGCGATAGGCGAAGCTGACGACCGACAAAGCGAGCCCTGCCGGTGCATCGAGCGCAAAATCGTCCTGCACGAAGCGCTTGAGCTGGTGCGGGGCAAGGCCGGTCGTGTCGATCACGCGGTCGGCGCGCGCACGCAAAGGCTCGAGCAGCCGGCGCTCGGCCTTGATGCCGTCGAGCAGCGGCCGGTCGGCGGCCAGCGGATGGCGGCGGCGCGTTTCGGTGAAACGGCGCGCGAGCTGGTCGTCGTCGCAATCGAGATAGAGGAGGCGCACATCGAGGGCGGGTTCGGCCACCAGCCGGTCGATGGCGGTGGTCAGCGCATCGACGCCGAAATCGCGCGTGCGCGTATCCACGCCGATCGCGACCGGGCGCGGATCGGCACCGGGCTCGGACAGCACCAAGCTCGAAAGCAAGGTGAGCGGCAGATTGTCGACCGCTTCGTAGCCCGCATCTTCGAGGGCGCGCATGGCCGACGAACGCCCCGCACCCGACAGGCCCGTCACGAGCACCACGCGGCGCGCAGGCACATGCGGGGCCGGAACAGGTACCGCTTGCAGGGGGACGGTCATCGGGCGCCGGCGCCGGGCAATTTCGAAGATGTCATCTTGGATCGCGGCCTCGGGCGCTTCAATGCGCAAAAAGCGCTTGGCGGCGCGCGAGCTTCGCGGCCAGGAAAAGTTTTGCCACGGCGGACGCCGCGAACGGGTCGAGAGCGAGCAACGGGAATGCTTGCCCGAGCAGCGTGCGCGAACGCTTTTCCGGCAGGCGCTCGATGTCGGCCTTGTCGGCCAAATCGATCACCAGCCCGACACGGGCACGTTTTGCGGCAGGCTCACGCACGATACCGATTCCTCTAACCTCCAGATAACCGGCCAAAGCCGCGGGCGCTTGTGCCCATACAATCGGCTGCAACCGTTTCATCCCGCTCTGTCTTGGTCCGCTCTGCTTTGGTTCATCGTACCAGAGATCGACCCTGTCGTCGGCCACCAGCCGCGCACCGGCGGCGATGGCCCGCAAGGCCAAGTCGGACTTGCCGCTTCCCGATGCGCCGCACAACAAAACGCCAACCCTGGCAATTTCGACACAGGTCGCATGGACCTGAAGTGTGGATCGTTGCCTCACGCCGCCAGCAGCCTGCGACCGAACGACGCTGATGTCAATCACGTCGCGTTGCGCTGCACAAAAGATAGGCAACAAGCCAGGAAACCCGAAGTTCATGGATACCGCATAAAAACTAGGCAGCCGGCAGCTGGATCGAGAAGCGGGCACCGCGCACGTCGCCCGCCTCATTTTGGCGGTTTTCGGCGGTTATGGTGCCGCCATGCGCCTCGACGATTTGGCGCGAAATCGACAGGCCAAGGCCCGAATGGGTGCCGAATTTCTCGCTCGCCGGGCGCTCGGAATAGAAACGTTCGAAAATCGCGTCGAATTTTTCTGCCGGAATACCCGGTCCATCGTCGTCGATGGTGACGGCGATCTTGTTGCCGACCCGTGCGATGGCAATGCGCACGGAGGCATCCGGCGGGCTGAAAGACTGGGCGTTGGCCACCACGTTGCGGAAGACCTGGCCGAGCCGGTCGCCGATCCCCATCACGGCAAAGGGCCCGGCATTGGCCGCCGTGAAAACCGGCTTGGCTTGACCGGGCTTGGCGACGGCGGCGAGCGCTTCGGCCAAACCTTCGAGCAGCTGTGCCAAGTCGATGGGCTCGGCCTGGGTGCGGCTCAATTCCGCATCGAGGCGCGAGGCACCGGCAATGTCGGTGATGAGACGGTCGAGGCGGGCCACGTCTTCGAGCACGATCGCCATCAGCTTTTGCTGCACGCCGGGATCGGAGACGCGCGCCACGGTCTCGACCGCACTCTTGAGCGAGGTCAGCGGATTTTTGAGTTCGTGCGCCACGTCGGCCGCAAAGCGGTCGATCGCGTCGAGGCGGCGGGCGAGCGCTTCGGTCATGTCGCGCAAGGCCCCCGACAGATCGCCGATCTCGTCGCCGCGCGCGGTGAGATCGGGGATCGCGCGCGACAACGCCGCCCCAGCCCCCAGGGTTCCGCCCACGCCCGAGCGCGTGCGGGCACTGGTGACGCGGTCGGCCGCACGTGCCAAGCGCCGCACCGGGCGCGCGATCGTGCCCGCCAGATAGAGCGACAGCAGCACCGTGAGCACGAGCGTGACGCTCGCCAGGCGCAGAATGTCGCGCCGCACGGTGCGCAGCGCGTATTCGATGTTGCGCCCGTCGGTCGACAGCATCAAAGCGCCGAGCACTTGCTTGAAGCGCTGCACGGGCTCGGCGGCCGTCAGCACGAGCCCGCCGCCGGCCGCCCGGCGCACGGCGCGCGCCCCCTCGCCGAGGAAAGCGAGGCGCGCTTCTTCGTAGTCGGCCGCATTCGCATCGCGCAATTCGCGATAGGGCGGCAGCGCCATGTCTTGCGTCATTGCACCCCCGAGCAGATCGACCAGCACGTCGCTGGCGCGCGGTCGCTCGGCTTGCGCGTCCGGCGGGGGCAGCGGCGCCACTTCGACCGCGAGAAAGCCCTGGCCCAGCATGCGGCTGTCGGCGAGCAAAGCGCCCGTATCGTCGAACAGGCGCGCGCGCACGCGCGTGGGCTCGACCAACCGGCGCAGGATCTGGCGCGCGAGTTCGGGCGCCAAGCGGTCGTCGCGCTCGTCGTCGTCGGGGTCGGCGACCGATACGGCCGCTTCGCCGAGGGCCGCGGCGATGATCTGGCTTTGCGTGGTGAGGGCCTGCAATTCGGACTCGATGAGCCCGCGCCGGAAATCGTCGAGATACAGCACGCCCACCGCGAGCAGCAGCAGCGGCAGCATGTTCACGAACAGAATGCGGCGCGTGAGCGGCGAGAAGCGCCGCCGCGACAGGGATTTCAGTTCCATGGCCGGTACTTTAGAGCACCCGGCGCCCCAGGCTATTTTTCTTTGAAGCGATAGCCGAGGCCGTAGAGCGTTTCGATTTGGCTGAATTCCGGATCGACCGCTTTGAACTTCTTGCGCAGGCGCTTCACGTGGCTGTCGATCGTGCGGTCGTCCACATAGATGGACTCGCCGTAGGCAAGATCCATCAGCTGGTCGCGGCTTTTGACGAGGCCGGGGCGCTGGGCAAGCGCTTTCAGCAGCATGAATTCGGTCACGGTCAGCACCACGGGCAAGCCCTTCCAGGTGCACAGATGGCGCTCCGGATCGACCGAAAGCTCGCCGCGCACCAAGGCAGGCTCGGTGCCGACAGCCGGGCTCTGGCCTGCGGCAGCCGCACGGTTCGCTTCCTGGCGGCGCAGCAACGCGCGAATGCGCTCGATCAGCAGGCGCTGGGAGAAGGGCTTGGTGATGTAGTCGTCCGCCCCCAAGCGCAGGCCCATCACCTCGTCCACCTCGTCGTCTTTGGAGGTGAGGAAGATGACCGGCATCGCCGAGCTTGCGCGCAGGCGCTCGAGCACTTGCATGCCGTCCATGCGCGGCATTTTGATGTCGAGGATCGCAAGGTCGGCAGGCTCGGCCGCAAGTGCCCGCAAGGCTTCGGCCCCGTCGGTGAAGCTGCGCACCTTGAAGCCTTCGGCTTCCAAGGCGAGCGACACCGAGGCGAGGATGTTGCGGTCGTCGTCGACCAGGACAATCGAGCGTTGGGAAGTCGGCATTGGCATCGTTCGCGAATGAGGGACGGAAACGCTGAGGGCCATGGCAGGATCGGCTCCGAGCAAGAGGGGGGACGGAACGATCTTGAGAATGGCAGGCGATTGCGGCTCAATTGGGGCACGCCTCGTGCGACCTTACGCCAAACAGAGCCGCCCTGCCTGCAGGAAAAATCATGACAGCACCGCCGCCCCAGCAACCAACCGATCCGCTCGACCTCGCCCGCCATGTTGCGCGCGGCTGCCACAAGGCTGTGCTTGCCGTAACCGCGCGGCCCGAAACGCCCGAGGCGGGGGCCGCCTATGCGAGCCTCGTCGAAGTCGCGTTCGGGCACGACGGTGCACCTGTGCTGCTGATTTCCACCTTGGCCGAGCACACCAAGAACCTGCTCGTCGATGCGCGCTGCTCGCTGCTGTTCGACGGCACGGCCGGGCACGGCGAAACGCTGACCGGCCCGCGCGTGAGCGTGCAGGGATCGGCCGCGCGCCTCGATCCGGCCAAGCCCGAAGATGCCGCCCTCGCGGCGCGCTATCTCGCGCGTTTTCCGCAGGCCCAAATGTATGCGGGCTTCGCCGATTTTTCGTTCTGGCGTGTCGCACCGCGCCGCGCGCATCTCGTGGCCGGGTTCGGGCGCATCGTGTGGTTCGAAAATTTCGTGCGCGACGTGGCCGGTTGCGAAGCCCTGGCTGCGGGCGAGGCGGATGTCGTGGCGCATATGAATGCCGACCATGGCGACGCCGTCGAACTCTACGCGACCGTTCTGGCCGGGCGTGCGGCCGGCGGCTGGCGCATGACCGGCGTCGATCCCGAAGGGTTCGATCTGCGCCAGGCCGCGACCGGCGAAGCCGTGCGGCTTGCCTTCGACAAGCGCGTCGGCGATCCGGAGGCGGCGCGCGTCGAACTTGTGCGGCTCGTCAAACGCGCCCGCACGACGCAGGCCGATACCGCCGATTGAGGGCGCCAAGGCATTGTATCTACCTTGATACCGCCATGTTGCGATTCTGCGATTCTTTTTTGTCGATATCTCTTGCAGGACGCTTGCGCACCCCCACTTGAAAGCGCAAGGGTTGGGCGGTGCGAGGCGCGACATTGTCTCGGGCAGCCGACCCAAAGAACCAATTCGCAAACAGCGAATTTGCCAGGGAGCGCCCATGCTGAGCCTTCACGCAACGCTTCACGACGACCGGCCGCCGGTACGGCTTGCGACCATCGTCGAAATCTGCAGTGCCGCCCGCCGCGACCTGCCCCCCGGTTCGAGCTATGCCGAAACGACGCGCGCGATGATCCAAGCGGTGCGCGCGAGCTTCGCGCAATTGACCGAAGACGACGCGCTCTATCTGATCCGCATGGTGCGTTAGGTCCGAAGCCCCGCCATCTGCGTCAAGCCCAACGCGACCGACAGCAGATCCGAACTGCCGGCGAGTTTTGCCGCCGGGGCCGCGCGCGCGATCGCGGCGCGCACGGCCGGCACGCGGCTCGAGCCGCCGGTCAACAGGATCGTGTCGATCGCGGCCGGCGCCAGACCTGCCGCGGCGATGCAGGCATTGGCCGCTTCCTGAAGGCGCTCGATTTGGGCCGCGATTGCGGCGTCGAAATCCGCGCGCGACGCTTCGAGCGCCAAGCCCGCTTCGAGAAAATCGAGCGGCAGGGCGGCAAGGTCGGCCGAACTCAATTCCATCTTCGCGGTTTCGACCGCAAAGGCAAGGCGGTGGCCAAGCCTGTGGCGCACGACGTTCAGAAGGCGCTCGACCTTCGCAGGCTCGGCCGCGATCGCGACAAGTTCGCCGATCTCGCGCTCGTTTCTGCGCGTATAGGCGAAATTGATCGTCGCCCATGCGGCAAGCTCGAAATAGAGCGCGTTGGGCATCGACAGATTCTTTTCAACGAGGCGCGTGCCGTGGCCCAGGAGCGGCATCAGGCGCGCAAGGCTGAGACTCATGTCGAAATCGGTGCCGCCGATATGCACGCCCCCCGTGGCCAGCACGTCGTGCGCGCGCTCGGCGCGCATGCGGCGCTCGGGGCCCACGCGCACGACCGAGAAGTCGCTCGTGCCGCCGCCGATGTCGGCGATTAGGGCGACCGCTTCGCGCGTCACGGTGCGCTCGTAATGGTAGGCGGCCGCGATCGGCTCGAACGCGAAGGCGACGTTGCGGAAGCCCGCTTTTTTCGCGATCGCTTCGAGGGCGCTTTGCGCGCGCGCATCGGCCGCATCGTCGCCGTCGACGAAGCGCACGGGCCTTCCCATCACGACGTCGGCGATTTCGCCGCCGGAGAATTCTTCGGCTTTGTGCTTGAGATGGCGCACGAAGATTTCGACGACGCGCGTGAGCGGCATTTTGCGCCCGGCAAGGCTGGTCTCCTCGTCGATCAGCGAGGATCCCAGCAGCGACTTGAGTGCGCGCATGAGCCGCCCTTCGGCTTGGCCCACATAGGCCGCGATCGCGGCATCGCCGAATTGCACGTGTTGCGCGGGGTCGTCGTCGAAGAACACGGCGCTGGGCAGCAGCGTGCGGCCGTCTTCGACGGGCGCAAGCTCGACCCGATCGTCGCGCGCAATGCCGATCGCCGAGTTCGACGTCCCGAAATCCAGACCGCAGCAGATCATCGCGAAGCTCAGTCTTTCAGCACGAATTCGCGCGCCGACTCTTCGGAATAGTAGGCGCGCGTCGGTGCCGCATCGGCGAGATCCTTGTGCTGCAGCCCGAAAAACAGCGGCGGATTTGCGGGGCGGAAGATGTTGAGTTTGACGTTGAACGCCTCGATGTCGCCGCCGTCGGCGAGCTTGTAGCGGAAGGCTTTGATGTCGAAAGTGCCGGGGCCGATCTCGTCGCCGGTGAGATAGAGTTTTAGGCCGGCGATCTTTTCGGGCCCCAGCAGCACGTTGTCGAAATCGCCGAGGCGGCGCTGGGCCAAACCCATGAAGCGGGGCGCGTCGAGATTTTTGTAGGGGACGCCGAGACGCGGCGCGCCGTCCACCATCGGCCGGTCGAAAGCGCCGGTCAGAATCTGGCCGGGCAGCGCGCAGTTGACGAGCGTCGAAACGGTCGAGCGCACTTCGCCCAGAACGTCGTTGTGGATCATCGGGCTGCCGCCGCCGCGGGGCAGCGAAAACTCCCAGCCGGGCCCGACGGCGAACGCCGCTTTGACGATGGGGGCGGTGCGCGGATCGCGCGCGCGCGCAAGGCCGTTTTCGGCAAGCGCCAGTGCCAGGAGGCAGAAAAGATCCGCGTCCGCCTTCCAGCCTTGGCGGCGGTTCCACAGCCGGTAACCGGCGACCGTGGGGCTGCGCCCGAGATCGATGTCGCTGTTGGTCGCAAGCAGGCGCTCGGCCGCGAGATTGAGCGAATAGGAGAGGGTGGCGAGCTGGGCGACCTGCTCGACGGTTTTGAGCGTCGGAAAATTGTCGATCTCGATGCGCGCCGTCGCATGGAACGGCGAGCGGCGGATCGCGTAGCGCTGCACGCTCTGCGCCAAGGCCGCGCGCATCGCAGGGGCGGCCCACCACGTACCCGCCGGGATCGTTTCGATGCGCAGATCGGCGCGCCTGGCGACGGCGACGAGGCTGCGCCCGTCGAGCGCATCGCCGCGCAGCAGGCCGATTTCGTTCTCCGCAAGATCCGGCAGCATGCCGATGGGGGCAAGTGCGACGATGAGGTCGGTCGCTTCGAGCGACCAGCCGGCCACGAACCACGAGCCCATGTGCCACAACTCGGCGAGGCGCTTGTCGATGGCGCGCAGCGCCTGTCGCGCATCGCCGGGGGACGTTTCGTCGGGCATTGGCGGGTCGCGTGCTGTGCGGGCTTAGGCTTGGATGTCGAGCGTGTTGCCGCGCGCCGAATTGGTCGGCGGCGGCGGCGGCGGATTCTGCCGCTGTTCGGCACGTTCGGCGCGCGCCGGGCTGCCGGTGTTGGGCGGCGTTACGCGCGGCGCAAACGGCGAGATCACGTTGGGGAGGGGATAAAGCTCGGCCATGGCTTAGGCGAAAAACGAGGTGCCGCCGCGGCCCCACGTGGCCGATGCGGGCGGCAGCGCGGCGGGCGAAGCGGCCGTGGGATTCTGCTTGAAGCTTTCGGCCTTGCCCAAAATGTCCGACACCGTCGCAGGGGCGGCGGGCGACAGAAATTTCTTGTAGATCTCGGCCACGGGCGGCGAGACCAAGGCGGGCATCAGGACATAGGACATGTCTGGAGACTAGCGCATTCAGCAGACTGCCGCAAAGCCTGTGCGGGGGCTCAGTGGGCGGCCGACCAATTGGGTCCCTGGCCCCAATCCACCTGCAGCTTCACCGACAGCGTCTGGCACGGCTCGGCGGCCTTTTCCATCAAGGGCTTGATGACCGCAACGGTGCGCTCGAGATCGTCGGGGGCGACTTCGAACAGCAATTCGTCATGAACTTGCAGCAAAAGTTTCGCCGCGAGCTTGTGCTGCAAAAGCGCATCGGGGACCCGGATCATTGCGCGTTTGATGATGTCGGCTGCCCCGCCCTGGATGGGCGCATTGATCGCCGCCCGCTCGGCAAACGCGCGCATCGCGGGGTTCTTGGACCCGATCTCGGGCAGCCAGATGCGGCGCCCGAATAGGGTCGCCACATAGCCGTGCTGGTGCGCTTCTTTTTTGGTGCGGTCCATATAGGCGCGAATGCCGGGATAACGTTTGAAATAGGCCTCGATATAGGCGCGCGCTTCGCCTTGCGGCAATCCCAACTGGCGCGCGAGGCCGAAGGCGGAGATGCCGTAGATGATGCCGAAATTGATCGCCTTGGCGCGCCGCCGCGTCTCCTTGTCCATCTTGTCGAGCGGTACGCCGAACATTTCGGACGCGGTCGTGGCGTGAATGTCCTGGCCTTTGGCGAACGCGTCCTTGAGCGAGGCGATGTCGGCGACGTGGGCCAGCAGGCGCAGCTCGATCTGCGAATAGTCGAAAGACAGCAGCACCGTGCCGGGGGCGGGCACGAAGGCCTCGCGGATCTTGCGGCCTTCCTCGTTGCGCACCGGGATGTTCTGCAGATTGGGATCGGACGAGGAGAGCCGCCCGGTCGAGGTCGAGGCCAACGCAAAGCTCGTATGCACGCGCCCGGTTTTGGCGTCGATCGCCTCGCCAAGCGCGTCGGTGTAGGTCGATTTGAGTTTCGCCAATTGGCGCCAGTCGAGCACGGCTTGCGGCAATTCGTGGCCGAGTGCGGCGAGATCGTCGAGCACGTCCGCACCGGTCGCGTAAGCGCCGGTCTTGGTTTTGGCGGGTTGTTTGCCGTCGGGCAGGCTCAGGCCGAGCTCGTCGAACATCACCTTGCCGAGCTGGGCGGGGCTGCCGACATTGAAAGGATGGCCTGCGAGCGCATGGATCTTCTTTTCGAGATCGGCCAAGCGCAGCGCAAACTCGTTCGACAGGCGCTGCAACGCCGCGCGGTCGACGCCGATTCCGGCTTCTTCCATCGCAACGACCGGGGCGATCAACGGCCGCTCGATCGTCTCGTAGACCGTGAGCAGGCCTTGCTCGGCCAGACGCGGCTTCAATGTGCGATGGAGGCGCAGCGTGATGTCGGCGTCTTCGGCGGCATAGGCCAGCGCCTTGTCGAGCGGCACTTCGGCAAACGAGATGCGCGATTTGCCCGTGCCCGTGACTTCGTCGTAGCTGATCGTCTTGTGGCCGAGATGCAAGGCCGCCAACTCGTCCATGCCGTGGCCGTGGCGCCCGCCTTCGAGCACGTAGGAGATCAGCATCGTGTCGTCGATGCTGGCGACTTGCGTGAGGCCGCAGCCTGCAAGCACATGCAGATCGTATTTGAAATTGTGGCCGATCTTCAGCGTCGCGGGATCGGCGAGGAGCGGCCCCAGAATGCGCACGGCGTCTTCCAGCGCAATCTGGCCCTCGACGTATTGCGCGCTGTTTGTTTGCGTGCCGGCAAAATCGAGTCCGCCGACGGCCGCTTGCGTGCCGGGCGCCACGTGCCCCACCGGGATATAGCAGGCCTCGCCCGGTTCGATCGCCAGCGACACGCCGACGAGCTTGGCGTTGCGCGCATCGAGCGACGTCGTTTCGGTGTCGATGGCGCAAAGTCCGGCATGGCGCGCGCGCGCCACCCATGCTTCGAGCGCGGCCGCATCGCGCACGAGCGTGTAGCGCTGTTCGATGTCGGATGCCGGTGCCGCTTGGGCCGGTGCGGGTGCGGCGGCTTGCGTTGCGGCAGGTGTTGCGGCACTCGTCGTGCTGCGCGGCGCGCTTGCGAGCGCATCGAGGCGGCCGAGCAGGCTGCGGAAACCCTGCGCGCTCAGGAATGCGCGCAGCTTTTCGGGATCGGGCGTTTTGAGCGTGAGCTCGGCAAGCGGGACGGGTACGGGTGCATCGTCGCGCAGCAGCACCAAGCGGCGCGACACGCGCGCGAGCTCGGCGTTGGCGAGCAGGCTTTCGCGCCTTTTGGGCTGTTTGATTTCGCCCGCGCGTGCGAGCAGCGTTTCGAGATCGCCGTAGAGATTGATGAGTTCGGCCGCGGTTTTGACGCCGATCCCCGGCACGCCCGGCACATTGTCGGTCGAATCGCCGGCAAGGGCTTGCACGTCCACCACGCGGTCCGGCTTCACGCCGAATTTGTCGAAGACTTCGGCCTCGCCGATCGTCTTCTGCTTGATGGGATCGAGCATCGCCACGCCGGGCCGCACGAGCTGCATGAGGTCCTTGTCGGAACTCACGATGACCACCTCCTCGCCCGCCTCGCGCGCCAGCCGCGCGTAGGTTGCGATGAGGTCGTCGGCCTCGAAGCCCGCAAGCTCGATCGCGGGCAGATCGAAAGCGCGCGTGGCTTCGCGCACGATCGCGAATTGCGGCTTGAGGTCTTCGGGCGGATCGGGGCGGTGGGCTTTGTATTCGGGATAGAATTCGTTGCGGAAGCTCACGCGCGACGTGTCGAACACGATCGCGATGCGGTCGCCCGCATGGGTTTCGATGAGGCGCGCCACCATGTTGCAGAAACCCATCACCGCACCCACGGGCGTGCCGTCGCCGCGCGTGAGCGGCGGCAAAGCGTGGTAGGCGCGGAAGATGAAGCCCGATCCGTCGACCAGGCAGAGCCGTGCGGCCATCAGTGGCCGCCGCGCGGACTGCCCGGCTTAAGCACGTATTTGCGGTCGCAATAGCCGCATTCGACGGAATCGCCCGCACCCATCGTGAGATAGACGCGCGGATGGCCAAGGGCGCCGCCGCCGCCGTCGCACGGCACCGTGGTGCTTTCGACTTCGATGGTTTCGGGGGCGTCGATAGGGCTTGCAGGAGCAGTCATGGTCGTCCTCTTCGCCGTGTTTGGAGCGGCTGGCGCGGATGATACCGATTGGCGCCGACGATGCAACGTTTCCGCCCAAGGGGCCGTGTTTGACCCTGCGGGCACAGGGGTGCTAGCAAACGCGGCATGAGCGATCAAGCCATGTTGCCCGAGCGCGCGCCCACAAACGCGCCCACAAACGCGCCCACAAACGCGATCGAGATAATCGGTTTGCGCAAAGTCTATGCGCCGCGCGGCGCCATGCCCGCGAAGGTCGCCCTCGACGGCATCGACCTTGCCATTCCGCGCGGCGGCATTTTCGGTCTGCTTGGCCCCAACGGGGCGGGCAAGTCGACGCTGATCAACATCCTGGCGGGTCTCGTCAACAAGACGGCCGGTACCGCGCGCATCTGGGACGTCGACATCGACCGCGATCCGCGCGCGTCGCGGGCCGCCATCGGCATCGTGCCGCAGGAACTCAATATCGATCCGTTTTTCACGCCGCGCGAATTGCTCGATCTGCAGGCCGGGCTCTACGGCGTGCCCAAGCGCGAGCGCCGCACGATGGAAATCCTCGCCGCCGTGGGCTTGGCCGACAAGGCGGATGCCTATGCGCGCACGCTGTCGGGCGGCATGCGTCGGCGCCTGCTGGTCGCCAAAGCGCTCGTGCATACCCCGCCCGTGCTGGTGCTCGACGAGCCGACGGCGGGGGTGGACATCGAATTGCGCCAGAGCCTGTGGGCCTATGTGCGCGAACTCAACCAAGGCGGCACCACGGTCGTGCTGACGACGCACTATCTGCAGGAAGCCGAAGAATTGTGCGACCGCATTGCGATCATCGATCGCGGGCGGCTCGTGGCGCACGACACCAAACAAGCGCTGCTTGCGCGGCTCGACGCCAAGGAGCTGCGCATCGTCGTCGACTGCGATATGGGCGAATTGCCGGCACGCCTTGCGGCGATGGGGGCCACGCGGCTCGATGCGCGCACCTTGCAGCTGCGCTATCGGCCGAGTGCGGCGCGCGTCGAGGAGCTGCTCGCCGCCGTGCACGGGTGCGGGCTCGGCATCGTCGATCTTGCGACGCGCGAGAGCGATCTTGAAGATCTGTTCCTGCAATTGGTCCGCAAGGCGAACGACAGCCGGGCCAATGATGCGGCTTAAGCACGCTGTTGCTGCGGTGCTGCTCGCGTTTCTGCTGGGGGCGTGTACCGCACAGCTCAATCCGCGCGGGGCGGCCGTGCAAGCGCCCGAGATGCGCGCCGACGCATTCGTCGTCGAAGACGGCGCCGTTTTGCCCTATCGCCATTGGCAGCCGTCGGATGCCACGCAAACGCGCGCCGTGATCGTCGCGTTGCACGGCTTCAACGACCATTCGCGCGCGTGGGACATGCCGGCCCAAGCCTGGGCCGCGCGCGGTATTGCGCTTTACGCCTACGACCAGCGCGGCTTCGGGCGGGCACCCCAGCCCGGCATTTGGGCGGGCAGCGACGCGCTGGTCGCCGACCTTGCCAGCGTGCATGCGCTGGTCGCCGCGCGCCATGCGGGCGTGCCGGTATTCGTGGCCGGCGAAAGCATGGGCGGGGCGGTCGCAATGGTCGCCGTTGCGCGCGGCGCCATCCCGGGAACGCCGGGGACGGTGCTCGTCGCCCCCGCCGTGCGCAGCCGGGCGAGCCTGTCGTGGTTCGAGCGCGCGGGCTTGTCGCTGCTCTACCGCACGGTGCCGGGTCTCGCACCGCGCGTCGAGGTGCAAGGGATCGTGCCGTCGGACAACGTGCCGATGATGCGCGAGCTCGCCCGCGATCCGCTGTTCTTGAAGCGCACGCGCGTCGATGCGCTCAAAGGCCTTGTCGATCTGATGGACGAGGCGAGTGCCGTCGCACCCCAGCTCGAAGCACCGCTGCTCGTGCTGGTGGGGGCGCGCGACACGCTCGTGCCCGGCGATCCGATGGCGCATATGCTGGCAAGCCTGCCGCCCGCCCCGCCCGCCGACCGGCAGGCCATCGAATATCCGACCGGCTACCACATGCTGCTGCGCGACCAAGCGCGCGCACGCGTGCACGACGACGTCGCCGCGTGGATCTTCGCGCGCGTCCCGGCGCCATGAAACCTCTTTCCGCCGTCGGTTGGGCGATGGCGGCGGTTCCTTCTGTGCTTCTGACCGTGGGGTTGCTCGACGGCAGCTACGCCGCCTCGCCGTGGCGTTTGGCCGTGCGCGAGACCGGCTTGTGGGCGATGCGCTTCACCGTGCTGGCCCTGCTCATCTCGCCGCTGCTGAATTTCCGGCTGCTCGCCCCCATCGAGCCGTGGCGGCGCGCCTTCGGGCTCGCCGGTGCCCTCTATGCGTTCGCGCATCTGTTTTTCTGGACCCGCCAATACGCGTTCGATTGGCCGTTCCTGCTCGACGAACTTTTTCGTCTTTTCCTCGCACTCGGCCTCGCCGCCACGCTGCTGATGGTGCCGCTGGCGGCGACCTCGAACGGGGCGTCGCGCGCGTGGCTGGGAATGCCGCGTTGGCGCCAGCTGCATCTGCTGGTCTATCCGGCGGCGCTGCTGGGCTGGCTGCATTTCGCACTCGCCGTGCGGCTCGACCGCACCGAGCTTTACGCCCAGGCCGCCGCCCTGGGGCTTGCCCTCGTGCACCGCGTTTGGCGCGGATTTGCAAAGCCGCAGGGCATGCGCTAGGTTCCGGCCCGAATTGGTGAGCGCCCGTAGCTCAGTTGGATAGAGTGTCAGCCTCCGAAGCTGAAGGTCGCGCGTTCGAGTCGCGCCGGGCGCGCCAATCTCCCCTCCTTTGCGATCGGGTCGGCCGATCCGGCGAACACGCTTAACATGTGTGGCTGTGTGGATCCTGGGACGACGAAGTCCGGGTGGCCGCAACCAGCATGTCGACAAAGGCAGTCACTTTGCGCGGGCGAAATCTTGTCGCCGGGTAAACCATGTAGACCCCGCCCGACGGGAGTTGCCATTCGGGCAGAACATGGCGCAGTCGGCCGGCTGCGAGATCGGCCGCGACAAGATAATCGGGCAGCACCGACAGCCCGCCACCTTCGAGAACCGCAGCCAGCACGCCCGGAGTCGTATCGATGGCAACGCTGGCGCGCATTCGAACTGTCTGCTGTTCGCCCGCAGGGCGCGAAAGGGTCCAAGTCAGCGGCTCGCGCAGCGCCATATTGGCGATGAAGGGCAGCTCAGCCAGCTGCTCGGGGGCCCGCACCGCCGCTGCGCGATCGGCAAGCGCCCCGCCGCCAACGAGCAATTGCCTGAAACCGCCTATCCGCCGGGCCGACAGACTCGAATCCGCAAGCCAGCCAACGCGGATGGCCATATCGATACGGCCATCCGCCAGATCCAGCAGCGCGTCGCCGAGCGTCAGTTCGACCTGACAGTCCGGATAGCGCGCCGTGAACGCCGTCACAACCGGCACGACGATCGCAGTGCCATAGTCGTTCGGCGCCGTGATGCGCAGGACTCCCGTCGGCTGAGCCACCGCTTGGGCCAATTCGTCGACGGCCGCCTCGGCCTCCCGCAGGATCAGCAGGCAGCGAGCGTGCAGCATACGCCCTGCATCTGTGGGCTGGACCCGCCGCGTGCTGCGGACCAGAAGGCTCGTTCGCAGGTCGCGCTCCAACTGGGCGACTTGCTGACTGACCACCGCCTTGGTGATGCCGAGCCGTTCGGCGGCGCGCGTAAACGACCCGGTATCGACCACAGCGGCGAAATAGGAAAGGCGGTTGAGGTTCATCACTCGAAAGACTGCCTCGCCGTCATTTGTTCGGGAAAACCATACATTATGTATTCTTTGTTTGTCTTTTCGCGTCAATAGTCGTGTGGCAAATGCTTGCGTCAAGGAGATGCGGCATGACCAAGCGCAAACACGCGACCTATTTGTTCGACCCGCTATGCGGCTGGTGCTACGGCGCCGCGCCGATGCTGGAACGGCTCGGCGCAGACCCCGATCTTGCCATTGAAGTTTTGCCGACCGGCCTGTTTGCCGGTGATGGCGCCCGGTCGATGGAGCCCGGCTTCGCGGCCTTTGCATGGAGCAACGACGAGCGGATCGCCCGTTTGACCGGCCAGACTTTCAGCGAAGCCTATCGTCTGCACGTCCTGGGGGCGCCCGGCACGCGGTTCGATTCCGGCCCGGCGACGCTGGCGATGACCGCCGTCGCACTCACAGCACCAGATCGGCAACTGGAGGCGCTGCGGGCGATTCAAGCGGCACGCTATGTCGATGCGCGCGACATCACGGATTTTGCCGTTCTCGGCGAGACACTTCGTTCTTTGGACCTCGTGGAAGCGGCAGAAAGACTGCAAAAGCCGGACGACGCGCTGGTCGCGGCCGGAAAAGCCCATATCCAAGCAGGTCAAGCGGCAATGCGGCACTACGGCGTCAGCGGTGTGCCGAACCTGATCGTCGGCACCGACGAAGCGCGCCGATCGTTGCCCGGCAACGCCCTCTTCGGCGATGCCGAAGCGCTGATCGACATGCTCAAACGCGCTTGATTCAAAGCCCCTTGTTTCGCGCAACCTGGAGAACACCATGATTACGAGGAGACACGTGATGAAAGCAGCGGCCGGAAGTTTTGCCGCGAAATCTGTCGGCGTTGCTGCGGCGGCAGGCGGTCTTGCCTGGCGGCACATGCCTGCCGGCGAAACCGGCTTCTACCGCGCGCCGGTGCTTCTCAGCGGCGGCTCGGAAGCCATGTTGATCGACGGCGGTTTCACCTATGCGGACGGCCGGAAGGCCGTCGAGGCGATCCGTGCTGCCGGCAAGACTCTGACGACGATCTATGTGAGCCAGTCGGACCCCGACTATTACTTCAGCCTGAAGCCGATCACGGCGGCTTTCCCGCAAGCGCGCGTGCTTGCAGCATCGGCGACGATCGATGCGATCCGCGCTAACGTGGAAAAGAAGATTGCCGTGTGGGGACCGCAGCTTAAGGACAACGGCCCGCAGTCGCTTGCCGACATTGTGTTTCCCGACAGTTTCGATGGCGACGTGCTGCGCGTCGATGGCGCGGCTGTCGAGATCGTCGCTGCCGACGCGCTTGCCAATCGGCGCACGCTATTCGTGCCGCAGCTGAACGCCATTTTCGGCGGCGTGCTGATCTTCGCCGGAGTCCATGTCTGGACCGCCGACACGCCCGCAAAGGCACAGCGGGCAAGCTGGCGCGACAATCTGGAAAAACTCGCCGCACGCAAGCCCGCCATCGTCGTGCCCGGCCATATGGCGACGGCGGCGGCGGCGGACGCGTCCGCCATCGCATTCACCCTCGCCTATCTGGCCGCGTTCGAGGAAGAACTTGCGCGTGCCGCGAATGCCGCAGCACTCAAGGCGGCGATGGAAGCGCGCTTCAGCGGCTTGGGCATGGGCATCGCGCTCGATATCGGTTCCAAGGTGGCCACAGGCGAAATGAAATGGGGCTGAAGGGCTTCGAGCCCGGGAACGGGCTCGGCGCGACCTCGTCCTCAAGTGCAGTTCACCGTCGCGCCTGCCAGGGGCCGAGGCCGGTTGCCGCGCGCCACGCATGCGCGATTTCGTCGCGGCGCGCGAACCAAACGCCCGGCTTGCCGCACGCATGCGCGAGAAACTTTTCGAGCCCGCCGATGCGCGCAGGCTTGCCGATGACGCGCAAATGCAGCCCCACCGACAACATGCGCGGCTGCGTCGCACTTTCGGCGAGCAGCCGGTCGAACGCGCCGATGCAGTAGGTCGCAAAATCGTCGGCCTGCACGAAGCCGCCATTGTTGTTGAAGCGCATGTCGTTCGTGTCGAACGAATAGGGCAGCACGATGTGCGGCTTGCCCGACACGTTCACGGCATAGGGCAGATCGTCGTTGTAGGCGTTCGAATCGTAGAGGAAGCCGCCATGCTCGACGAGCAGGCGGCGCGTGTTGATCGAGGTCGCCGAGCGCGTGTGCCAGCCGAGCGTGGGCGTGCCGCTCGCTGCCTGCAACGCATCGACCGTATCGGCGATAACTTTGCGCTCGCGCGCTTCGTCCATCGCCACATGCCGCTCCCAGCGCCAGCCATGCGCCGAGATTTCGTGCCCGTCGGCGACGGCCTCTTGCGCCAGCCACGGCGATAGTGCGACGGCGCGGCCGTTGCAGCTCATCGTCGCGCGCACGCCGTATTGGCGCAGCACCCCGCGCAAGCGCGGCCAGCCCGCGCGCGTGCCGTATTCGAAATGCGATTCCATGCACAGATCGCGCTGGCCTTCGACGCGCTCGACCGCCTCGTAGATGAACTCGTTGGCCTCGTCGCCCATGCCGCGCGACAACTCGGCCCCTTCCTCGACATTGACGACGACCGACACGGCAAGCGTGCTGCCGTTGGGCCAATGGCGGATCGGCGAGCGGCCGGCGTGGCCGCGAAAATCGCGGTCGTGTTCGGGCAGCTGCATCGGGTTTGCTTTAGATCTCGGCCAGACGGCGCAGGCCCACCACGCGCTCGCAGATCAAGAGCAGTACCAGCACGAGTCCGATCAGCAGCGACGAGATCGCCGCGATGGTCGGGTCGGGCTGCTCTTCGACGTAGTTGAGCATCTGGATGGGCAAGGTCTTGGTCCAGGCATTGGTGAAAAAGATCGAGATCGCATAATTGTCCATCGAGGCGAGAAAAGCGAATATTCCCGACGTGACGAAAGCCGGGGCGAGATTGGGGAGCAATACGCGCCCGATCGCCGCCGGATACGAACAGCCCAGCGTTCGCGCCGCGTCGACGAGAGAAAAGTCGAACAGCGTCAGCGCCGAATAGAGCGTGCGCACGACGTAGGGCATCGTGATGATCACGTGGGCGATCACGAGGCTCGTCCATACGTCGCGCAATCCCGCAAAGCGCAGGCCTTGCAGCAAGGCAATGCCGAGGACGAGGCCGGGCAGCATCAAGGGCGACGTGAGGAACGCAAGGATCGTCTCGCGGCCCGCAAAACGGCCGCGCGCCAACGCGATCGACGCCATGCCGCCCAACAGCAGCGATGCGGCGGTGGCGAGCAGGCCGACTTGGAACGAGACGGCCAGCGCTGAACTCAAGCCCCGCAGATTGGCGAGCCTTTCGTACCAGCGCAGCGACCAGCCCGGCGGGGGCAGCGTGAAAATGGCGCTCGAGCCGAACGACACGATCACGGTCACGACGAGCGGCGTCATCAGGAAGATCGTGACCGCACCGGCGATCGTCCAGACGACCGCGGTGGCACTGCGTTCGGCGAGCGTCATCGCGAATCCCCCTTGCGCCGTACGGCCCAGGTGCTGAAGGCGACAATGGCAAGGGCGAGGGCCAGCAGCACGCTTGCGGTCACAGCCCCGAGCTGTTCGTTGCGCATCAACAGGAACGAGCGGCCGACGAGGGTCGCCAACGTCTGGAAGCGGTCGCCGATCAAGAGGCTCGGGATCACGTACATCGACACGGCCAGCGAAAAGACGATCGAAGCGCCGCTGACGATGCCGGGCATGGCCAGCGGCAACGCCACTTTGAAAAAGCGGTAGACCGGCGAAGCGCCGAGCGTCGCGGCCGCATCTTGGATGTTCGGATCGACGAGTTTCAGCACCGAATAGATCGGCAGGATCATGAAGGGCAAAAACAGATTGGCCGCACCGATGATCAGCCCCGTTTCTGTGAACAGCAGCAGTTTCGGCGAGTCCCACACGCCGATGCCGACCAGGAAATTGGCGACAATGCCGTCGCGCCGCAGCACGATTTGCCACGCGAAGGCTTTGACGACGACGCCCACCGACAGCGGCAAAATGATCGCGACGAGCAGCGCCACCTGCACGAAACCGCGCGCGCGCGACAGCGCCACGGCGGTCGGGTAGCCGATCGCAAGGCAGATCAGCGTGGTGATGGCCGCCACGCGCAGCGTGTTGCCGATCACGCGCCAGTTGAACGCATCGCTCAGAAACGAAACATAGCCCGCAAGCGTGAACCCGTCGGGTCCGCTGAAGCTGCGCAGCAGCAGCCCCGCCACGGGGATCGCGAAAATCGCGATCATGTAGAGGAGGGCCGGCACGGCGAGGATCGCGATGCGATCCGTGCGCGCGAGCCGGTTTTTCAGGGCTGCGATCATTGCAGCGTGCCGTCGTGCGGGAAAATGAGCGTGTCGTCGTACGACCAGGACAGGCGTGCCGTGTCGCCCACGGCAAGATTGGGCGGGATTTGCGCTGCTTCCACGAGCAGCGTCTGCGCGTCGCCCGCCGCAAAATGCAGATGCACTTTCGAGCCCTGGAACACGCGCTCGGTCAGTTTTGCGTCGAGCGTGTTCGCGTCCGCGTCGGCGGCATTGATGCGGATGCGCTCGGGCCGGATCGCGAGCAGCACGGGTACGCCCGCCATGAAACTCGCCGCCGCGAAGAAGCGGCCGACAGGGGTTTCGACCGCCAGCGTGCCGTCGGAACTCGCCCCAGCCTTGCCGACAATGCGCGTCGAATGGCCCACGAAGCCCAAGGCAAACGGCGTTTTCGGACGCAAGTAAATGGCATCCGGCCGGTCGAATTGCTCGATCGCCCCGCGGCTCATCACGGCGACGCGGTCCGACATGACGAGCGCTTCCTCCTGGTCGTGCGTGACCAGCACGGTCGTGATGCCGACGTCGCGCAGCAAGCGCTTGAGTTCGATCTGCATCGTCTCGCGCAGCTTGCGGTCCAGCGCCGAGAAGGGTTCGTCGAGCAGCAGCAATTTGGGCGCGACTACCAGCGCGCGCGCCACCGCCACGCGCTGCTGCTGGCCGCCCGAAAGCCCGCGCACGGGCCGTGCCGCCATCTCGGTCAGGTGCACGAGGTCGAGAAATTTCGCGACTGTCGGTGCGATGTCGGCCTGCGGCCGGCGCTGGGCGCGCAGGCCGAACGCCACATTGTCGGCGACCGACAGATGCGGGAACAGCGCGTAATTCTGGAACACCACGCCTACGCCGCGCTTGTGCGTGGGCAGATTGCCGATCTCGGTGCCCGCCAAGCGCACGCTGCCGCGATCGGCATCGAGCAGGCCCGCGACGATGCGCAGCAGCGTGGTTTTGCCGCAGCCCGAAGGCCCCAGCAGCGAGACGAACTCGCCGCGGTTCACGCCAAAATCCACGCCGCCCAGCACGCGGTTGCCCGCGAACGATTTCTCCGCACCGCGAATGTCGAGAAAGGCTTCGCCCTGTGTCATCGCGCAGCGCCTCGCGGCGAGCCTAGAGCGACAGCTCGCGGTCCCAACGTGCGACCCACGCCGCGCGGTTTTCCGACACGTTCGCCCAATCGACCGGATGCACAATGAGGCTCGAGAGCCCGGCCGGGGCCGCCACCGTGCGATTGGTCGGCAAGGCGAACGTCGCTTCCGTGACCTTTGCCTGGATTTCCGGGCTCAGCAGCATGTCGACATAGGCGGCCCCGAGTTCGGGCAGCGGTGCGCCTTTGACGAGTGCAATGCCCGACGGCATCGAGAACGTGCCTTCCTTGGGGGCGGCGAGTTCGATGGGCGCACCCTTGGCCTTGCGCGCAAGTGCAAGCGTGGAGATCGCCCCTGCGACCATGAAGGCTTCGCCCTGTTCGAGCAGATTGTAGGCTTGGCCTTCCTGCGTGTAGGCCATCAGGATGTTGGCCTTCATCTCTTTGAGCTTCGAGAAGGCCGCGTCCATGTCCTTCTGCGCTTCGGCCATCGGCTTGCCGGTCTTGAGGAACGAGGCCAAGAACAGGTTCATGACACCTTCGGTGTTCTGCAACGACGGCAGAATCACGCGGCCTTTGTATTTGGGATCGTAGATCTCGGCCCAGCTCGTGGGGGCCGCCATGCGCGTCGTGTTGTAGGCAATGCCGACCCACGGCTGCAGGTAATTGACCCACATGCCGTCCATGTGCGTGACGCCCGGCTTCAGCGACGCCGAGTTCGGCACTTTGGCGGCCGTGATCGGCTCGAGCAAACCTTCGCGCACGGCCAAGATCATCACCGGATCGTCCATCTGCACGACCGAGAGATATTGCTTGTCCTTGTTCTTCTGCATCTTCTCGAGATTGACGAGCGAGCGCGTGCCCTCGAACACGACCTTCACATTGTGCTTCTTCTCGAAGGCCGGGATCATGATCTCTTCGGACCAGCTGCGCTGGCTCGAGGCGGCCCCCACGACCAGTTCGCGCGTCTGTGCGCGGATCACCGACGGGCTCGCAAGGCTGCCGGCCGACAGGGCGGCGGCACCGGCCAGAACGCTGCGGCGGCTCAGTTTGGGAAGATGGCGGATGGTCATGGCGGGCTCCTCAAAGGTTCATGGGCGGCCAAAGGCCGCAGGCGTGCCGAACGGCGACCTAGCGTCTTGGGGGGAGACCGACGGTCGTTTGTCTGCGAAGCAAGCCATATGCCACGGCGTGGCAATGCCGATTCTGCTTGCACCGCCGCCGCGACGGCCGCAGGCCTACATCGCCGCGTGCGCAAGATTTCGGCGCTTTGCCGGTCGTCTACAGGGCGAAGATGCGGCCCCAGTCGCGGGCTGCTGGTGTGGGATCCACACCCAGCATTTTGAGCGCCTGCCACAGCACGATCGTGGTCGCGTCGAGGAACGGGATACCGGTCTCGCCCTCGATCTCGGCCGCAACCCACGCCGACGGATAATTCGTGCACCAGCCCAGGATCGCATCGGGCTTTGCCGCCGCCGCTTTGCGCGCCATCGCGCGGATTTCGGCGAGCGGCACGCTTGCGTAGCTCAGATTGTCGGCCATGCGCGAGTTTTCGCGCGCAACGGTCGCAAAGCCGAGTTCGGCGAAATTTTTTTCGACCTTGGCCTGATAGGCGTCGCCATAGGGTGTCACGAAGGCAAGGCGCTTAGCACCCAGCAGCCCGAGCGCTTCGATCGTCGCGAACAAAGACGTCGTTGCCGGGCATTTTGCACTTTCCGCAAGACGCGTGCGCAGTTCGCGCTCGACCGCAATGCCGACCGAACCGCCCTTGCTGCCGTTCCAGACGACCACACCCGGCCGCGCATGGCCGAGCAGTTCGGCGGCGCGCAGCATATGGGTCCAGTCGTACGCATCCGGATAGGGGTCGGTTGCGCCGAACACGGGCGAGCGCGAAAAATGCGGCGACACGCTCGGAAAGTCGCGCAGCACCGCCAAGGTCGCGCGCTCGACGACCGTGTTGCCCGAGGGCGTTACGGTCGCCAAAAAATGTTTATGCGCGTCGAACGCAGCGGCTTGCGACATCTACGGCACCTCGCGGAAGAGACGACCCCAGCCTTGCACGCGCGCAGGCGAAACGCCTGCCGCACGCAAGCCCGCCCATACGGCGGTGGCGACAGAGTCGTAGATCGGAATGCCGGTCTCGGCCTCCAGCGCTTCGACGACGGGGCCGCCGCGCATATTGGTGCAGAAAACCGCGATCGCGTCGGGTTTTTCCGCGGCGACTTCGCGCACGAGATCGGCGATCGTCGCTTCCGTGTATTGCGAGAACGAAAAATTGCCGCGATCGCGCAGATGGCGCTCGGCGATGCATTCGAAGCCCTCGGCCGCAAAGTTGGAAACGATTTTTTGCTGAATCTCGTCGAGATAGGGGGTGACGAGGCCGATGCGTTTCGTGCCCGTGCTGCGCAGAATCTCGGCAAGAGCGAGCACCGACGTGCCGGTTTTCGCACCCGTCGCCGCCGTAATCGCCGCACATAGATCGCGGTCGCGCTCGAGGCCGAGCCAGCCCGACGAGGTGCCGTTCCACACGATCGCATCGACCTTGGCGTCGGCCAGCAGCACGGCCGCATCGAGGATCGGCTGCAAATCGAACTGCGCCAAAGCGGCCGTCGACAGCGAAATTTCGGTCACGCGAAAGCGCCCGAAATGCGCGGTCACGTCCGGCAGGCCTGCCAGCATCGCCGACGTGACGGGCTCCAGCACCGTGTTGGAAGACGGCGTGAGCATGCCGATGCGTTTGTGCAAAGCGGGATCGATGGCCATGCGCCGCATGTTAGCAATTTCCGTACCCGAACCGTGCGCGACCCGATAGAGTTTCGCCGATGACCGGCGATTTGCTGATACGCGGTGCGCGTCTTCTCACGATGGCGGCACCGCGCCATGTCGATGCGGGCGACATTCTCATTCGCGGCGGCCGCATTGCCGCCGTGGGCGACGTGTCGGCCGATCTTGTGCCCGACGGCATTCGCACGCTCGATGCGCGCGGCAAGTTGGCCATCCCCGGCCTCATCAACGCGCATGTGCATTCGCCGGGCAATCTGATGCGCGGCTGCCTCGACGGCTATCCGCTCGAAGTGTTCATGCTCTACGAGGTGCCGCCTTTGGCCGCAGAAGGGCAGGGGGCACGGCTTGCCTATCTGCGCACGGCCTTGGGTGCGATCGAGATGCTGAAACTCGGCATCACGACGGTGCTCGACGATGCGTTCTACGTGCCGACCGTAACGCCCGAGGCGATCGACGCGGTGATGGAAGCCTATCGCGACAGCGGCATGCGCGCGACGATGGCGCTCGACCAGCCCAACATCGTCGAATACGACAAGCAGCCGTTCTTGGCCGATCTCATTCCGCCTACGATCCGCGCGCGCATGGATGCCGCCCCGCGCCAATCTTCCGACGAATTGATGGCGTGTTATGCGCATCTGGTCGAACGCTGGCACGGGGCCGAAGCCGGGCGTTTGGGGGCGGCCGTCTCGTGCTCGGCCCCGCACCGCGTGACGCAAGACTATTTTGCGCGTTTGAGCGCTTTGTCGCGCGAACGCGATCTGCCGTTTTTCGTGCATATCCTCGAGACCAAGACCCAGCGCGTGTTCGGCGAAGAAAAATTGGGGAAATCGCTGGTGCGCTATGTGCACGATCTCGGGCTGCTCGACGAACGCATGCTCGTCATGCACGCGATCTGGCTCGACGATGCGGATATCGCGCTGCTGGCGAAATCGGGCTGCACGGTCGCGCACAATCCCGTGTGCAATCTGCGCCTGGGCAGCGGCATCATGCCGTGGCGGCGCATGCGCGACGCGGGCGTGCCTCTCGCCCTCGGCACCGACGAAGCCACGGTCGACGACACGCATAATCTATGGCTTGTCGCGAAGTCGGCGGCCCTCGTGCACACGCTGACGCGCACCGACTATCGCGACTGGCCCAAGGCGCCCGAAATTCTCGACGCACTCTATGCGGGCGGGGCGCGTGCCGCACGCCGCAGCGCGCCGTTGGGGCGCCTCGCGACCGGGGCTGCGGGCGACGTCGCACTCCTCGATCTGAAAACGACGACCTTCACGCCGCTCAACGATCTCGAGCGCCAGCTCGTCTATTGCGAGACCGGATCGTCGGTGCGCGACGTCGTCGTGGGCGGCAATCTCGCGGTCGAAAACGGCAAGCTGCTGACGCTCGACGAGGCCGCGATCCTGGCCGAGGTCGCAGCCCTTGCCCCCGCCCTTGCCGCCGGCATGGCCGAGCTGCGCGACGCGGCGGGCGAGCTCGAGCCTTACTATCGCGAAGTCTATCTGCGCGCGATGGCGCGCGACGTGGGCCTCGACCGGCGCGGTCGCGACGGCTAGGCTCGAAAGCGTTTCAAAACATCCGTCGAGAGAGAGTCCCCGCGATGCGTCTGCTGCTGGTCAATTCCAACACGTCCGAATTCGTGACCGGCAAAGTGGCCGATGCGGCGCGCTTGGCGGCGGCACCGGGCACCGAGATCCGCGCCGTTACGGGAAGTTTCGGGGCGCGCGTGATCGGCTCGCGCAGCGAAAACGCGATCGCCGAACATTCGACGATGGCGCTCGTCGCCGAACATGCGGGCGATTGCGACGGCGTTCTGATCGTCGTTTCCTACGATACGGCCGTGACGGCCGCGCGCGAGATGCTGTCGGTCCCCGTCCTCGGCATGACCGAAGCGGCCTTGCATGTGGCGACGTTGGTCGGGCGGCGCGTGGGCGTGATTCTGTTCGGCAAGCGCGTGCTCGGGCTCTATCGCGACACGATCGCCGCAACCGGGCTTGGCGGCTGCGTCGCCGGTTGGCGCGCGTTGGAAAGTGCGGCACCCTACGCGCCCGGCGACCAGAGCGAGGTCGAACGCATGATCGTCGCGGCGGCGAACGACCTCGTCGAGCGCGACCATGTCGAAGCGATCGTGCTGACGGGGGCCGTGATGGCGGGTGTGCCTGCGCGCCTGCAGGACCAGATCCCGGTGCCGATGTTCGACGGCATTACGACCGGCGTGCCGCTGCTCGAAGCGCTTGTGCGCATCCGCCCGGCGAAGGCGCGCACCGGCAGCTACGCGCTGCCGCTGGGCCGCGAAACCGTGGGTCTGTCGCCCGCACTCGCCGCCCGCTTCAAAGGCTGAACGATGGACCTCCCGCATCCCGGCCGTTTCGACGATGTGCCGATCGTGCGCCGTGCGGCGGCCGCGTGGCCGCAGGGCAAGCGCCTTGCGGTTTATGTGGCTCTCAATCTCGAAAGCTACGCCTTCGGCGAGGGTCTGTCGGAAGACATCGTGCCGGGATCGGGCACGCCCGATGTGCTGAACTGGTCGTGGCGCGAATACGGCAACCGCGTGGGTGCGTGGCGGCTGCTCGATGTTTTCAAGCAGACCGGCTTGGCGCCTTCCCTGCTGGTCAATTCGGCGATCTACAAGCGCCACGCGGAACTCGCGCAGGCGTTCCGCGATGCAGGGGCTGCGATCGTGGCGCATGGGCGCACGAATTCCGAAAGCCAGGCGGGTCTCGACGAAGCGGCGGAGACGCGCCTCATCACGCAAGCGCGCGACGCGATCGCCGCGCATGCGGGCCACCCGCCGCAAGGCTGGCTCGGGCCGTGGATTGCGGAAACGCAGCGCACGCCCGAACTTTTGCACGCGGCGGGTTTTTCCTACGTGCTCGATTGGTGCATGGACGACCAGCCGATCTGGCTCCAGGTGCAGGGCGGCAAGCTGCTGAGCGTGCCCTATCCGCAGGAGCTCAACGATTCGAACGCGATCGTGGCGCGGCGCCACAGTGCCGCCGATTTCGCCGACATGATCGTCGACCAGTTCGACGAAATGCGCGAACAGGCGCAAGCCCAGCCGCTCGTGATGGGCGTGGCCTTGCATGCCTATGTGGCGGGCCAGCCGTTTCGTTTGCGCAAACTCAAGGCCGCTTTGCGCCATATCGGCACCGCCCATCCCGACGTGTGGCTCGCAACGAGCGACGCGATCGCCGCACATTGGGCAAAGGCGCAAGGCTGAAGGCTGGCGCTGCGCACGCGGCTCGGCTAGGGTTTTTCCAAGGCCGAAGAGCCGCATCCTTGGGAGAAACGCCATGACGCTTCGCATGCTCGCCGTCGCCGCTTTTGCGGCAGCCCTTCTTGCACCGACATCGCAGGCGACAGCTCAGGCCAAGACCGATCTTTCCTTCAGCCGCCAGCCCGGCATTCTCTACATGCCCACGCACGTCATCGAAAAGCAGCGGCTGGTCGAAAAGCACGCAGCGCGGCTCGGCGTGCCGGGGGTGACGGTCAAATGGGTCGATTTTGCGAATGGCGGCGCCCAGCAGGACGCGCTGATTTCCGGCAATGTCGATGCGATCAATTCGGGCACGGGGCCGCTGCTGATCATGTGGGACCGCACGCGCGGCGGCGTGCGCGGCGTGGTGGCGAGCTCCGCACAGCCTTTGACGCTGGTCACGCGCGAAGCGCATATCCGCACGCTTGCCGATCTCAAGCCGGACGACAAGATCGCCGTTCCCACCGTGCGCGTCTCGACGCAAGCGATTCTGCTGCAGATGGCGGCAGCCCAAATGTACGGGCCCGACCAGTGGGGCCGGTTCGACAACAACACGGTCCAACTCGGCCATCCCGATGCGTTCGCTGCCTTGCGCAACGCAACGCACGAGGTGCGCAGCCATTTTGCGGCCCCGCCCTTCCATCTCTACGAACTCAAAACCATTCCCGGTGCGCGCGCCGTGATCGGCTCGGCCGAAATCATCGGCGGGCCGTTGTCGCAAGGCCAGTTCATCACCACCACACGCTTTGCCGAGGCCAATCTCAAGATCATCCAGGCCCTGCGCGCTGCCGCCGAAGAAGCCAAACGTTTCATCGAGACCGACACGGCCGCCGCCGTCGAGATCTACAAAGAGGTCACGAGCGACCGTACCGCCTCGGCCGACCTTCTCGAGCTGCTGGCCGCCCCCGGCATGATGGAATGGAACATCTATCCGCAAGGAACGATGAAGTTCGCCACGCATCTCAATCGCGTCGGCGCCTTGCGCACGCTGCCGGCAAGCTGGAAGGACTATTACCTGCCGATCGCCCACGACCTGCCGGGCAACTGAGCGCCCGTATTCGCGGCATCTCGAAAACTACAATTTTCGCGCGGGAAAATATTTAGGCAGATTTAACGATTTCTGCCTGTAAGCCGGGCGAAATAACGCGCTCGCGCCATCTTGAAGATGGCCCGCGAATTGCTCATATGACCGGAGGACGTGTATCGGGACAATCTATGCCCCGGCCGCACGCACGACCGAAAGCGCCCATGCTCCGCCGTGGAAAGCGGGCATTGGCGTCGCCAAAAATCCCCCCCAAGCCCCGACTACAGGGGCGCATGAACGGAGGCTACCAGTGAAATTCGCGACGATTTTTGCCGCATCCGCGGCCGCGTTCTTTGTCTTCGCACCGGCGGCGGTTCTCGCCGGTCCGGCCCTCGACGCCATCAAGCAGCGCGGCACGCTGCGCTGCGGCGTGCAGGGTCCCGGCAACCCGGGCTTCGGCGTGCCCGACACGCAAGGCCGCTGGTCCGGCTTCAATGTCGACATCTGCCGCGCCGTGGCGATCTCGATCTTCAACGACCCGAGCAAGGTCGAATTCGTGCCCGTGACGACGCAGAGCCGCTTCCCGGCATTGGCGTCGGGCGAAGTCGACATGCTGTCGAACAACACGACCTGGACGCTGACGCGCGACACCAACGTCAACCGCTTCAACTTCCCGGCCGTCGTGTTCTACGACGGCCAGGCGATGATGGTGCCGCGGCGCCTCAACGTGACGAGTGCCCGCGGCCTCAACGGTGCGACGGTCTGCGTGCAGCCGGGTACGACGACCGAGCTCAACCTCGCCGACTATTTCCGCCAGCACAACATGACGTTCCGCCCGGTCGTCGTGGCTGACCTCGACGAGCTGCGCCGCACCTACGACGCGGGCCGCTGCGACGTCTACACGAACGACTTCGCGGCGTTGGCTGCCCAGCGCACGCTGCTGACCAACCCGCGCGACCACGTGATCTTGCCCGAGCGCGTTTCCAAGGAGCCGTTGGGGCCGGCTATTCGCCAAGGCGACGAGGAACTGAGCAACCTTGTCGCTTGGACCGTGTTTGCGCTGATCGATGCCGAAGAAATGGGCATCACGGCCGCCAATGTCGACCAGATCGCAGGCAGCTCGACCAACCCGGTCGTGCGCCGTCTGCTCGGCGTCGAAGGCAACATGGGCGAGTCGATCGGTGCGGCCAACGCCGCGTATGCCCGCACGATCATCAAGACGCTCGGCAACTACGGCGAAATCTTCGAACGCCACATCGGTGCCAGCACCCCGCTCGGCCTCGAGCGCGGGCAGAACAACGTGTGGACCAAGGGCGGCCTCCTCTACGCCCCGCCCGCGCGCTAAGACCCGCCAAGGACGGCCGCTGCCGGGATATCGGCAGCGGCCACTTGGATTTCCCCGCAGATGCAGACGACCTCTTCTTCGACCGCGTCGCTGCCCGCTTGGTGGTACGACCGAACGGCGCGCGCCATCGCTTTCCAGGCGGCGCTGCTGTTCGTCGTCGTCGCCGCCGCCATCTTTTTCTTCTCGAACGTCCAGACGAACATGGCCGCGCGCGGCCTCACGCTGGGCTTCGGCTTCCTCGATCGCGCGGCCGGCATTCCGATCGGCGAGTCGCTCATACCCTACACGCCGTCCAACAGCTATGCGCGCGCGCTGACGGCGGGCCTGCTCAACACGCTGCGCGTCGCCATTATCGGCTGCCTGTTGGTCACGCTGCTCGGGGTGTTCCTCGGCATTCTGCGCCTGTCGGAAAATCCGCTGCTGTCGGGCCTTGTCGGCGCCTATATCGAAATCGTGCGCAACACCCCCGTGGTGCTGCAGCTCGTGTTCTGGCTCGTCGTGTTTCAGCAATTGCCGTCCGTGCGCGAAGCGCTCAATCCGCTGCCGGGCGTCTATCTCTCGCAGCGCGGCCTCAAAATCCCTGTGCTCGAATGGAACGATGCGGCCGCCTTTGCGCTGCTGGGTTTTGCGCTGGCGATCGCCTTGATCGTCTGGACCGTGCGGCGCGCGCGCGCGCACCAGATGCAGACGGGCGAATATCGCCGCATCTGGCCGATCTGCGTGGGCTATCTTGTGCTGCTGCCCTTGGCGGCCGCACATCTCACCGGCGATCGGCTGATCTTGTCGGTGCCCGAATTGCAGGGCTTCAATTTCGCGGGCGGTGCCGAGCTCAGCCCGGAATTCGCGGCCTTGCTCACGGGCCTTGTTATCTACACGGCGGCGTTTGTGGCCGAGATCGTTCGCTCGGGCATCCAGTCGGTCGGCAAGGGCCAGTGGGAAGCCTCGCGCGCCCTCGGGCTTTCGAACGGCCGCATCATGCGCCTCGTCATCTTGCCGCAAGCTTTGCGCGTGATCGTCCCGCCGCTCACGAGCCAGTATCTCAACCTCACCAAAAACTCGTCGCTGGCGATCGTGATCGGCTACCAGGACCTGTTCAGCGTCTCCAACACCTCGATCAACCAGACCGGCCAGGCGATCGAGGTCATCTTCATCATGATGACGGTCTATCTCGTGCTGTCGCTGCTGACGGCGGCGGGCATGAACATCTACAACGCGCGCGTCGCGTTGAAGGAGCGCTAGGCCCATGGCCGATCTTGCCGCCCCGATGTCGGCGCCGCGCGCCGCAAGTGCCACCTGGCGCAGCGTCGCGAACGGTCTGCGTCTGCGCTATTTCGGCACGCCGCTCAATGCCGCGATCACGCTCGTCTGCCTCTACCTGCTCTACAAGATCCTGCCGCCGATCCTCGGCTGGGCGGTGTTCGACGCGCACTGGACGGGGACGGCAGCGCAATGCCGCGAGGCGCGCAGCGGTGCGTGCTGGGCGTTCATCGACGAGAAATTCTGGTTCGCCGTGTTCGGCCTCTACCCGTACGAGCTGCGCTGGCGCCCGGCCACGATGCTGTCGCTGTTCACGGCCATGGTCGGCCTGTCGCTGTTCCGCCGGCTGTGGTCGAAAAATCTCGTCTATGCGTGGCTCGCCGCCTCGGTGCTGATGTTCGTGCTGATGGACGGCACGTTCTTCGGCCTCGAGATTTTCGGAACGCAAGTTCCCACGCGCCTGTGGGGCGGGCTCACCGTCACCGTGTTCATCGCCGTATTCGGCCTTGCGACCGGCTATCCGGTCGCGATCCTGCTGGCCCTCGGGCGGCGCTCGCACATGCCGGTCGTCAAATGGTTCTGCGTTGCGGTCATCGAATGCGTGCGCGGCGTGCCGCTCGTCACGATCATCTTCATGGCGGCGATCATGCTGCCGCTGTTCCTGCCTTCGGGCATGACGATCGACCGGCTGTTCCGCATCCAGTTCGCCTACACGATGTTTTCGGCGGCGTATCTGGCCGAAGTCGTGCGCGGCGGCCTGCAGGGCCTCGGGCGCGGCCAATATGAAGCGGCCGAATCGCTGGGCCTCAACTACGCGCAGAAAATGCGCCTGATCGTGCTGCCGCAAGCGCTCAAAATGACGATCCCGGCGCAGGTCAACACCTTCATCGGCCTGTTCAAGGACACCACGCTCGTCGTCATCGTCGGCATTTTCGACTTTTTCACCACGCTGCGCGCGGCCCTGGGCGATCCCAACTGGATGGGTTTCCCCAACGAGGCCTATGTGTTCGCGGCTCTCACCTACTTCATCCTGTGTTTCGGCATGTCGAAATACAGCCAGCGCCTGGAACGCGATCTGTCGCCCGAAACGCGACGCTGAAATGCAATTGGCATAGGGCTTGCGTGGAATTCCGCCTCGCAAGCCGGAGGGGGATGCCATGCACAAGCCAAAGAATTTCGCGCGCCGGAATTTTCTGAAATCGGCGGCTGCCGCAAGCGCATTGACGGCTTTCCCGGCACCGTACGTGTTCGCGCAGAGCGGCGGCGTGCCGGTGCGCTTCACGCTCAACCTGCCGCGCAACGGCACCAACTCGCCCTTCATCCATGCGGCCGAGCGCGGCTATTTCGCGCAAGAAGGCATCCGCATCGCGTCGATGGACCCGGCCTCGGGGGCCGACGCCATGCAGCGCGTCGCTTCCGACACCTACGATCTCGGCTTTGCCGATCTGCCGGCCTTGGCCGAATGGCATCTGCGCAATCCTGACGCGACACCGCTCGGCATCTTCAACGTCTACCGCTCGACGCCGGCCGCGATCGTGTCGTGGAAATCCGCGAACATCCAGAAGCCCGCCGATCTCGTCGGGCGAACGGTCGGCGGTCCGCTTACCGACAATGCGTTCCGGCTCTTCCCGGTTTTCTTCCGCGCCAATTCGCTCGATCCCGCGTCGGTCAAATTCAACAACATGGATCTGCGCCTGCGCGAAGCTGTGTTCATGCGCCGCGAAGTGGAGGCGATCACCGGCTTCGATTCGACGATCTGGCTCAATCTGCGCGGGCTCGGCGTGAAGTTCGAAGACATCTCGATCATGCTCTATTCGCAGCACGGGCTCGATCTCTATTCGAATTCCGTGATCGTGAGCCGCAAATTCCTGCGCGAGAACGAAGCGGCGTTGCCGGGCTTCCTGCGCGCCACCATGCGCGGCTGGCGCGATGCGGTGGCCGATCCGGTGGCCGTCACCGAATCGCTGTTCAAAGCCGACGGGCTTGTGAACAAAGACATCGAGCGCGACCGCCTCAAATGGGTGCTCGAAAACCAGGTCCTGGGTGCGGAGACGGCGCGCCTGGGCCTCGGCCAGATCGAGCTGCCGCGCCTGCAGCGCTCGATCGAATTGCTGGCGCGCGGGCTCGAATTGCCGCGCGTGGTGCAGGCCGATCTGCTGTGGTCGGACAAATACTTGCCGTCGGCCGATCTGCGCCGCCTCTAGCAGTGCTGCCATATTCGAGCTAGACCCCTTGCGGCCGGGGGGCTCGAATGCGCGAATCCACACGGGTCACGGCGGGGCGCGGCTTGCGCGCCTTTGCCGACGGGTTTGCGGCGCTGCTGCTGCCGCTGCATCTGACCGCCCTTGGCTACGACACGTTTGCGGTGGGCGCCATCTCGACCTTGGCCTTGACGGGGGCGGCCCTGAGCACGCTCGGCGTGGGCTTGTCGGCGCATTTGGCCTCGATCCGCACGCTGCTGCTCGGCGCCTCGCTCGCAATGGCGGCAACTGGAATTGCCTTCGGCTTCGCGCAGGGTTTCTGGGTCGTGGCCGCGGTTGCGTTTGTTGGCACGCTCAATGTGGCGGCGGGGGATTCGAGCCCGTTCGTGCCGCTCGAACATGCCACGCTTGCCGCCGACGCCGACGGTCCTGCGCGCACCATGGCGTTTGCGCGCTACGGCTTCGTCGGAATTTTCGCGGGCGCTTTCGGTGCCTTGTCGATCGGGCTCGTCGACTATCTCGCGATATCGACCGAGACGATGTTTTTCGTCTATGCGGCGATCGGCCTTGCGATTTTCGCCCTCTATCGCGGCGTGCCGGACCGCAAGCCCGAAAAGGGTGCTGCGCGCGTGCCGCTCCAGCAATCGCGCCGCCACGTGCTGGTGCTGGCAGCCTTGTTTGCCCTCGATTCGTTTGCCAGCGGCATCATCGTGCAAACGATTTTGGCGCTCTGGCTGCTCGTGCGGTTCGATTTTTCGGCGGCCGAAACCGGTGCGGTGTTTTTCGCCACGCGTCTCTTGGGCGCCTTCTCGCAATTCGCGGCCGTGTGGCTGGCCAAGCGCATCGGCCTCATCCGTACGATGGTGTTCTCGCATCTGCCGGCCAATTTCCTGCTGATGGCCGTCCCTTTTGCGCCCGATGCCGAGAGTGCGGTGGGTTTGCTCGTGCTGCGCAGCCTGCTTACGCAGATGGACGTGCCCGCCCGCCAATCCTACGTGATGGCGACGGTCACGCCGGCCGAACGGCCGGCGGCGGCAAGCCTCACGGCCGTGCCCAAAACGCTCGCGACCGCCGTCGGCCCAATACTTGCCGGTGCGATGCTGGCGGACTCGAGCTTCGGCTGGCCGCTGGTCGCGGCGGGCGGCATCAAGATCGTCTACGATCTGCTGCTGCTGGGCTTGTTCGCCAAGCACAAGCCGCCCGAAGAACTTTGATTAGACCGGCGCCAACGCGACGAAGGGGCCCGGCGGCGCTTCGATGCGGATTGCATCGCCGGGCTTGATCTGGCCGCTTTTGAGCACGATCGCCATGATGCCGGACTTGCGCACGAGTGCGCCGTTTGCGTCGCGGTCGAGCACGGCGGCGAGAAGGCCGCGCTGCAGCTTGTCGAGCTGCGCGCACGGATTGCGCAAGCCCGTGACCTGGATCGCCGCGTCGGCGCCCAGATGCAAAACGGTGCCCGTGCAAAGCCCCAGCAGATCGATGCCGCGCGTGACGATGTTTTCGCCAAGCGCGCCGGGGCCGACTTCGAACCCGCGCCCGCGCAGTTCGTCGAGCAATTCGGCGTGGATCAAATGCACCTGGCGCAGATTGGGCGCCGCCGGATTGACCGCAATCCGGCTCAGATGCTGGACGGTGACCCCGGCATGCGCGTCGCCCACGACGCCAAACCCTTCGCGAAGTTCGATCGCGTCTTTGGCAGGTTTTGAAAACTCGTGTTTGGCGTGGCTCGAAACGGCGACAATTGAAGCACTCATTGGTTCAGCACCATTTGGCCGAGGCAGGAGAGATCGTAGCCGCCCAGATGCTCGGCATGTTTGGCAAGGGCGGGGCTGCGCGCGAAGGCGAGCAGGCGTTGCAGCGGCGGTTCGAAATAGTCGCGCCGCCGCACGGCGATGTCGAAGCGCTCGCGGAACAGCGGCACGAAGTCGATGCCGAGTTGGCCCGCCGACGCGGCCACGCCGAAGCCCGCATCCGCATGGCCCTCGCGCACGGCAGCCGCGATTTCGGTTTCGTTGAAAGCGGGTGCGGGGGCGGCGTCGAGTTCGGTCAGGCGAATGCCCGCTTCGGCGAGGAGATGCATGAACAGAACATGGCTGCCCGCCGCCGGTTGGCGCAACATCGTTTTGATGCGGCGGCGGCGCAGGTCGGCAAGCGTGCGCAGTTTTTTGGGGTTGCCGCGTGCCACGAGCAGGCCTTGCGTGCGCCATGCCCAGCCGAACGCCACGAGATCGTGGCCCGGCAAGGCCGCCTGCAAGGCCGGCACGTTGAAAGCACCGCTGTCCGGATCGACGATGTGCAGAGCGGCCGCCATTGCGCGGCGGTCGCGCAGTGCGTCGAGCCCGTCGAGACTGCCGCCCGGCAGACCCGCAAGCCCGCAGCCCGACCGCGTCAGCGCCCAATCGAGCAGCGGATCGTGGCTGCCCGCGAGGATCGGCGGCGGCGAAGCGGGGCGGGCAGCAAGTGCGCCAAGATCGGTGTTCTGCACGAGCCACGCATCGACGAGGCTGCGCGGAAACAGCCATTTGCCGCCGATGCGCGCGCACGGGATGCGCTTGGCGCGCACAAGCTCGTAGATCGAGCGCGGCTTCAGGCGCAGATAGCGCGCAACTTCTTCGGTCGTCAAAACGGCTTCGCTCATCGGTCGTTTATGCGAAATCCTGCAAAAACATGCAAACGTTCCCGCGCGGGGGATTTGACCTGCCCGCCCGGCCAACCGACATTCCCCCGCATCCATGGCGATATTTGGCGATGCATTTGCGACAGCACTGGCGCTGCTGTTCGGCGGCGACCCGCAACTGTTCGGGATCGTGGCGCTGTCGCTGCAGGTGAGTCTTGCTGCGACCTTGATCGCGGCTGCAATCGGCTTGCCGATCGGGGCTGCGTTGGCGCTTGCGCGCTTTCCCGGCCGCCAGCCGATCGTCGTGGTCCTCAATGCGATGATGGGGCTGCCGCCGGTCGTGGTCGGGCTCGTCGTCTATTTGCTGCTGTCGCGCGCGGGCCCGCTTGGCAGTTTGGGGCTGCTGTTCACGCCGGGGGCCATGATCGTGGCCCAGACCGTGCTGATCGCGCCCATTATGGCAGCACTTGCGCGCCAAACGCTCGAGGATGCGTGGGCCGAACATTGCGACCAGCTGCGCTCGCTGGGTGCGACATTGCTGCAATCGGCTGCGACGTTGCTGTGGGACACGCGCTACGCGCTTGTCACCGTGGTGCTCGCCGGGTTCGGGCGTGCGGCCGCCGAAGTTGGGGCCGTGATCATCGTCGGCGGCAATATTGCGGGTGTGACGCGCACGATGACCACGGCTATCGCCCTTGAAACGAGCAAGGGCGATCTCGGTCTCGCTTTGGCGCTTGGGATCGTGCTGCTTGCGGTCGTGCTCGCGGTCAATGCGGCAGCGGCCTCGCTCAAGAGCATGTCGGTGCGCCGCTATGGCTAGCATCCTGCCGCTGGCACTCACGAACGTGCGCTTGGCGATCGGTGGCACGACCATCGCCGAAGATTTCACGCTCACGCTTGCCGCAGGTGCGCCCACGATCGTGATCGGCGCCAACGGTGCCGGCAAGAGCACGTTGCTGCGCCTGTGCCACGGGCTTGCCGCCCCGAGTGCCGGCACGATCGCGTGGGCGCGCGATCCCAAGGGGCAGCAGGCGATGGTGTTCCAGCGCCCGTCGATGCTGCGCCGCTCGGCCCTTGCGAACGTCGCTTACGGCCTCAAGCTGCGCGGCATTCCGAAGCCGACGCGCACCGAGATCGCGCGCGACCGGCTGCGCCGCGTTGGCCTCGAGGCCATCGCCGACCGGTCGGCGCGCGTTTTGTCGGGCGGCGAACAGGCGCGCGTGGCTTTGGCACGCGCTTGGGCGCTCGACCCGCAAATTCTGTTTTTGGACGAGCCCACCGCGAGCCTCGATCCGGCCGCCACGCGCGCCCTTGAAGACACCGTGCGCGCCATGGCGGCCGAAGGCACCAAGATCGTGATGACGACGCACAATCTCGGCCAGGCGCGGCGCTTGGGTGCCGACATCGTCTTTTTGCATCGCGGGCGCGTGTGCGAACACGCACCTGTCGATCGGTTTTTCAAATCCCCCGGCACGCCGGAAGCGGCGGCCTATCTTGCAGGAGAACTACCATGATGAAATCTCTGTTGCGAACGGCACTCGTCGGTCTCGTTGCATTTGCGGCCTTGCCCGCACTTGCCCAAGATCGCTTCATCACGGTCGCTTCGACAACGTCGACCGACCAGTCGGGCCTGTTCGGCCATTTGCTGCCGGCCTTCAAGCGCGACACCGGCATCGACGTGCGCGTCGTGGCGCTGGGTACCGGCCAAGCGCTCGATGTGGGTCGCCGCGGCGACGCCGACGTCGTGTTCGTGCACGACAAGCCGGCCGAAGACCGCTTCGTTGCCGAAGGCTTCGGCGTCGCGCGCATCCAGGTCATGTACAACGATTTCGTCGTGATCGGCCCGAAGGCGGATCCCGCGCGCATTGCGGGCCTCAAGGACGTCAACGAAGCCTTCTCGCGCATCCAAAAGGCGGCCGCACCGTTCGTTTCGCGCGGCGACAATTCGGGCACGCATGCGGCCGAATTGCGCTACTGGCAGAGTGCGAAGATCGATCTCGCTTCGGCCAAGGGCGCTTGGTACCGCGAAGTCGGCCAAGGCATGGGCCCGGCTCTCAACACGGCGTCGGGCATGGGTGCCTACATCCTCGCCGACCGCGGCACGTGGCTCAATTTCCGCAATCGCGGCGATCTTGCCATCCTCGTCGAGGGCGACACGCAGCTCTTCAACCAGTACGGCGTGATCCTCGTCAATCCCGCCCGCCATCCGACGGTCAAGCAGGAGCTTGGCCGCAGCTTCATCGAGTGGCTCGTGGGCCCCAAGGGCCAGGCGACGATCGCCGACTACAAGATCGGCGGCGAACAGCTGTTCTTCCCGAACGCCGAAACGCCGCGGCCGCGCTCGTGAGAAGCGCGGTTCTGGCCGCACTTCTGACGATGCTGGCGGCACCCGCCGCTGCCCAGGAACCCGTCCGCCTCTATGCGGCGGGTTCGCTGCGCAGCGCTTTGACGCAAGTCGCCGCGCTTTACGAGACGCAGACCGGCGGCAAGGTTGCGGGTGTTTTCGGCGCGTCGGGGCTCTTGCGCGAGCGTATTGCGGGCGGCGAGGCGGCGGAGATTTTTGCCTCCGCCAACATGGCGCATCCGCAAAGCCTGTCGGCGAGCGGGCGTGCCGGCCCCACCGTGCTGTTTGCGCGCAACCGGCTATGCGCGCTCGTGCGGCCGGGGCTTGGCGCAAATTCGCAGAACCTGCTCGCTACGCTGCTCGATCCCGCGATTCGCGTGGGCACTTCGACGCCGCTCGCGGACCCGGCGGGCGACTATGCGTGGGCGCTGTTCGCCAAGGCCGAACGCGTGCAGGCTGGCGCACGCGCCAGGCTCGAGGCCAAAGCCCTGAAACTTACGGGCGGCCCCAGTTCGCCGCCGCCGCCGGTCGGGCGCAATGTCTATGCGGCGAACATCGCCGACGGCAACGCCGATGTCTTTCTGGCCTATTGCACGGTGGCCGAGGATGCCAAACGCGAAATGCCGAACCTGCAGATCGTGGCGATTCCGCCGGAGCTTGGCGTCGGCGCCGATTACGGCCTCACGCTGCTGCGCGGGGCCAGTGCGCAAGCCGCGAACTTCGCCATGTTTGTTTTGTCGCCCGCCGGCCAAGCCGTGCTGAAGCGCAACGGCTTCGATGCCCCGGGCCTGCCGCAAGAGGAGAGCGTTCCATGAAACTCAGCGCGCGCAACATACTGCCGGGCAAGGTCCAGGAGATCGTCAAGGGCCAGACCACGTCGCACGTGAAAATCAAAGTCGCAGCCGGCATCGTCGTGACCGCGTCGATCACCAACGAAGCGGTGGACGAGCTTGCCCTCAAGAAAGGCGACAAGGTCTCGGCCATCGTCAAAGCTTCCGACGTGATCGTGGGCAAGTAGGCCATGCGCTGCTCGCGCCGCGACACGCTTCTCGGGCTCGGGGCCGCCTTGGCGCTGCCCGCAGGCGCGCGCGCGCAAGGTGCCACACGCGAAGTCGTCGATTCGGCCGGTCGGCGTGTGCGCGTGCCCGCGCGCGTGGCGCGCGTCTATGCGGCAGGCCCGCCGGCCAGCGTGTTGCTCTATGCGCTCGCACCCGACACGCTTGTGGGCTGGACCTCGGCTTTCCGAGCGGCCGAGCGGCCCTTCGTGCCGCCGCGTTATGCCGATCTGCCGGTCCTCGGGCGGCTCACGGGGCGCGGCAACACGGCCAATCCCGAGACTGTTCTGGCCCAGCGCCCGGATCTGATTTTCGACTACGGCACGATCAACGACACCTACGTGTCCTTGGCCGACCGCGTGCAGGCGCAGACAGGCCTTCCCTATCTGCTGGTCGACGGCGCCTTCTCGAAAATGCCGGACGCGTTTGCGATGCTCGGCGGCATTCTGGGCGAGCCCGCGCGCGGTGCGACGTTTGCGGCTTTTGCGCGCGAAACGCTGGCCGACATCGATTCGCGCGTATCGCGGCGGCCTGTGGCCCAACGCCCGCGCCTTTATTTCGCGCGCGGGCCGCAGGGATTGGAAACCGGGCTTGCAGGCTCGATCAATGTCGAAGCGATCGAGCAGATGGGGGCTGTCAACGTCGCAGCATCGCTCGGCCGCGGCGGGCTTGCGCAAGTGTCGATCGAACAGGTGCTGCTGTTCGACCCCGACACGATCGTCGCAGTCGATCCGAATTTTTATGCCGGCGTTTTCGCCAATCCTTTGTGGGCGTCGGTTGCCGCCGTACGGCGCCGCCGCGTGTTCCTGGCACCCAACGTGCCGTTCGGCTGGATCGACTTTCCGCCCTCGGTCAATCGGCTTCTGGGTTTGCGCTGGCTCGGGCGTGTGCTTTATCCCGACCTGTTTCCCGAACCGCTCGGCCCCATCGTCGCGGCGTTTTTCGAGATGTTCTACCATCGCCGCCCGACCGACGCCGAAATCGCACCCTTCGTGCGCGCGAGCGAGCCTGCGTGAGAACGGGCGCGGCCTACGCATTTGCGATCCTGCTGCTGGTCGCTGCGGTGCTGATGGCGTTCTCCGTCGGCCGGTTCCCGATCCCGGCAGCCCAAGTGCTCGAAGCGGCTTTCGCGCGTCTCGCCGGCACGCCCTCCGGCCTCGATCCGGCCGTCGAGACCGTGCTGTTTTCGGTGCGGGGCCCCCGCGTGCTTGCGGCCTTGCTCGTCGGCAGTGCGCTTGCTGCCGCAGGTGCTGCCTATCAAGGGCTGTTCCGCAATCCGCTCGTCTCGCCGGACATTCTCGGCGTGTCGTCGGGGGCGGCACTCGGTGCGGTCCTCGGCATCTATCTGTCGCTCGACGTGCTGGCCATCCAGGCGTTGGCCTTTGCGGGCGGGCTTGGCGCGGTTGCGGCCGTGTATCTTCTGGCCTCGCGCGTCGGCGGGCACGATCCGGTTCTTGTGCTGGTCCTCGCGGGCGTGGCGCTGGGCGCGCTTCTTGGTGCCGGCGTTTCGCTGCTGAAATATCTCGCCGATCCTTACAACCAATTGCCGGCCATCACCTTCTGGCTGCTGGGGAGCCTCGCGGCGGTCGATCGCAGCGACATGCAGGTGCTGGCGCTGCTCGTGGTCGCGGCTTTGGTGCCGCTGTGGGCGCTGCGCTGGCGCATCAATCTCCTGTCGCTGGGCGACGACGAAGCGCGGGCCCTTGGCGTCGAGACGGGTCGCTTGCGGCTCGCCATCGTGGTCTGCGCCACGTTGGCGACGGCAAGCGTTGTGTCGGTTGCGGGTATTGTCGGCTGGGTCGGGCTGTTGATTCCGCATGTGGCGCGGCTGCTGGCGGGTCCGGATTTCCGGCGCTTGTTGCCGGTTTCGATCCTGCTTGGCGCGAGTTTCATGCTCTGCGTCGACACGCTCGCGCGCACGCTTGTGCGCACCGAATTGCCGCTCGGCGTGCTGACGGCTGCCCTCGGCACGCCGGTTTTCGTTTGGCTGTTGGCCGCCACGCGCCGGCATTGGCAATGAGGCCGACGCAATGACACTCGCAGCCGAAAATCTGGCATTCGGGTTCGGCACACGTTTTGTCGGGCGCGACGTGACGCTGGCGCTTGGCGAAGGAACGGTCCTGTGCCTGCTTGGCCCCAATGGCGGCGGCAAGACGACCTTGTTCCGCACGCTGCTTGGCCTCATTCCGCCGCTTGCCGGCCGCGTGACGCTCGACGGCGCCGACATCAAGCGCCTGACGCGCGCCGACATTGCGCGGCGCGTGGGCTATGTGCCGCAGGCCCAGCCCGGCTATTTCCCCTACACGGTCGAAGAGATGGTGCTGATGGGCCGCACGGCGCATCTGGGCCTGTTCGCGCGACCGGGCGAAGCGGACCGCAAGGCGGCACACGCCGCGTTGGCGCGCATGGGCATCGCGCATCTGGCCGACCGCATCTACACGCAGATCTCCGGCGGCGAACGCCAACTCACTTTGATCGCGCGCGCATTGGCGCTCAGCCCGCGCCTGCTCGTCATGGACGAACCCACGGCGAGCCTCGATTTCGGCAATCGCGCGCGCGTGCTGGCGCAGATCGATGCCCTCCGGGCATCGGGCGTGGGCATCGTTCTGTCGACCCACGATCCCGACCAGGTCTTTGCGCACGGCACGCATGTTGCGCTGCTGCATGACGGCCGTCTGCTGGCCTATGGCGCACCCGACGCCGTGGTGACGGCGGCGTCCTTGCGCCAAGTCTACGGCATCGATGTCGAGATTCTGACGGCCGCACGCGGCGACGGTGCGGCTGCCCGCGTGTGTTTGCCGCAAGCGGAATCGCGGCCAACTCTTGAAAGAAACCGGACGCAGGCGCACAGTTGAACTGTCGAGTCGCGTAGAATATTTACGCGCTGCAATGGAGGGGAACATGAAGATTTTTGCGCTCGCGGGGGCAGCTTTGTTCGCTTTTGGCACGTTGGCGCTGGCGCCGACGGCCGCTTCGGCCGCCGTTTTCGGGGCTGCGACCGCCGTTCAGTCGGCAACGGCCGACGGCAACGCGCTGAAGGTCGACGTCGCGACGAAGAAAAAGAAGAAGGCGAAGCCCATTGCGCGCCCGCGCAAGGCGAACTGAGCTTTTTCGCCGATAAGCGGCCCGGACAGCCCCAAAAGGCGGTCCGGGCCGTTTTTCGTTGCGGCTTTTAGAAGCGCGCCGTGACGTCGAAATAATAGCGCGTCGGCTTGCGCCCTTCGGCGAGGCCTGGGGCGCGCGTCAAAGGCTGGGCTGCTTCGAGCCCGGCGCTGAGCCAGCTCAGGGGCGCAAAGCGCGCGCCCACGCCCGCCGAGGTCAGCGTCTGCCATTGCGACAGCGTGCCGCGAATGCCGGTCCCGCTCCATACGCGGCCGTGGTCGTAGAACACGTAAGGCTGCCAGCCCATCGCATTGAGATCGCCGTAGCGCAGATCGGCCGACATGGCGAGCGCTTGGCGGCCGGTGATTTCCGACGGATCGTAGCCGCGCCCGAAGCGCGAGCCGCCGAGCGAGAATTCCTCGTTCGCGTAGAGTCTGCTCTTGCTGTATTGCCCGGCCCCCACCCATTGCAGCGAGAAGTTCTCGGGCAGAATCTGGATGCGGCGCAGCTCGGCCGTGAATTTCGTGAAATTGGCTTGCGCGTCGTTGCGGCTGAGGCCGGCGGCCGCACCCTCGGTGCCGTCGAGGGCGGAAAAGCCGCGCGTCATGCCGCCGGTCACGATCGTGGCCCCTTGCCAAAAGCCGACTTGCGTGTAGGTCGAGCGAATGTCGTAGGCGAGGTATTTTTCGTCCGCCTGGACTTGGTAGGCGTCCGACACCGTCGCGAAGGTGAAGGTGCGCGACACGAAGGCCGAGACGTCCACGCTGAGATTTTCGCGCCGCGACCGGATGATCGGATACGAGGCGCGCGGCCCGTAGCGCAGCGCTTCGGTATGCACGGCCGTCGCGCGCAGCGTGTGGCCGAGCCAGCCGGCCGAATAGGTCGTGTCCCAGCCGACCGTCAGCCCGTCGCCCCACAGCGGTTGGCTATAGCGAAAGCTGCCCTGGCGCATTTCGCGGCTGTCGCGGTAGGTCGGGATCGTCGTGAAGCCGAGCGTGATCTGCTCGGTTTGGTCGAGGAGGTTGTTGAAACTGACCTCGTTGGCGATCGTCACGGGGCCTTGGAATTTCGAGCCGCGATTGGCGAGGGTCACGCTCGCCTGCACCGGCTTTTCCTGGATGCGGATCGACAGGTTGGACGAGCCCGGAACCTGGCCCGGCGCCAATGTGCCCGCCGCATCCACGCCGGCAAGATCGCCCGCCAGCAGCAGGCCGCGCTCGAGATCGCGCAGCTTGGCGGGCCGGCCCGCCAGCGCGCGGCGCAGATAGGCGGCGATGCGCGCCTGAACGCCCGGGCTGCCGCCGTCGAAGATGATGTCGTCGAGATAGCCTTCGACGACCTGGATGCGGAACGTGCCGTCGCCCACGCGCTGGGGCGGTACGAACACGCGCGTGAGCACATAGCCGTCGGCGCGGTAGCGATCTTCGATCGCCTCGGCCACGCCCGATATCGACGAAAGCCCTGCCGTTTGGCCGAGCAGCGGTTGCGTGAACCGGGCCAGCGTCTGCGCGTCGTAGGCGGTCGAGCCCTCGATCACGATGCGCTCGATCGAAAAGCGCAGTTCGTCGACCGCGCGGCGGTCGGGTGCGCGCGGCTGGGCCGGGATCGTCAGATCGAGTTCGACCTCCGGCACGCGGACCGGGGCGCCCGGCAGGCGCGGCTCGGCCGAAGGGGGAATCACAAGTTGTGCGGCGGCCGTGCTGATCCCTGAAGCGGACAGCGCCGCAAAGGCAAAGAGTACATTCCTAAGGGCGCGCGAATCGGACATCGGGATAGTTAATTTCAATACACGAATGGTAGAAACGGTACAATCTCCGCGCATTCGTCTACCATATATGCCGTAGCGCGACGGGCTTGCCGAAGCGCTGCAACGGCGGTATTTGATGGAGACGGGGTAGGCAAATGGGAAGAAAAATTCAGCGCACGCGCGCGATCGCACGGATTCTGGCGGTTTTTGGCGCGCTCGCATTTTTGGCGGGTGCCGCCCTTGCGCAAGCGCCCGCGCCCGCGCGTCCGGCAACGCCGCCCGCAGCGGCACCGACCGCACCCGCGACGGGCGATCCTGAGTTTCGCCTGACGGGCTTTCGCTCGGCCCTGTTCGGCATGACGCCGGACCAAGTGCGCCAAGCCATACGGCGCGATTTTTCGATCCCGGCCGACCGCATCGAGACGGCCGAAAACGGCGTCGAGCGCACGCAGATCCTGGCGATCACCGTGCCCGATCTTCTGCCCGGCAGCGGCCCGGCACAGGTCGCCTACGTGATCGGTTTCCGCACGCGCCAACTTGTGCAGGTGACCGTCACATTCGGCGGGGCCGCCAATCCGCAGCTCACCCCGGCCATCGCCGTCGATCTGGCGCGCATGCTGCAAAGCCATCTCGTGTCGGTGGGCTACAAGGCCGATACGGTCGCGGTCAATCTCGCCCAACCCGACGGCACGGTGCTCGTTTTCCGCGGCGACGACACGCAAGGTCGGCGCACGATCGCAGCGCTCGTCGGCGTGGCGGCGCCCGAGGGCCAGCGCCCGGCCGTGCCGCCGACGCTGCAGATCTCGTATATTCGCGATCCGCAGAACCCGGACGTGTTCCAGATTCGCAAGGGCGATTTCTAGGCGCCATGTTCAAACGCACCTACCCGAAGGCCAAAGTCGTATTCAAGGAAGGCGAAGCCGGGTCGGAAGCGTTTTTGGTCGAAAAGGGCAAAATCCTCATCCTCAAAAAGGGCGTGGATGCGCCGATTATCGTGGCAAGCCTGGGGCCGGGCGCTTTGTTCGGCGAAATGGCGATCCTCGACGGCGGCCTGCGCATGGCAACCGCAGTCGCGGGCGAAGACACGGTTTGCATCGTCGTCAACAGCCAGCAGCTCACGCAGCGTTTGATGTCGCTCGACCCCGATCTCGTGCGCCTCATCACCTCGCTGATGGAGTATTGCCGCTCGACCGTGCCGTTCGATTCGCGCGCCAAAGCCGGATTGCCGCTCGAGGAAACCGCCGCCGACCGCCATGCGCGCATGATGCTGCCGCCGCCGCATGTGGTCGAATCCTACGGCCTCAAGGATTCGATGATGAAGGCGCTGATGAACATGCTGTGCGACTACACGCGGCGGCGCTTGCCGCCCGCACGCGACGCATGAGGCGCGTGCAGCTCCTTGGGGTGTGCGCGCTCGCCGTCGCCTTGGCCGGGTGCCAAGCCCTGCGCGCAGGTGCGGGCCCCGAAACGCCGGTCGGCACCGCGTTGTCGGGCGAAGCGTGCCGCGCGGTGCCCAACCGCCTGCAGCCCGATTTGCGCGAAGTTTTTTGCGCCAACAGCCCGCGCGTGTACGGTTCGGCGCAGGCTTTGTCGGAATTGCGCAACGTGCCGCAAGAGCCCGACGCGCGCCGCGCGTTTCTGGCGCGCGGGTTCGAGACGAGTGCCCCGATCCGCACGCTCGGCTTGCGTGCGGTGTGCAAAGCGCCCGAATGGGTCGGCGGCGACGCGAACCTGATGGTCGCCGCCTGTTCGCTCAAAGACGGCGGCTGGCCGCTTGTTGCCGCGGCGCTCGTCTCGGGCAATCGCCTGGCGGTCGCCGAGGGCCAGCCCGCCGCCTTGCCGGCGTTGGTCGAGGCGATGCGCCTCACGCTGGGGGCGGCCGCACCGGGGCCGTTCGACGTCGCCGTTCTCAAAAGCCATCTCGAGGCGACGTTCGGCGCAGCCGTCGCCGGCAGCGATTCGGTCGGCGGCTATCAAGATCTCGTCGAGCTTGCGCGGCTTTACAACAGCGTGGGCAACAATGCGGGCGCGGAAGCCGCCTATCGGCGCGCCCTTGCTTTGCAGACCGCGGCTCTCGGCCCCGATCATCCGGGGACCGGGGCGACGATGAGCTCGCTGGCACTCGAAGTTTCGGCGCAAGGCCGCTTCGAGGAGGCCGATGCGCTGTTCCAGCGTGCCGAGGCGCTGATTTTGCGCTCGCCCGATCCGGGCGAATATCCGCGCCTGCAGACCTTCCTTGCCCTGCACGCCGCCAACCAGCGCCAGTTCGAGCGCGCTTTGGCGAGCGCGCGCGACACGATCCAGCGTCGGCGGGCTTTGATCGAAACGCTGGGCGGCGGCATTCCGGCGAGCCTCGATGCGGGCGGCGGCGGCTCGATTTTCGGCAGTGCTGTGGTGCTGCAGGCCGAGCTTGCGCATGCGCTTTTGTTCGCCTCGTCGATGGCGCTCGAGACCGGCGACCTTGCAGGCGCCGAGTCCGCCGCCCTCGAAGCGCGCCGCATCATCGACAGCATCCCAGGCCTGCCGCCGTGGTGGCAGCCGCGTGCCTTGTCGCAGTTGGGCCAAGTGCTGGGTGCGCGCGGCGATTTCGTCAATGCCGAGCGTCTGCTGGCCGCTTCCGCGCAGCAGACCTTGCGCGTGTTCGGCGGCGGTTGGCCGGTGGCGCAGAGCCTGATGAACCTCGCGCGCGAGCAGGCCGGCGACGGGCGCTACGCGGCCGCGATCGACAATTACCGCGACGCGTTCCGCATCGTTTTGGCGCAAGTGCCGGTGCGCACGCTGACCTTCGCGCAAGTGCGCCCGTTCCTCGAGGCGGCCGATGCGCAAGCCAAGCGCGATCCGGCTGCCGCGGCTTCCTTGCATGCCGAGATGTTCGCGGTCGCCCAATTGATGCGCGACGGCACGGCCGGGCGGGCCGTCGCGCGCACGGCACAGCGCTTGGCGCGCGACGATGCGCGTCTCGCACCCGTCGTGGCCGCGCACGAAGACGCGTTGCGCAGCCGCGACCGTCTGGGGCTCGATCTTGCGGGCGAGCTTGGCAAGCCGACAGCCCTTCGCGATGCCGCACGCCTCGCCAAGCTGCGCGCCGATCTCAATGCGGCGACGGCCAAAGCCGCCGCACTCGAAGCCGATATCGAGCGTGCCGCCCCCGGCTTCTCGCGCCTCACCTCGCCGCAGCCGGTCGCGCCGGACGAATTGCGCGCAGCTTTGGGCCCGCGCGAAGCACTCGTCTTCTATCTGACCGGGCCCGACGGCGCGTTTGCATTCCTCGTGCGCCGCGACGGCATCCAGGCCGCAAGCCTCGCGACCGACGAAGAGCAGCTCGCCGACCAAGTGCGCACCTTGCGCAACGCCTTCGAAATTCGCGGCCGCAGCGACGTGGCCCCGTTCGACGTGGCGCTGTCGCACCGGCTCTATCGCACCTTGCTGGGGCCGTTCGATGCGGCCCTGGCGGAGGTCGATCAATTGTTCGTCGTCGCCAACGGCGCACTTGCGAGCCTGCCTTTTGCGGTGTTGGCGACGCAAGCGCCGCAGCAAGCCGCGCTCGCGGCGGGCGATTACCGGCAGACGGCGTGGCTCGCGCGCCGCATTGCGACCGCAAGCCCGCCGAGCGTGCGCGCCTTCTTGAACTTGCGCACGCTTGCCGCCCGCCCGGCCGCACCCGAGCCGTTTTTTGCGCTGGCCAATCCCGATTTCGGCGGCGGCCCGCAAGGCGGAGCCGCAAACGGGCTCGGTGCCCTTGCCGATGCGTGCCGCTCGGACGGGGCCGTACCCGCCGCCATGATCCGCGCGCTTGCGCCCTTGCCGGAAACCGCCGACGAGGTGCGCCGCGTGGCGGCCTCGCTGAATGCAGGGCCGAACGCGCTGCTGCTGGGTGCCAATGCCACGGCCGCCAATCTGCGCCGCCAGCAGCTCGAGCGCTATCGCGTGCTCTATTTCGCGACGCACGGGCTGTTGCCCGGCGAATTGCGCTGCCAAGCCCAGCCGGGGCTGGCCCTGAGCGCACCCACAACCGACGTGGCCGACCCGGCCGAGGACGGGCTCCTCGAAGCAAGCGAGATTGCCGCGATGCGCCTGGATGCCGATCTCGTCGTGCTCTCCGCCTGCAACACGGCGGCCTCGGGCGCGCGCCTGGGCGGCGAATCGCTGTCGGGGCTCGCCGAGGCATTTTTCTTTGCCGGGGCCCGCGGCTTGCTGGTCACGCACTGGCAGGTGCCCTCGCAGCAGACCGTGCAGCTCACCACGGGCATGTTCGATCGGCTCGGCGGCAACACGCGCGGCGGCATTGCGCGGGCACTTGCCGCATCGCAAATGACGCTGGCCGACCAGGCCGCCAGTGCGCATCCGTTCTTCTGGGGCGCTTTCGTGCTGCAGGGCGACGGGGCGGCGGCAAGCAGCGCCGAATCATTGCCGGTCGCACGCAATCCAAGCTAAACTCGCACCCATGCGCTTTATCACTCGATCGCTTTGTGCGGCCATCGCGTTTCTCGTCGGCGTTGTCGGCGCGGCAACGGCGAACGAGCTTGTTGTGGTCGAAGCCAAGGGCATCGAATTGGCGCCCGGCGCCAAAGTCGACGGCACCAAAGTGCTGGTGCTCACGGCCGGCCAACGCCTGACGCTGATCGCATCCGACGGGCGCTCTTTGAAGCTGCGCGGCCCTTACGAAGAGGCGCCGGCCCCGGGGCAAGCCGGAACGGGCGGCGCAAATGTCGGCGACGCGCTCAAGAACCTCATGAACCAGCGCGTGGCGGGTACGGCCGCACTCGGTGTCGTGCGTGCGGGCGGCGAAGCGGTCGAGCTGCCCGATCCGTGGGTGCTCGATGTGAGCCGCTCGGGCGCGCGTTGCGTTGCAGGCGACGCAACGCCCGTGCTGTGGGGCCCGCGTTTTGCCGAGGCGACCGCCCTTGCGATAGAACCCGCCGACCGCAGCTGGCGCGCGCGCGGCCAATGGCCGGCCGACAGCGACCGGTTTGCGCTGCCCGCCCGCATCCCGCTCGCCGACGGCCGCGGCTATGTGTTCGACGTCGGCGGCAATGCCGCGAACGTCGTGATCCACCGCATGCCCGCAAGCTTCAGCGATCCGCTGCTGCAGGCGGCATGGATGATCGAAAAAGGCTGCAACGATCAAGCGCGCGCATTGGCGCGCGCCGTTGCTCCGTGAGCGCGTCCGAGCGCGCATGAGTGCCGCTGAAGTCTTTCGCCGCATCGGCGTTTCGCTTGTCATCGCCGCGCTTGCCGCGACGGTCGCGTTCGGCATTTTCCGGCTGTTCCCGTTCGTGGGCACGGCCGAACGCTGGACGACCGACTACCGCATTGCGACCGTGACGGCACCCGAGCCGCAGCATCCCGACATCGTCGTGGCGGCGATCAACGAAGAAACGCTGTCGTCGTTTCCGTACCGCTCGCCGATCGACCGCCGGTTCCTTGCCAAGACGATCGAAGCGCTGGTGGCCAAGGGTGCCAAAGCGCTGCTCCTCGACGTGCTGCTCGACCAGGAAACCGAAGAAGACAAAGACGACGAATTGCGCGCGGTCTTGGCAGCGCTCAAGATTCCGTTTGCGATCAGCTACAGCGATTCGCCGCTCTACGTGACCGACGAGCAGCGCGAGTATCTCGACGAATTCGTGGCGCCCGAATGGCGGGGCTTGGCCGACATCGAGCCCGACATTCGCGACGGCACGATTCGCTTCGTGCCCGCGCCGCGCCAAGGCCACGACGGCACGCGCCTGCCCAACGTCGCGGCACGCGTTGCCGAGCGGCTTGGGGTCGCGATTCCCGAAACGCGGCGCATCATCGCCTGGCGCGGCCAGCCGGATGCGCAAACACCGCCCTTTCGCATCTTTCCCTCGCAAGCCGTACCGGTCCTGCCCGATGCCTGGATCGCGGGCAAGATCGTGCTGCTGGGCGCCGATCTGTCGCTGACCGACCGCCATCGCACGCCGTTTGCCGTGGCCCGCGAAGGGCGCGAGGGCACCATCGCCGGGATCGTGATCCAGGCGCATATTCTGGCGCAGCTGCTCGACGGCCGTGTGGCGCCCGAGGATCGCGCGCTCGTCCCGCTCGTTGCGACACTGGCGCTTTTGGCGCTGATCGGGGCGGCACTCGGCAATACGGGCGTGCCGATCTGGCTGCGCGCGACCGGCGCTGTCGTCGCGATCGCGGTGCTTTGGGTCGGCGCCTTCTATTTGTTCCGCGACCGGCAATTGCTTTTGCCGCTGATCGAGCCCGTCGTGGCTTTGGGTTTGGCCCTGTGGCTCTCGGACGCATGGTCGGGCCGTGCCGAGCGCCAGCAGAAGAAATTCATCCAGGGCGTTTTCAGCAAATACGTGTCGGGCGAATTGCTGCAGGAGATCGTCAAGGATCCCAAAAAGCTCGACCTCTCGGCCAGCCGCCGGCCGATGTCGCTGATCTTCACCGACGTGCAAGGTTTCACGACGCTGTCCGAAAAGCTCGAGGCGGCCCACCTTGCCGACATTCTCAATCGCTATCTCGACGGCGGCTGCCGCGAGATCTGGAAGTTCGGCGGCACCATCAACCAGTTCACGGGCGACGCGATCTACGCGATGTTCAACGCGCCCCGCGAGCAGCCCGACCATGCCAAGCGCGCCTTGCAGGCCGCCCTCGATATCGACAAATTCTCCGAACGCTTCCGCGCCGAAGAGCGCGCCAAGGGCGTCGATTTCGGCATGACGCGCATCGGCGTGCACACGGCCGAGGCGAACGTGGGCAATTTCGGCTCGCTCGACCGCTACGAATACAAGGCGCTCGGCGACGCCGTGAACACGGCCGCGCGCCTCGAAGGCCTCAACAAATATTTCGGCACGCGCATCTTGATCACGCAGCAGACGCGCGACGCCTCGCCCGAAGTGCCGTGCCGCAAGGTCGGCGGCGTGATCGTCAAGGGCAAGTCCGAACCCATCCATGTGTTCGAGCCGTTGACGGGCGCGCGCGCCTCGGACGAAAACACGACGCTCTATCTGGCCGCGTTCGAACTCATGAAAAACGCCGATCCCGGCGCTTTGGCGGCGTTCGAGGATCTGTGCCGGCGCTATCCGGACGACGCGCTCGCCGAATACCATCTCGACCGCCTGCGCGAAGGCGAGACGGGCGAAGTGTTCGCGATGGCGGAAAAATAGAGTCTACGCGCGAGCGATAAGATTCTGCCAGGAATGGAACGACAGGAAGTGCGCGGCCGCCATGTCGAGCCAGCCGCGCTTGCGCCATTCGAGGAAGGTTTCGTCGGACAGCGCTTCGAATTTGGCGCGGTCGATCACGCGGAACCCGCCGAGCGTCATCTTCTTGCCGCTGCGCGTTTCGATTTCCGCGCGGTTGTCGGCAAGCAGACCCGCCGCTGCCGCTGCAGTCGCGAATTCGGCAGCGCTGCGCGCCTGGATCTGGAATTCGCGGTTGAACTGCACGACCTGGTCGGTGAAGGCGGTCGTGGTGCCGTCCACGTTGAAGAACCAGGGCCCTTCCGCCTCGTCGAACGCGTTGGCCGCCTCGTCGATGCACAAGATCAGCTTGTCGTCCTGTTCGGCGAAGGCGAATGGATAGCGGCGCACGAAGGCGGGCACATAAGTATCGGCGGCCCATTTGCCGTCGGCATCGACGAACAGGTTCTCACCCGTCTGAACGCCCATTATCGCGGCAATGCCCCCGGGCTCGGTTGCGGCGAAGACGAGCGGGTAATGGCGCGCCGCAATCCCCATTTCGCTCGCCCCGAGCGGTACTGCGTTGGCAGCACGCGCAAAGCGAAAATCGGCGACGGCGCGAAAGCGCTTGGCGCCGTGGATCTCGGCCGCAAGCGGAACCGGTTTGCTGTAGAAGATCGGCGCTTTCATGGGGCGAGGAAGGCCTCTATCCGGCGGTTGAATTCGGAAGCGATTTCGAAATAGGCCGAATGCCCGGCTTTTGCAAATTCAATATGTCGGCCTTTGGGGAACGCCGCCGCGAAGGCGGCACCCACGGGCGAGGCGAAGACCGGGTCTTTTTCGCCGCACGCGACAAGCACCGGCATGTCCAAGCGTGCGGCATCGCCAAGCGGGCGCACGCGCCCGGCAAACAAGCGTTTGCGCAGCGCTTCTTTGTCGAGCCCCTGCGACATCGCGTCGATGCTGCTGTAGAGGAATTTGAGATCGGGCCGATTTGTTGCCATGGCTTCGCCTGCCGCCGGATGGATTGCAGCGGCGTTGAGGCGCTCGCGCTCGGCCGCCGCCCAAATCTGCCATGCCGCAAAAGCTTTCGGATCGGCAGCACGCGGGTCGAACGTGCCGCTTGTTGCCGCCAGCACGATGGCGCGCACGCGTTTTGGCGCCTGCAGCGCCAATTCGACGGCCCCCCAGCCGCCCATCGATTGCGCGACGATCGCCATGTCGTCGAGGCCCAAATGGTCGGCAAGGGCCGCAAGATCGTCCGCATAGTCGGCAGGATCGGGCAGGCCGCTTGCGACCGTCGAAGGTGCGAAGCCGCGATGCGAAAACACGATGCAGCGCCAGCTTCGTTGGAAATACGGCACTTGCTGCCACCAGGACAGCGCATTGCCGCCGAGCCCGTGCGCGAAAACGAGGGCCGGGCCCGATCCGAAGCTCCCGTAATGAATGTCCGCGTCCGGACGTTTCAGAATGCCTTGCTCCATTGCCCTGTCCTCCGCTTGCCCATCCAGGGCTTGCCCTATAAACTAGTTGCCATAAAGTTGAAGCGGGAGAAACGACCATGTGGTTTCGGACAGTCGCGGGGGTTGCCCTCGCCGGATTGGCGTTTGTTGGCGTCGCAGCAGCGCAGGAAACGCCGCGGCGCGGCGGCGAGTTGATTTTCGCGGTCGGCGGCGAGCCCGATACGACCGACTGCCATGCGGCGACGAATTTCGCGGTCATCCACCATCTCGCCCCGCATTATTCGACCCTGGTGCGCTTCAACGCGACCAAATATCCCGAGATCGAAGGCGATCTTGCGACGTCGTGGACCGTGTCGCCCGACGGCAAGACCTACAGCTTCAAAATCGCCCAGCCCGTGCGCTTCCACGACGGTTCGCCGCTGACCTCGGCCGACGTCAAAGCGAGCTTCGAGCGCATTCGCACCCCCACCGGCGGTTCGCGCTCGGCGCGGCGCGACCATTTCGCCGACGTGGCCGGGATCGATGCGCCCAGTGCGGACACGGTCGTCTTCCGCCTCAACAATCCCAATCCCGCGTTCATGACGTATCTCGCGGCCCCGTTCAATTGCATCTACTCGGCCGCCAAGCTCGCCCAAGATCCGGTATATCCGGAGAAGGAAACGATGGGCTCGGGCCCGTTCGTGTTCGGCGAACGCGTGCGCGGCTCGCACTGGACCGGCAAGCGTTTCGACGGCTATTTCCGCCAGGGCCAGCCCTATCTCGACGGCTTCCGTGCCGTGACGATGAGCGGGGCAGCGATGCTGAACGCCATCCAAGGCGGGCAGGTGATGGCGGAGTTCCGCGGCATCAGCCCGGCCGAGAAGGCCCGCGTGGCGGGCCCGCGCGTGGCCTTCCAAGAAGAGTCGTGGCTCTCGGGGCTGATCCTCTCTTTCAACATCGAACAGAAACCGTTCGACGATGTGCGCGTGCGCCGCGCGCTCAACCTTGCCCTCGATCGTTGGGGCTCGGTCGAATCGCTCGCCCGGGTGTCGCAGGTGAGTGCTGTGGGCTCGCTCTTGCGCCCGGGCTACGCCTATGCGCCGACGGCGGCCGAGCTTGCCACGTATCCCGGCATGAGCCGCGACATGGCGCGCAACCGCGCCGAGGCGCGCCGCTTGCTGCAGGAAGCGGGCGTGCCCAATCTGCGCTTCGAGATCATCTCGATGTCGCTGCCGCCCTTCCCGACGGTCGCGGTGTGGGCGATCGACCAATGGCGCCAGATCGGCGTCACGGTCGAGCAGCGCCAGGCCGAGCGCGCGACCTATTTCGCCGCGCGCACCTCGGGCCAGTTCCAGGTGATGCTCGATTTCACGACCGAGTTCGCCGACGAGCCGAATTTCCAGCTGCGGCGCTTCATCTCGATCGACCGCGTGCCGGGCTTCAACGTGTCGCGCCATCTCGACAGGCGTCTGGACGAAATCTTCGACGCCCAGGAGCGCGAGACCGATTTCGCCAAGCGTAAGGCGCTGGTGCGCGACTTCCAGATCCATACGTTCGATCTGGCCTACACGGTGCCGCTGTTCTGGTTCACGCGCATTGTGCCGTTGGCCGCCAATGTGCGCGGCTGGCACATCACGCCGTCGCATCTGCTCGGGCAGGATCTGGGCGGGGTGTGGCTGGCGGCGAACTGAAACGCCGCAGCCGACTGGCTTTGGTCAGTTAGACGCTGATATCGACCGTCTGGCCGCGCTGGGCGCCGGCGGGCGGCGGCGGCGGTGCGTCGGCGCGCGTGACACTCTCTTGGCTCGCGGGCACTGTG
>VYKU01000058.1_pt1 | contig 58874 bp, 55 predicted proteins | sample 5114491 | NCBI WGS metagenome assembly VYKU01 (sample SAMN12291796, study PRJNA351875) | freshwater metagenome | isolation source: freshwater lake | place: USA: Michigan, Gull Lake | collected 2011-07-05 | reverse complement strand
GTCGCCAAGGGCGTGTTCGGGGCACCCTATATCGTGGTGGACGGCGAGCCCTTCTGGGGGGCGGACCGTTTGGCGCAGATCGAAGAATGGCTTGTGACGGGCGGCTGGTAGCATGGCAATCCTTTCGACCAACATCGACTGCCGTTCCGACGGCTACAAAGCCAACGAAGCGGCGATGCGCGCGAGCGTGGACGAGCTGCGCGCGGCGTGCGACGCGGTGCGCGACGGCGGCGGGCCTGCCGCACGCGCCAAACACACGGCGCGCGGCAAGCTTTTGCCGCGCGAGCGCATCCGCACGCTGCTCGATCCGGGTTCGCCCTTCCTCGAGCTCTCGCAGCTCGCCGCCCACGGCATGTACGGGGGCGACGTGGCGGCGGCCGGCATCGTCACGGGCATCGGCCGCGTGTCGGGCCGCGAATGCGTCGTGGTGTGCAACGACGCCACGGTCAAAGGCGGCACCTATTTTCCGGTCACCGTGAAAAAACATCTGCGCGCGCAGGAAATCGCGCGCGAAAATCGCTTGCCGTGCATCTATCTCGTCGATTCGGGCGGCGCCAATCTGCCGAACCAAGACGAGGTGTTTCCCGACCGCGAGCATTTCGGCCGCATCTTCTACAATCAGGCGACCATGTCGGCGATGGGCATCGCGCAGATCGCCGTCGTGATGGGGAGCTGCACCGCGGGCGGGGCCTACGTGCCCGCGATGTCGGACGAGTCGATCATCGTGCGCAACCAAGGCACCATCTTTTTGGGCGGCCCGCCGCTCGTGAAGGCCGCGACCGGCGAGATCGTGTCGGCCGAAGATCTCGGCGGGGCCGAGGTGCATGCGCGCATCTCCGGCGTCGTCGATCATGCAGCGCAGAACGATGCGCAAGCTTTGGGCCTCGCGCGCCGTATCGTCGCCAATCTGGGCGCTGCGAAATCGACATGGCGCGGGCTCGCAGCCCCCGTCGATCCGCTCTACGACCCGGCCGAGCTCTACGGGGCCGTTCCGAGCGACCTGCGCCAGCCCTACGACGTGCGCGAGGCGATCGCGCGCATCGTGGACGGCTCCGAGTTCGACGAGTTCAAAGCGCTTTACGGCACAACGCTCGTGTGCGGTTTCGCGCATATCTGGGGCTATCCGGTCGGCATTGTCGCCAACAACGGCATTCTGTTCTCCGAGAGTGCGCTGAAAGGCGCCCACTTCGTCGAGCTTTGCTGCCAGCGCGGAATCCCACTCGTGTTCTTGCAGAACATCGCGGGCTTCATGGTGGGGCGCAAATACGAGGCGGGCGGCATTGCGCGCGACGGGGCGAAGCTCGTGACGGCGGTCGCGTGCGCTGCCGTGCCGAAATTCACCATCGTCGTCGGCGGCTCGTTCGGTGCCGGCAATTACGGCATGTGCGGGCGCGCCTTCGGGCCGCGCTTTTTGTGGATGTGGCCCAATGCGCGCATCTCGGTGATGGGCGGCGAGCAGGCCGCCTCCGTGCTCGCGACCGTCAAGCGCGACAATCTCGAGGCCTCGGGGCAAAGCTGGTCGGCCGAGCAGGAAGAGGCTTTCAAGGCGCCGATCCGCAGCCAGTACGAAACCCAAGGCCATCCGTTCTACGCCTCGGCGCGCCTGTGGGACGACGGCGTGATCGACCCCGCCCAGACGCGCAACGTGCTGGGCTTGGGCCTTGCCGCCGCGGCCAACGCACCCATCGCCGAAACGCGCTTCGGCGTGTTCCGGATGTAGGTGCGCCCAAGATGACAGCCGGATTCGAAACCGAGATCGATGCGCGCGGCGTGGCCTTTTTGTGGCTCGCCCGGCCCGAGTTGCACAACGCGTTCGACGACGCGCTGATCGCGGCACTCACGGCCGAGATCGCGCGGCTCGGCGCCATGCCGTCGTTGCGCGCGATCGTGCTCGGCGGGCGCGGCAAGAGCTTTTCGGCCGGTGCCGATCTCAACTGGATGAAGCGCATGGCCGATTACGGGCAAGCGCAGAACTTGGCCGACGCAAGCGCACTCGCCGAACTCATGCGCACGCTCGATAGCTGCCCGAAGCCCACGCTCGCGCGCGTGCAGGGGGCGGCGTTCGGCGGCGGTGTGGGGCTCGTGGCGTGCTGCGATATCGCGATCGCAGCACACGGCGCGCAATTCTGTTTGTCCGAAGCAAGGCTCGGGCTGATCCCGTCCGTGATCTCGCCCTATGTGGTGCGCGCGATGACGGCGCGTGCCGCGCGCCGCTATTTCCTGACGGCCGAGACTTTCACGGCCGCCGAAGCGCTCGGCCTCGGCCTCGTGCATCGCGTCGTCGCGGCCGACACGCTCGACGCCAGCATCGAAGCGATGCTGCTGCTGCTGCTGGCCGCCGGCCCCGCTGCACAGGCCGAATGCAAAAACTTGATTGCCGCCGTCGTGGACCGTCCCATCGACGACGCGATGGTGGCCGACACGGCCGCGCGCATCGCGCGCATCCGCGTGTCGCCGGAGGGGCGTGCGGGCATTGCGGCGTTCCTCGAAAAGCGCAAGCCGCCTTGGGCGGCGGGAGGCGGCACGTGAAACTGCCGCGCCGCAATTTTGCCGTCGGCATCGGCGCCACGGGCGGGCTCCTGCTGCTGATTGCGGCGGCGACGGCCAGCGACGTCGGCCTGTCGCTGGCCGCGACGATGCTGGGCTCGGCGGTCGCGGCCGTCGCGTTTTTCAACGTGATGTTTCCGGGCTCGCTGTTTTTCTCGCTCGCGCTGGCCAATTCGATCGCCGTCTACATGTCGATCTTTCTGTTCCTGACGGAATCGAATTTCGCGGGCGTGTCGGCGATGGCCCAGCATGCCGGGCTGTTGCTGCCGCTCCTGGGCTTCATGCTGGGCGCTTACCTGCGCCGCGAAGCGATCCGCGAGATCGTGACCGAACGCAGACCCGCAACACCCGGCGACATGCGCACGGCCGCCATGTGGCTGCTGCCGGTTGTGGGTGTGGCGGCCGTCACGTTCGGGGTGCCCGCTTTTGCTCCGTCGGCCGTCGCCGTCGATATCGCGTTTGTCGGCGCCATGGCGGCGGTCGCCGTGCTCGTGCTCGCAACCGCCCAGCAGGTCGCGATCTTCCTGCTCGATGCGGGCCAATTGTTCGAAGAGTTCTTCCAGCGCATCGAGCGGCTTGTGCTGCCGGTCTATGCGTTCCTCACCTTCTATTCGCTGATCGTGGTCGCCTTCGCCGCGATCTACAAAATCGTCGATACGGCCGTCCCCGGCCCGCATTTCCGCATGCTCGGCGAAGACCGTGCGGTGAGTTTCGCCGATGCGTTCTATTTTTCGGTCGTGACGCTCTCCACCGTCGGCTACGGCGACATTCTGCCGGTGAGCCAGGCCGTGCGGCTCATCGCGGTCGTCGAAGTCGTGTTCGGCGTGACATTGCTGCTCGTCGGCCTCTCCGAAATCATGAGCTATTCGCGCGAAGTGCAAGCGCGGCGCCGACCAGACGGGCGCGACAAGGACGGCGAAAAATGATCGAAAAACTGCTCATCGCCAATCGCGGCGAAATCGCGGTGCGCATCGCGCGCACGGCGCGCGCAATGGGCATTCGCACCGTCGCGATCTATTCGACGGCCGATGCCGATGCGCTCCACGTTGCGTCGTGCGACGAAGCGCTGCCGGTCGGCGGCGATGCGCCCAAAGACAGCTATCTGCGCATCGACGCGATCCTGGCGGCGGCCAAAAAGAGCGGGGCGGATGCCGTGCATCCGGGCTACGGGTTCCTGTCGGAAAACGCCGAATTCGCGCAAGCCTGCGCCGATGCGGGCCTCGTCTTCGTGGGTCCGCCGCCCTCGGCGATCCGTGCCATGGGCGGCAAGAGTGCGGCCAAGGCCTTGATGGTCGAAGCGGGCGTGCCCGTGGTCCCCGGCTATCACGGCGACGCACAAGATATCGCCACGCTGGCCGGGGCTGCCGAAGCGATCGGCTATCCCGTATTGATCAAGGCCTCGGCCGGCGGCGGCGGCAAGGGCATGCGCATCGTGGCCGACGCCGATGCGCTCGAAGAAGCCGTCGCGGGGGCCAAGCGCGAAGCGCAGGCCGCCTTCGGCAATCCGTTGGTGCTGATCGAAAAATATCTCGACCGCCCGCGCCACATCGAAGTGCAGGTGTTCTGCGACGCGCACGGCAACGGCGTCCATCTCTACGAGCGCGACTGTTCGCTGCAGCGTCGCCACCAGAAAGTGATCGAAGAAGCGCCCGCACCCGGCATGGACGAAACACGACGCGCCGCGATGGGGGCCGCTGCCGTGCGCGCGGCCAAGGCCGTGGGCTATGTCGGTGCCGGCACGGTCGAGTTCATCGCCGACCGCGACGGCACGTTCTATTTCATGGAAATGAACACGCGCCTGCAGGTCGAACATCCGGTGACGGAAGCGATCACGGGCCAGGACCTCGTCGAATGGCAGTTGCGCGTGGCATCGGGCGAACGCCTGCCCAAGCTGCAGCACGAACTTGCCATCGACGGGCACGCCTTTGAAGCGCGCCTCTATGCCGAAGACCCCGCGCGCGACTTCCTGCCCGCCACGGGCCGCCTCGACACGCTCGTGTTCCCGGCGGATGCGCGCATCGACACCGGCGTGCGCCAGGGCGACCATGTGACGATCCACTACGATCCGATGATCGCCAAACTGATCGTGCACGGCGCTTCGCGCGCGGCCGCCCTCGCCAAACTCGCGACCGCGCTCGAGCGCGTGCGCATCGCAGGTGTGGCCAACAATGTTCCGTTCCTCGCGGCCGTGGCACGCCACAAGGCGTTTGCCGCCGGCGAGATCGACACCGGCTTCATCGCGCGCCATCGCGACGCTTTGGTGCCGCCGCACGCACCCGTGGACGACACGACGCTCGCCCTTGCAGCACTCGGCGTGTTGCGCGCGCGTGCCGAGCCCGATGCGGCCTCGCCCTGGACGCGGCTCGAAGGCTGGCAGCTCAACGGCTCGGCGCACGACACGCTCGTGTTCGCCGACGGCGAGCGGCAAGTGACACTCGTCGCCCATTTCGTGGCAGGCGGCTATCGGCTGATGCTGCCCGGCGGCCCGGTCGATGCCAGCGCCACGCTTGGGCCCGACGGCGCACTCGCTGCGACCATCGACGGCCATCGCCGCCATGCCGATATCGTGCGTCATGGGGCCGAACTCACCGTGTTCCAAGGGGCCGTTGCGCGCACGCTTGTCGTGATCGACCGGCTCGCCGCCGCCGACCGTGCGGGCGAAGGGCTCGGCCGCTTGATCGCCCCCATGCCCGGCCGCATCGTCGCCGTTTATGTCGCGGCCGGCCAAGCCGTGCTGCGCGGCCAGAAGCTCGTGGTGCTTGAAGCCATGAAAATGGAGCACACGATCCTTGCCCCCGCCGACGGCGTCGTGTCGCGCGTGCGTTTTGCGGCCGGCGAACAGGCGGCCGAAGGCGACGAGTTGGTCGCGTTCGAAGAACCGCCGGAGACGAAATCATGAAACTGCCGCCCCGGGTGCGCATCGTCGAAGTGGGCCCGCGCGACGGGCTGCAGAACGAGGCGGCGACCATCGCCGTCGCGACCAAGGTCGAGCTCATCGAACGCTTGGCCGAGGCGGGTTTGCGTGCGGTCGAGGCGGGCAGTTTCGTGTCGCCCAAATGGGTCCCGCAAATGGCCGACACCGACAAGGTGATGGAAGCGATCAAGCGCGCCCCCGGCGTTTCGTATCCCGTGCTCGTGCCGAACATGAAAGGCTTCGAAGCGGCCGTCGCCGCCAAGGTGGACGAGATCGCGATTTTTGCGGCCGCGTCGGAAAGCTTCTCCCAGCGCAACATCAATTGTTCGATCGCCGAAAGCCTGGCACGCTTCGCGCCGGTCGCCGAGGCTGCCAAAGCCGCCGGTATTCGCGTGCGCGGCTATGTAAGCTGCGTGCTCGACTGCCCCTACGAAGGGCCGGTCGCGGCCGACGCGGTGGCGGCCGTCGCAACGGGTTTGCACAAGCTCGGCTGCTACGAAATCTCGCTCGGCGACACGATCGGCACCGGCACGCCGGGCCGCGCCCAGGCGCTGATCGAGACGGTCGCCGCCCACGTGCCGCGCGCGGCACTCGCCGTGCATTTCCACGACACCTACGGCCAGGCCTTGGCGAATATCTATGCGAGCCTCGAGCGCGGCATCGCGACGGTGGACAGCTCGGTCGCGGGCCTCGGCGGCTGCCCCTATGCCAAGGGGGCCACCGGCAACGTCGCCACCGAAGACGTTTGCTACATGCTGGCCGGGCTCGGCATCGAAACGGGCGTGGATCTCGAAAAACTTGCGGCGGCCGGGCGCTTTGCCTGCACGGCCCTGGGCCGGGCCCCGACGGGCCGGACGGCCCAGGCGCTGGCGGCCAAACAGACGCGGTAGGGGCTTGCCCGGGCCGGGGGTGCGGGCTTACTGTCTCGCCCGCGATGGCGTACGAGCTTTCCAAGGTGCGAGTCCTGGTGCTTGAGGACAACGGACATATGCGCAAATTGCTGCGCAGTATGCTGTTGGCCGTCGGCTGCGGCGAAGTATTGGATATGGCCGACGCGGCCCAGGCCTACATCAAGCTCAAGCAGACGCCGGTCGATTTCGCGGTCGTGGATTGGGAGATCTACCCGGTCTCGGGTCTCGAATTCGTGCGCAAAATCCGCACCGAGCGCGACTCGCCGAACCAGTTTCTGCCCATCATAATGGTCACAGGCCATACCGAGCGGGAACGCGTGACACGCGCGCGCGATCTCGGGATTACCGAATTCCTGGCAAAACCGATCAGCGCCCAGTCGCTTTCCCAGCGCATCGAGGAGCTGGTCGATCGGCCGCGCCCCTATATCCGCACCACGTCGTATTTCGGCCCTTGCCGCCGACGCAAGCGCGGGGGCATCTTCATCGGCACCGAACGGCGCCAGCCGGTCTGACGACCCACCAAGAAGAACACGGAAACGCCCATGAGCGACGCTGCTGCCGGCCGGAAATTCCAGGTCATCAATCCGCCCAATCTGCTCAAATCGAAAGTCGGCTCGGGCGGTTTCGCGCTGGGGGCGGTCGACAAGGCGGCCAAGGTCATCGACAGCTTGCGCGGCGAGTTCGAGGAAATTGCCAAGGTCGAAGTCGTCAAGCTCGTGTCGGCGGCGAACGCCTTGGTGGCCCAGCCCAACGACCTTGCCAAGCGCGACGAGGTCTACAAGATCGCGCACGAGCTGCGCGGGCAGGGCGGTTCCTACGGCTATCCGCTGGTCACGCGCTTCGGCGACCAATTGTGCCGCTATCTCGATGCGGCCGCCGGCCTCGACGCCAGGAGCCTCGTGATCGTGAAGGCGACGGCCGACGCGATCGCGGTCGTGATCAATTCGAAGGTTGCGGGGGACGGCGGCGACACCGGCCGCGCCCTCGTCGCCATGCTCGACAAGGTGCTGGCGCAGGTCAAAGGCGAATAATGGCGCTGCACATCGTGAAGCTTTGCGTCGGCGTCGAATCCGTCGAGGATTTGGCGGCGTGGCAGAAGAAGCGCCTGAAGGACCAGAAGGCGCGCGGCCTGAAGCCCCAGATCAAACACGTCACGCGCAACACGCCCAAGCGCGGGCCCGAGATTGCGGGCGAAGGCTCGCTCTATTGGGTGATCAAGGGCACGATCCGCTGCCGCCAGAAGATCGTGGGCTTCGTGAGCCGCAAGGACCGCGAAGGCAAACCGGCCTGCGAAATCCTGCTCGATTCCAAGCTCGTGCGCACGGCCCCCAAACCGCTGCGCGCGTTCCAGGGCTGGCGCTATTTCGAAGCGTCGAACGCGCCCGCCGATCTCGACGCCAAGACGGCCGAAGCGCAGGCCAAATTGCCCTCGGCGATGGCCGACGAATTGCGCAGCCTGGGCCTGCTTTAAGCGCGCCCGAACTTCGCTTCCCACGCCGCATCGAGCGCTGCGAGGAACGAGCGCACGTAAGCCTGCATGTCGAAGCAGCTTGAGGCGGCAAGGGCGGGGCGCAAGCTCTGCCACAGACCTTCGAGACGCTGCGGATCGCGCGCGAGGGCAACGGCCGTCGCCACGTACGCGTCCGGCGTTGCGGCCACCAGGTCCATGCGGTCGATCGCGGCAAGGATGCTCACGCCCACGCGGCCGATGGCGCGGTCGGCGGCAAGCGTCACGACCGGCACGCCCATCCACAACGCTTCGAAACTCGTGACCCCGCCCGACCACGGAAACGGGTCGAGGGCGATGTCGATCTCGGCGTAGGATTCGACGAGGGCGCGGCGCGGCAAGGCGGGGGCAAGGATCAAGCGCTCGGCCGCAATGCCGAGGGCTGCAAAGCGCCGCTCGAGTTCGGCCGCCACTTCCGGAAAACCGTATTGGCGCCCGCACAGGCGCAAGGTCGATCCCGGCGTTTGGTGCAGGATCGCGGCCCAAGCTTCGAGCGTCACGGGGGAAAGCTTGGCGGCGTTGCTGTAGCTGCCGAAGCGGATCGCGCGGCCTGCGGGCGAGGGCCGCGTCGGCACGGGCAGATCGTCGAACGGGTGCGCGAACGGCATGCAGCTGCCCGCCATGCGCACGACGCGTTCGGTAAAGCCGGGCGCGATCTCGGGCGGCGTCAGATGTTCGTCGGCGATCGCAAAATCGATTTCGCGCAGCGCCGTCGTCGCGGGATAGCCGAGCCAGCTGCCTTGCAACGGTGCCGCGCGCGCGGCGAACACGCCGAGCCGGTTGTTGGGCGTGTAGCCCGCAAGATCGAGCAGGATGTCGATGCCGTCGTCACGGATGCGCTGCTTGAGCGTCGCGTCGTCGAGCGTTTCCACGCGCCGCCAGCCTCCGGCTGCCGCGCGCAAGCGTGCGGAGACCGCATCGTCGCGTGAACCGTTCGCGTAGCAGAAAACGGCGACGCGTTGCGCATCGAACGCCTCGATCACCGGCAGCAGATAATGCCCGACCGGATGGCCGTGCAGATCGCCGGACACGACGCCCAAACGCAGAATCTTGCCGCGCTGGGGCGCGATCGCGCGCGGCACCGGGGCGCGTTTTTCGATGGCGGATGCTGCGATTGCGGCACAGCGCAGCCGTTCGTTTGCGTCGGCTTCGGCGCTGTATTGCGACACGAAGGCAAGGCTCTGGGCGAGATTGGCGTCGCCGGGCCGCTCGGCCAAGGCCGCTTCGAGCGCGCGCATCGCGGCTTCGGGCTCGGCGCGTTCGTAGAGAATGTTCGACAGGCCCTGGCGTGCCGACGGGCGCAGACGGTCGACGTCCAGCAGGCTTTCGAACAGGCGTTGCGCGCTCCCGAGTTCGCCGATCTCCCAGAGGGCCGCCCCGAGCGTGAGGCGCAGATCGGGATCGTTGGGATAGAGGGCAAGGCCGCCGCGCGCCACGGCGGCGGCACCGTCCGCGTCTTTGAGGCGCAGCCGCACGCTCGCATGGCTTTGCCAAGCGCCCAGCGGGGCCGCAGGTGCTGCCGCAGCACGCGCGAGAAATTCGCTCGCTTCGGCCAGGCGCCGCGCATCGGCCAGCAGATTGCCGAGATTGAGCAAAGCGGGTGCGAAGGCGGGGGTGCGTGCGATCGCGTCGCGATAGGCGGCTTCGGCGCCGACTACGTCGCCGCTTTTGGCAAGTGCAAGCGCATGGTTGAAAGCAAGTTCGGCGTCTTCGGGCGCAAGCTTGCGTGCGGCGGCGAATTTTTCGGCGGCTGCGGCCGGATTGCGCCCCTCGCGCAGCAGCGACAGGCCGAGCCCGAGCCACAGCCGGGTTGCGTTCGGCATGCGCGCAAGGCCTTCTTCGAGCAATGCTTGGGCGGCCGCCGCATCGCCCGCATCGTCGAGGACGGCGGCAAGCTTCTCGCGCGTGTCGGGATTGTCGGGCTGCAGTGCCAGGGCTTTTGCGTAGCTTGCTTGGGCGTTCGCCAACTCGTCCAAGCGATGGCGCATCAGCCCTTCGGCCGCCCAGGCTTGCGCCCAGCCCGGCCGTGCGGCGGCCGCTTCGGCAAACGATGCGGCGGCAGCGCTCGTCTCGCCGAGGGCCGCCTGCGCATGGCCGCGCAGAAAAGCGAGATCCGCATCGTCGCGCGCGCCGTCGAGGGCGGCCAGCGCGTCGGCGGCGCGCCCTTGTTCGAGCAGCAGGGCCGCCAGCAGGCGGCGCGTGGCATTGTCGGACGCGTCGCGCGCGAGGGCGTCGCGCGCAAGCTTTTCGGCCGTCGCAAAATCGCGGGCCGCAAGGGCTGCCCGGATTTCGCTCACGTGTCGCTCACGCGGCCGCCAAGGCGCGCTCGAGGAAGTCGAGCCGGTCCTGGCCCCAGAACAGCTCGTCCTTGTAGACATAGGTGGGCGCGCCGAACACGCCCGCCGCGATCGCTTCGTCGGTGTAGGTGTCGTAAGCCGCCTTGGTCGCGTCGGTCTGTGCGGTGTCCCACAGGAGCTTGGCGTTGCGGCCATGCTCGGCGGCGATCGCCTGCAAGGTTGCGGCATCCGAGATGTCGCGCTCTTCTTCCCACACGGCTTTGCCGATGAAGCCGGCCAGCGCCATCGCGTTGAGCTCCTTCATGTCGGCCGCGATGATGAGGCGTGCGGCGGCCAGCGTCGGCACGCCGAAAAACTTCGGCGCCAGATTGATCGGGATGCCGAGGAATTCCCGCCAACGCTTGAGTTCCATCATGCGATAGGCGAGGCGCTGTTTGGGGCGCTGGGCCATCGGCAAGCCGCCCGAAGCCGCGAAGATGCGCGCGAAGTCCGCAGGCTTCACGTTGATATGCGCCCCCGCACGCTTGGCGATCGCGACCGCGCGCTCGTGGCCCAAATAGGCCCACGGGCTGTTGGGCGAAAAATAGTAGTCGATCGACTTCGTCATAGCGGCGTCTCCCGATGTTTGGGTTCTTGTTGTTTTGCGATTTCGCGCTTTTCGATTTCGCGCTGGCGCAATTCGCGGCGCATGATTTTGCCGGTCGCGGTCAGCGGCAGTTCGGCGACGAACTCGATCGCGCGCGGATATTCGTGGGCGGCCAAGCGGTCGCGCACCTGGTTCTGCAGCGCTTTGACCAACGCCGCATCGCCCGTGTGGCCCGGCTTCAGCACCACGAATGCCTTGATGCTTTCGGTGCGGATCGGATCGGGCACGCCAATGGCGGCTGCCATGGCGACCGACGGGTGGCGCAAGAGGCATTCCTCGATGCCGACCGGGCCGATCCGGTAGCCGGCCGACGTGATCACGTCGTCGCCGCGCCCCACATAGCGAAGATAGCCTTCTTCGTCGCGCGCGCCGCGATCGCCGGTCTTGAGCCAGTCGCCGACGAATTTTTCGGCCGTGGCCGCAGGATTGTTCCAATAGCCCAGAAACATGACCGGGTCGGGGCGTGCCACCGCGATTTCGCCGACTTCGCCCGGCGGCAGCTCGGTGCCTGCATCGTCGACGATGGCCACGCGATGGCCGGGCACGGCGCGGCCCATGGTGCCTTGTTTGGGGGCGAACAGCGAAGCGCAGTTCGACACCACGAGATTGCATTCCGTCTGGCCGTAGAATTCGTTGATCGTGACGCCGAAAATCTCGCGGCCCCAGGCGAGCAATTCGTCGCCGAGCGATTCGCCGCCCGAGCCGATCGAGCGCAGCGCAACGCCCTCGTGGCGCTTGATGCCGCTCTGGCGCATGAGTTTGAGTGCGGTCGGCGGAAAGAAAACGTTGCGAACCTTGTGGCGCGCCATCAGATCGAGCGCCTTTTCGGGCTCGAATTTGCGCATGCGATGGGCGAGCACGGGCACGCCGTGATGCAAGCTGGGCAGCAGCACGTCGAACAGGCCGCCGATCCACGCCCAGTCGGCGGGCGTCCAGAACAAATCGCCCGCTTGCGGGAACATGTCCTGCGGCATCTCCACGCCCGGCAGGTGGCCGAGCAGCACGCGATGCGCATGCAGCGCCCCCTTGGGACTGCCGGTGGTGCCCGAGGTGTAGATGATCACGGCCGGATCGTCGGCAGCCGTATCGACCGGCGTGAACGCGTCCGACGCGCGTTCGACGAGGCGTGCATAAGCGTGCGTGCCCGTCGGCGCTTCGCCGGCCGCAACGATGTGGCGCAAGGCGGGCAAGCGGTCGCGGATCGCGAGCAGTTTTTCGATTTGGCCGCCATCGGCGATCACGCAGGCTGCCCCGCAATCGCCGAGGCGATAGGCGAGCGCGTCTTCGCCGAACAGCGAAAACAGCGGCACGGCGACGAAACCCGCCTTGTAGCAGGCGATGTGCGCCACGGCCGTCTCGGGCGATTGCGCCATCAGGATGCCCACGCGGTCGCCGCGTTGAACGCCGAGGGCCGCAAGCGCATTCGCAAGCCGGTTGCTGGCCGCGCGCAACGACGAAAAATCGAGCGTTTCGATGCGGCCGTCTTCGTCTTCGAAGATCAGCGCGGGGGCATTCGGCGTTGCGGCGGCATGGCGGTCGCACACGTCCACGCCGATATTGAAACGCGGCGGAATTCGCCACGCAAACCGCCGCACGAGATCGTCGTAGCTGGCGGCATTTTGCGGCAGCATCAGCGGCGGGCGGCGGCGAGATCGGCGTTCGCGAGGAAGGCACCGGCCGTGTTGGAGCCGCGCAGATCGGCCCCGGCGAAGCTCGCCCCGCGCAGATCGGCCGCGCGCAGGTCGGCCCCCACGAGCGAGGCTTTGGCGAAACTCGTGGCCGTGCGTTTGCCCGCGGGCGTGCCGTCCGCGCGGCGCATATCCATGGGGCGCGCGACGACGCCGACGAGCAACGCACCCTCGAGGCGCGCACCCGTGAAGAGGGCGCCCGAGAGGTCCGCGTCCGAGAAGTCGCAGCGCTCGCCGCGCACGGACACGAAGCTCGCGAGCCGCAACGTGGCGGCCACGAATCGCGCGCGGCTCAGAATCGCGCCGTCGAAACGCGCGCCCGAAAGTTCGCAGCCGCCGAAATCCACGCCCGACAGATCGCGGCCGCCGAAATCGGCGCGCAAGCCTTCGCGCCCGCCGGTTTCGGCCCAAATCTTGTGCGCGGCGACCGTGCCCTTGATCTCGGCAGGCAGATTCTGGCCCGGCGGCGGATCGGCATAGATGGTGCCGTCGAGCTTGGCGCCGGCCATCTGCACGTTGTTCATCTCCACGCCGCGCAGATCCACGCCCGAAAGATCGGCGTTCTTGAACGAGGCGCCGAACAGGCGCGCCCCTGCAAGCTGGGCACCCTTGAGCTTGGCGTTGTCGAATTTGGCCCCGGCCAGATCGGCGCCGCGCAGATTGGCCGAGAACAAGGTCGCCCCGCCGAGCGAGGCCCCCTTCAGCGACGCGTTTTCGAACGAGGCGAAAGACAGGTTGCTGTCGGTGAGGCGCGCATTTTCGAGATCGGCCGATTCGAAGCTCGCCGCGACCTCTTTGGCGTCGGGATTGAGCGTGGCCCATTCGACGATCTGGCCCGGGCGCAGATCGGCGTTGGACAGGTTGCAGCCGCGCATCTTGGCGTGGATGAAGCTTGCCGCGCGCAGATCGGCCTTGGCGAAACTCGCGCGCGTAAGGTCGCAGCCCGAGAAATCCGCGCCGTAGAGATCGCACATCGAAAAATCGCAATCGACGAGCTTGCTCTCGGCGAAGATGCTGCCGGTGAAAATGCCGGACGAGAGATTCGCGCTCTCGAGGTTCGAGCCGCGGAAATTCTCTTTGCGCGAATCCGCGCGTTGCCCGCCCGGTCGCCCGAACAGGAATGCGCCGTGACGGTCGGCGACGAATTTGAGCCGATGCCCCGAGGTCGGCAGCGTATCCGCGGTGTCGGAATCGTTGGCCATTGCAAGATGGAAGATTAAACCGCCTCGAACGCGGTAGACTAGGGTTATGACGGCCGATTCGGGGATTCTCACAGGAAATTTTCCGGCGACGGCGATGCCGACGCCCGCCCCGCGCGCGCGCGTGCTGGTTTTGGGCAACGAAAAGGGCGGTTCGGGCAAATCGACGGTGGCGATGCACCTGACGGTCGGGCTGCTGCGCGCTGGCTTGCGCGTCGGCACGATCGACGTCGACTCCCGCCAGGCAACGCTCACGCGCTATCTCGAAAACCGCAACCAGTCGATGGAGCGGCTCAAACTGCCGCTGCCGATGTCCGAGCATCGGCTGGTCCCGCGTTCGGCGCAGCTCGGCGAGGCCGGCATTGCCGACGAGACCGCACGGCTCGAAGCCGCGATCGCGGAATTGTCGGCCACCTGCCAGACCATCGTGATCGACACGCCCGGCTCCGACCAGACGATGAGCCGCGTGGCGCATTCCTACGCCGACACGCTGATCACGCCGATGAACGACAGTTTCGTCGATCTCGATCTGCTCGCGAAGGTCGAGCCGATGACGTTGCGCGTGATCTGCCCCTCGGCCTACAGCGCGATGGTGTGGGAGCAGAAGAAAATCCGCGCCAAGCGCAATGGCGAGAGCATCGACTGGCTCGTGCTGCGCAACCGCCTTGCGGGCGTGGATGCGCGCAACAAGCGCAACATGGCCCAAACACTCGACACGCTCGCCCGCCGTTTCGGCTTCCGCCAAGCGCCCGGCCTCGGCGACCGCGTGATTTTCCGCGAGCTTTTCCTGTCCGGCCTCACGCTGCTCGATCTGCGCGAGCGCGGGATCCAGACGCCGCTCACGATGTCGCACATCGCCGGCCGCCAGGAAATCCGCAGCCTCATCGAGGCGATCGGCCTCCATGCGCCGCCGGGGCCAATTCCGGTGCCGACGTCGGTGCCCGCACCGGCACCCCTGTTGGCGCGCAGCGCTTAGCGATTGGGCGCCTAGCAATCGGGCGCGCTTCTGCCTATCTATCTTGTCGCATGAGCGGCAAAAACCTTCCTTCGACCGGCGGCAGCAAGCAGGTAGCGGCATTTTTGGCGCGTGCCCAAGCGCTCGCCCCCGTGGCCGCCGGCAAAACCGCCCCCAAAGGCCGCCTTATCTACGCGATGGACGCGACCGCCAGCCGCGAGCCGATGTGGGAGCGGGCGGCCAAGATCCAAGGCGAGATGTTCATGGCTGCGCGCGATCTGGGCGGGCTTGCCGTGCAACTCGTGCATTACGGCGGCCTCACGCGTTTCGAGGCCTCGCCCTGGGCCGACAATGCGGCCGATCTCGTGGCGCGCATGGCGGCCGTGCGCTGCGAAGCGGGCGAAACGCAGATCGCCAATGTGCTGCGCCACGCGCTCGCCGAAACCAAAATGCGCAAGGTGGGCGCGCTCGTGTTCGTGGGCGACGCGGTCGAGGAAAGTGCCGATCTGCTGGCGGGCCTTGCAGGCCAGCTCGCCCTTGCAGGCCTGCCGGTGTTCGTGTTCCACGAGGGCGGGGACCCTGCCGCACGCCGCACGCTCGAGACGATCGCGCGCCTCACGCGCGGGGCCTATTGCCCGTTCGACGCGAACGCGCCCGACGCGCTCAAGAATCTTCTGGCTGCGGCGGCCGCCTATGCGGCGGGCGGCAGGCCCGCACTCGCCGATCTTTCCAAACGCAGCAGCGGGGCCGCGGCGCAAACGCTGCTCGCCCAGCTCAAATAGCGGGCGGGTGCGGCGATGGGCCTTTTTTATCTCCTGATCGGCTGCGGTGCGGCGTTTCTGCTGTGGCTGCTCTTGCGCAGCCTGGTCGATGCGCCGCCCAAAAAGATCATCGCAGGGGCGAAGATCGCAGGGGCGGGTGTGGGCGTTCTGGGTGCCCTGTTCCTGCTCTTCACGGGGCGCTTGTGGTCGGTGCTCGCGATCGGCTCGGCCTTCGCCCCCGCTTTGATGCGCTTTTTCAAGAGCTGGCAGATCGGCCAGGGCGGGACGGCGCAAACGCAAACCGACGACTCAAGCGTCGAGACGCGGCTTCTGCGCATGACGCTCGACCACGCGACGGGGGCGATGGACGGGCTCGTGCGCGAAGGCCCGTTGCGCGGGCGCAAACTTTCCGAACTCGGGCTCGACGCGCTGTTCGACCTCTTGGCCCAAGCCCGCCTCGACGATCCGGACAGCGCGCCGCTGCTCGAAGCCTTTCTCGACCGTGCTGCGCCCGACTGGCGCGCCCAAGGCGGTGCGGCAGCGGGCGAAGCGCCGCCGGCCGCACCGTCGCGCGGCGGGATGACGCGCGCCGAAGCGGCCCGCCTGCTGGGTGTCGCCGAAGATGCCGACGCAGCGACGATCAAGGCCGCGCATCGCCGCCTGATGATGAAAGTGCATCCCGACCATGGCGGTACTGCCGAACTCGCCGCGCGCCTCAACGACGCCAAACGCGTGCTGCTGGGCGATTGAGGCGCGGGCGGGGGCCTGGCGCCAGCCCTCAGCGCTTAACCACCGGCGGTTCGAGCAGGGCGGTCGCCGTCCAGCGCCGCGAGATCGTGGTCTTCGCCCGCGTTGCGCGACGGGTTTCCAAGGGCCGCAGCCGGTCTGCGAAATGTCGATTTCGACATTGAGCTTGAGCCCGTATACGGCCAAGTCCCAGCACATGGCGCGGGCGGCGCGCGAAAGACGCGCCGCATCGCGCCATGTCCGGCGGCTTAGGCCGCGCGAACGCCGTCGAGGAAGCCGTCGACTTCGCGCTTGAGCGTCGCCGCCTCGCCGGAGATCGCGGCGGACCCGTCGCGCACTTGTCCGGCGGCGGTGCCGGTGTCTGCTGCCGCCTGCGTCACGCCCGCGATGTTGGAGGAAACTTCGGAGGTTCCGGCGGAGGCCTGCTGCACGTTGCGCGCGATTTCCTGCGTCGCGGCACCTTGCTCTTCCACCGCAGCCGCGATGGCGGCGGCGATTTCGTTGATCGTCTTGATCGTGCCGGAGATGTCGCCGATCGCTTTGACCGTGTCGGCGGACGCCTTCTGGATCGCGGAGATCTGTTCGGAGATCTCGTCGGTTGCGCGCGAAGTCTGGGTGGCCAGGCCCTTCACCTCGGCCGCGACGACGGCAAAGCCTTTGCCGGCTTCGCCCGCGCGGGCGGCTTCGATCGTGGCGTTGAGCGCGAGCAGATTCGTCTGGCTCGCGATGTCGTTGATGAGCTTCGTCACGTCGCCGATCTTCGTGGCGACCGAGACGAGCCCCTGGACCGTTTCGGTCGTGCGGTCGGCCTGGTCGACGGCGGATTTGCTGATCGTCGCGGACTCCGCCACGCGGCGCGAGATCTCTTGGATCGACGCCGAGAGTTCTTCGGCCGACGAGGCGACGGTCTGGACGTTCGTCGAGGCCTGTTCGGAGGCGGCAGCGACGGCCGTCGCCTGCTGGCTGGTGCTCTGCGCGGTCTGCGTCATCGAAGCGGCGCTTTTCTGCAGTGCTTCGGCCGAGCCCGACAGGTTGGCGACGACGCTGCGCACGCCCACGTCGAATGCTTGCGTGAGCTTCTCGATCTTGGCCGCGCGCGCTTCGCGGGCTGCTGTTTCTTTTGCGGCTTCCGCCTCGAGCTTGTCGGCGCGGACCATGTTGTCTTTGAAGATCTGCACGGCATCGGCCATTGCGCCGACTTCGTCTTTCCGGCCCATCGCCGGGATCGCGACGGCCAGATCCTTGTCGGCAAGCCGCTTCATCGCGGCGGTCATCGCCACGATGGGCTTGCTCACGGTCGAGATCAGAAAAAGCACGCTGGCAAGCGCGAATGCAACCGAAATGCCGATCGTCGCCGCGAGCGTCAGCACGACCGACTGCTTGGTGCGGTCGGCGCTGTCGCTCGATGCAGCGGCCCCCGCCTCGTTGATGTCGATGATGTCGCCCAGCGCCTTGTCGGTGGCCGAAAACACCGGAACGCTCCGGAAGAAGCTCGCGGCGGCTGCCTTGTCGTCATCCGCATTCGAAAGCCGGAGGAACTCCGCCGACGCGACGAGATAGGCATCCCAGCCGCGCACGAAAGCTTCGTATACCGCGCGTTCCTGCGGCGACGAGATCATCGGTTCGTACTTCTTTCGGTGTTCGAGCATCCTTGCGACAATCGCTTCGAGGTCTTTTTCCGTCGACGTTTTCTGCTCGGCTTCCGTCGACAAACCGTGGCGCGCCACCAGCGTCCGGTGCCGCGACAGCGCAAAGCGCATGTAGCCGGCTTCCTGAATGCTCGGCAGCCAGTTCGTGGCCAGATCGTCGCCGGCGTGGTGCAATTCGTTGACGCCGCGCACGGACAACCAGCCGGAAACCGCGATCGCGAGAAAAAGGATGCCGATCACTGCGGCGATCTTTGTGCCGATCTTGAGATCGGCAAGCTTTGCGCTGAGTCCGGACATTTGAGGCTCTTCCCTGGTTTTTTTCAAAGAAAGCTTTCTTGCTTCCTGGCTTTATAATCGCCACCTCTTAAAGAGATGTTAAAGTACATACAAAGTCACATTCGATTGTTTTGGGATCCTTGCAGGCAGCAGGCGCCGATCTAAAGGGCGGCCGGGTTCGACTGGCCTCGAAAGGCTCTAAGGCGCCACCGGCCGCGGCGGCGGCAGGGGCAGGCCGCGTGCGGCGAGCTGGGCGCGCAGGCGGTCGGGATAGTCGGTGATGATGCCGTCGACGCCGAGGGCCAGCATCGCGTCCATGTCGGCGGGTGCGTTCACGGTCCACGGGATCACGGTTAGGCCGAGGGTTTTGGCTTCCGCCATCGTCTCGGCCGAGAGATTGCGGAAGAAGGGCGACCAGATTTTGCCGCCCGCTGCCGCCACCAGGCGCGGCGTGGAATTGCCGTGTACGGCGGCATCGAGGCCCGTCCAGGGCGACGCGCCGCGCCCTTTGCCGACCGTGTCGCCGCCGCTGCCGTCCGCACGCTCGAAAGTGAGATAGACGCGCGCGATCTCAGGTGCTGTGCGGGCGACATGGCCGAGCGTGCGCCAGTCGAAGCTTTGGATCGTCGTGCGGTCGCCGATGCCGAGGCGGCGGATTTCGTCGATGAGCGTCTGCGCGAAGAGTTCGGGCGAAACCGTTTCTTCCGGTGCCAGCGGCGAGATTTTGGTTTCGATGTTGAAGCGCACTTGGCCGGCGTTCGCTTTTTCGGCGAGTGCGGCAACGTCGCCAAGCGTCGGCATGCGTGTGCCGGGTACGGGCGTTTGGGCGGCGAATTGCCGTGCGTAATCCGTGCCCGGCTTGATCGTGCCAACGTCGAAGCGCTGCAGGGCCGCAAGTGGCAGGTCGCGCAGGCGCGGGGCGGGGCTCGCGATCCAGGCGCCGTCCGCGTCTTTGGTGAAGTCCGGATTGAGGCGGCGATCGTGCGCCACGATCACCGCCCCGTCGGCCGAAATGCCGATATCGAATTCGAGCGTCGAAACGCCGATGCCCAGTGCCGTTGCAAAAGCCGGCAACGTGTTTTCCGGCGCCAACCCGCGCGCCCCGCGATGGCCCTGCAGATCGAACGCAGCGGCGGGGGCTGCGATCAGCAAGGCAGCGGCCATGCCGACGATTTTCCAAACGCGGCGATGGCAGGGCGGGGGCTTCATCGGAGGCTTTCCGGCAGTATGGGGTCGCACGCAATGTGCCGATTCTACACGCGCGCAATGACGCTTTTTCTTTAGCACGTATGTTCTTATAGTGTAAAAAATCTTATATAGCTAAAATTTCAGAATTCGGGTAATCTGTGCGGGAAAGGAGGCGATCATGGTGCCGACACTGCGCAACACGGATTTTTCCCGGGAAACAGCGGCAAGTTCCAAGCAATTTCAAATGCTTGAGCAGAAAGATGTCGCGCCTATGTCGCGTGCATGTCGCGCGGCCGTTGCGCCCATGTTGCGTCCCTGTCGCGCAGATGTCGCGCGGGCGAGCCTTGCGCGTCGCAGGGTCAACTTGCGGGGCGGGCGTGGCTATGGCATTAGCGCCCCAGGCATGAACGCCCTTGGCATGAACACGCGGGCTTGCGCGTTCTCTGCCGCAACCCCTTTGGCACCGTTTCAGGAATCCCGTTTCATGATGCGCCGCGTTCGCAAAGCGATCTTTCCCGTGGGCGGTCTCGGCACACGGTTTCTGCCCGCGACCAAGGCGATGCCCAAAGAGATGCTGCCCGTCGTCGACAAGCCGCTGATCCAGTATGCGGTCGAAGAAGCGCGGGCCGCCGGCATCGAGGAATTCATCTTCGTCACCGGGCGCGGCAAGACCACGATCGAAGACCATTTCGACCATTCCTACGAACTCGAGCACACGCTCGAAGCGCGCGGCAAAACCGCCGAGCTTGATGCGTTGCGCGCGTGGCTGCCGCCGGCCGGCGACGTTGCCTATACACGCCAGCAAGTGCCGCTGGGCTTGGGCCATGCGGTGTGGTGTGCCCGCGATCTCGTCGGCGACGAGCCGTTCGCCGTGTTGCTCGCCGACGATCTGATCCTAGCCAAGACGCCGTGTCTCAAGCAAATGTGCGACATCTATCCCGAAGTGCGCGGCAATATGGTCGCCGTCATGGACGTGCCGAAGGCGCACACGCAGCGCTACGGCATTCTGTCGCCGGGGCGCGACGACGGGCGGCTCGTGCAGGTGCGCGGCCTCGTCGAAAAGCCGAAGGCCGAAGAGGCACCCTCTACGCTCGCCGTGATCGGCCGCTACATTCTCGAGCCCGCCGTGTTCGCCCATCTCGACAAGAAGTCCAAGGGCGCAGGCGGCGAAATCCAGCTCACGGATTCGCTGGTGCCGATGATCGGCACCAGCCCCTTCCACGGCTATCGCTTCGAAGGCCAGCGCTTCGATTGCGGCGACAAGATCGGCTTTTTCGAAGCCCAGATTGCGTTTGCGCTGGCGCGCAGCGATCTGGGGCCGGCGGCGCAAGCCGTCATCAAGCGCTACACTTAAAGGAAAACGAAGAATGCGCATTGTCATGGTGGGAACAGGCTATGTCGGCCTGGTGACCGGAGCCTGCTTCTCGGAATTCGGCGTCGACGTGGTTTGCGTCGACAAGGACGAAGCCAAGATCGCGCGCCTCAAGGCCGGCGGCATTCCGATTTTCGAGCCCGGCCTCGACAAGCTCGTCGAATCGAACGTGAAGGCGGGCCGTCTTTCGTTCACGACCGATTTGAAGGCCGCCGTGCCGGGTGCCGACGCCGTGTTCATCGCGGTGGGCACGCCGTCGCGGCGCGGCGACGGCCATGCCGATCTTTCCTACGTGTACGCCGCCGCCGAAGAGATCGGCCGCGCATTGACCGGCTATGCCGTGGTCGTGACGAAGTCGACCGTGCCCGTGGGTACGGGCCGCGAAGTCGCCCGCCGCATCAAGGCCGTTCGGCCCGATGCCGAATTCGACGTCGCCTCGAACCCCGAATTCCTTCGCGAGGGTGCCGCGATCGGCGACTTCATGCGCCCCGACCGCGTGGTGATCGGCGCGGAAAGCGAGCGCGCGCGCGATGTGATGCGCCAGCTCTATCGCCCGCTTTATCTGATCGAAACGCCGATCGTGTTCACGGCCCTCGAAACGTCCGAGCTCATCAAATACGCAGCCAATACGTTCCTTGCGGCCAAGATCACCTTCATCAACGAGATCGCCGATCTGTGCGAAAAAGTGGGTGCGGACGTGCACGACGTCGCCAAGGGGATCGGCCTCGACGGGCGCATCGGCAAGAAGTTCCTGCATCCCGGCCCCGGCTATGGCGGCTCGTGCTTCCCCAAGGACACGCTGGCCTTGGTGAAGACCGCCCAGGATTACGGCTCGCCGTTGCGCATCATCGAAACGGTCGTCGACATCAACGACAAGCGCAAGAAGCGCATGGCCGAAAAGGTCGTGGCCGCGTGCGGCGGTTCGGTCAAAGGCAAGACGGTGGCCGTGCTCGGCCTCACCTTCAAGCCCAACACCGACGACATGCGCGACAGCCCGTCGCTCGACATTCTGCCGGCCTTGCAGGCCGCAGGGGCCCGTGTGGTCGCCTACGATCCCGAAGGCATGCACGAGGCCAAACACATGCTGCCCGGCGTCGAGCTCGCGAGCGATGCCTATGCCGCGATGGACGGGGCCGATTGCCTCGTGATCGTGACCGAGTGGAACCAGTTCCGCTCGCTGCAGCTCGATCGCGTCAAGAAGCTGCTGAAGTCGCCCGTCGTCGTCGATCTGCGCAATGTCTATTCGCCGGCCGACATGAAGGCGGCGGGTTTCGTCTACCATTCGGTGGGGCGCCCGGCTGCAGCCACCGGCTCCGGAGCCGAGGAATGAGTTTTCGTCACGCCTTCGAGGCCACCATCCTGCGCGAATACGACGTGCGCGGCATCGTCGGCAAAACGCTGCATGCGGCCGATGCCTACGCGCTCGGGCGCGGCTACGGGTCGGCCATCGCAGGGGCGGGCGGCAAACGCGTGGCGCTGGGGTGGGACGGGCGTTTGTCGTCGCCCGAAATGATGGCTGAGACGGCCAAGGGTTTGGCCGACAGCGGGCTCGAAGTTTTGCGCACAGGCCTTGGGCCCACGCCGCAGCTTTACTTCGCCGTGCGCGAAAACCATCTCGACGGCGGCGTGATGATCACGGGCTCGCACAATCCGGCCGACTACAACGGCTTCAAGATGATGCGCGCCAAGGCCTCGTTCTGGGGGCCGGAGATCCAGGCGATGGGCCGCGCCGTTGCGGCCGGAGATCTGGTGTCTGGTAAGGGCCGCATCGGCGATCTCGCCGTGCAGGCGGCTTACATCGATCGGCTGCTGCGCGATTTCCCGAAGGCCGGCAAGAAGCTGACCGTCGTGTGGGATGCCGGCAACGGCTCGATGGGCGAAGTACTCGTCGCCGTCGCCAAACGTTTGCCGGGTCGGCACATTCTGCTCAACGAAAAGATCGATGGCACGTTCCCCGCACACCATCCCGATCCGACGGTCGCCAAGAACCTCGTGCAATTGCAGAACGCCGTGTTGGCCGAAAAGGCCGATCTCGGCATCGCGTTCGACGGCGACGGCGACCGCATCGGCGTGGTGGACGGGCAGGGGCGCATCCTGTGGGGCGACCAACTCGTCGCCGTGTTGGCGTCCGAGATTCTCGCCCGTCTGCCGGGTTCGACGATCATTGCCGACGTCAAAGCAAGCCAAGTGCTGTTCGACGAGATCGCGCGCATGGGCGGCGTGCCGTTGATGTGGAAGACCGGCCATTCGATCATCAAGACCAAGATGACGGAGACGGGGGCACCTCTCGCCGGCGAAATGTCGGGCCATATCTTTTTCGCCGACGGCTGGTACGGGTTCGACGATGCGATGTACGCGGCCCTGCGGCTGCTCGCGATCCTCGTCGGCGGCACGGCATCGCTCGCCGATTTCCGCGACCGCATGCCGAACGTCGTCAACACGCCGGAGTTGCGTTTCCCGTGTGCCGACACGCGCAAACGCGGCGTGGTGGACGAGGTCAAAGCGCGGCTTGCGGCATCGGGCGCCAAAGTCGACGACGTCGACGGCGTGCGCGTGACCACGGCGGACGGCTGGTGGCTGTTGCGCGCCTCGAACACGCAGGACGTTCTCGTCGCCCGCTGCGAAGCCAAGGATGCGGCCGGCTTGGCGCGGCTGCAAGCCGCGCTCGAAGCGCAGCTTGCCGCTTCGGGCATTGCCTTGCCCGACGACGCGGCATCCGGCCACTAGACGGAACGTCGGCAGCGATGCGCTATTTCTTCTACGGCACGCTGATCGACCCCGACATTCGCCGCCATGTGATGGGCGATCTCGCCCCCGCATCGGTCGAGCCCGCCCGGCTCGAGGGCTGGCGGCGCTTTTCGCTCAAAGGTGCCAGCTTTCCGATCGCGCGGCCGGATCGTGCGGCGTCGATCGACGGCGTGCTCGCTCGCGGTCTCGACAAAGCAGCCGGTCGTTTGCTCGATATCTACGAAGGGCCGGGCTACGGCCGCACGATCGTGTCCGTACGCGATGCCGACGGCAAAGCCCGCGACGCGGTCTTGTTCGTCGAAGACGGCTCCGTCGAATTCATCGTCGTGCCCCAGCCTTGGGACTACGAGGTCTGGGTCCGGCGCCACAAAAAAGAGTTCATGGCCCAGTTGAAGACACAGCCCTGGGCGCCGCGTTAGCGACGAGGGCATAGGGCACCGAGGTCCCGTCGGCGAATCGAATGGTCGCGTCGCCGACGCCGTTTGGACCGGCGAAAATCTTGACGCCGCCAGTGCCGTCCGCGAGTGCTATGTCGATCGCCATGACGCGTCCTTGCTTGTCGCGCTCGACCGATATGTTCGCATCGGATTGCCGAATGCCTTCGAAGCTGATTGCGGCGCTGTGGCCGGCCAGGATGGTGTCATTCCCGTCGCCGCGCCGATAGACGGCCGTCGCGCGCGCAAGCGTCAGTAAATCGTTTCCGGTGCCCGCCGTCACGCGTCCGACATTCGTCGCAACGATCGTATCGTCGCCGTCGTCGGCCATCACGCGCCCGACATTCGACGCTTTGATCGTATCGTTTCCGGCGCCGGCCGTTACGCGCTGGACATTCGTGGCGTCGATCGTGTCGTCGCCGCCGCCGGTATCCATCCAATTCGCGCCGGCGATCGCGACGACGTCGCGGCCGCTGCCCGAACTCATCCAGCCTACGTCCGCCAGCGCCATGACGTTGTCGCCGTCGCCCGCATCCACTCGTCCGACGCTGGAAGCGGATATCCGATCGGCGTCTTTGCCGGCGTAGACAGCGACCGCGCGCGCCACGGTCACGACGTTGCGTCCGTCGCCGACGAGCAACTGGCCCGCGCCTGTCGCGTTGACGACGTCGTCGCCGCCGAAAGCTTCGATATGTCCGACCCCGGTCGCGTCGATCACGTTGCGTCCGCCGCCGGCGTGGATATGGCCTGTCCCGTTGGCCGTGATCCTGTCGTCGCCGTCTCCGGCATTGATGTGGCCGGTTTCCGTGGCCACGACCATGTTTTCGCCGGAACCGGCATCGACATGGCCGGTCAGCGTCGCGACGATCCGGTCGTTTCCCGAACCCGTCCGGACATGTCCTGCGTTTTGAAGTGCGAGCATGTTGTCGCCGTCCCCGGCATCGACATGCCCAGCGCCGTTCGCCGATATCGTGTCCGCGCCGGCCCCCGTTTGGACGTGGCGGACACCGGCGAGCGACAGAGCGAACGCAGAGCGCGCTTCGCCGAGGTCGATGTCGACTCCCCTCGGGTTGTAGGCGTTGCCGACGCTTCCGCCGCCTTTCGCATAGGCGCGAGCCATCGGAAGCGCGCTTTCGGCGGGGACAGGCCAGAACCCGTCGCGTCGCGGCGTCGCGCCGATCGAAACCGCGTCCGCACGCCCGGCCAGTCGCTCGCCTTGCATCGCTGTCGATGCGTTTCCGGCGAAGATGCCGCCAATGTCGAGTTCGAGCAGAAAAGGGGCGAGCCTTTGGAGGATTTGCGAGTTTTGCCCGATCCCGATGCGGTCTGCGGCAATGCCCAAACGGGTCGCTTCAGGCAACCGCATCGCCTGACCGGCCTCCAATCGCAAGGATGACGCGCGAAGCGTGGTTCCCCCGACGCTGACGCCTGCGGCCATATAGCCGCTTCCGCCGGACGCAAGGAACATATATGCGCCGACGGCCTTCATGAACTCCGACGACATTGGGGCTTCTCCAATTCGACACGCACATTCTGTGGGTGAAGAAACCCTACTACTCATCTTATGAATGTCAATCTTCTCGTCTTTATGGCAGCGGCGTGCTTGCCTGCGGCTTCTGCCGTGTCCGCACGCGATGCCGACGGCAAAGTCCGCGAAGCGGTTCCGTACGCCGAAGACGGGTCGGTCGAATTCGCGGCTATCCCGCAGACTTGGGGTTGCGAAGTCTGGGTGCCGCGTTAGCCCGCGTTGGCGACCGACGCGCCGCTTTGGCGGCGCTCGGCGGACGGGCCCACGATCATGCAATCCATGTCTTTGGCGTCGAGGGCGCGGCACGCGGCGCGCGCTTGGGCTTGCGTGAGGCCCGTAAGGCGGGCGCGGTGGGCCACGGCATTGCGCGCGGCCGAGGCGGGCCCGAGGATCTGGATCTCGGCCTTCGCCAGATGCTGGGCGGCGATGCGGCTGGCGTCTTCGGCGGCTTTGCGTGCGGCCATACGCTGGTTGAAGGCGCCGACCTGGATCGCCCATTCGCCTTGCGCGGGCGCAGCGTCGGTGCGCTGCTGGCTCGGGGCTGGCCTTTCGGCTTTGGCGGGCGCGGGCTTGGCCGGTGCTGCCGCAGCCGGTTTCGGCCTGGCGGCATTTGCCGTCTGGTTGCGCGCGGCCGCCGGTGCCGTCGGCGCTCTGGCGACCGCGATGTCGGGCGCACGGCGCTCGAACCCGGCATCGAGCAGCTTGCCCATATACTGGTCGCGCTCGCTGGGATTCGGACCGCCGATCACGGCACCGACGATGCGCCTGCCGTCGCGCACGGCCGAGGCGACGAGGTTGAAGCCCGAGGCGCGGATGAAGCCGGTCTTGATGCCATCGGCCCCTTCGTACCAGCGCATGAGCCGGTTGTGGTTCGCGAACTGGCGGCCTTCATAGGTGAATTCGGCGGTCGAGAAATAATGGTAGTGGTGCGGAAACTGGCGGATGAGCTCGCGCCCGAGGGTCGCCATGTCGCGCGCGGTGGTGATCTGCTGGTCGTGCGGCAGGCCATGGGCGTTCATGAACACGGTCGAGTTCATGCCGAGCTGGCGCGCGCGGCGCGTCATCATCTCGGCAAAACGCGGCTCGGTGCCGCCCAAACCTTCGGCGGCAACCACGGCCGCATCGTTGGCCGAGCGCGTGACGAGGCCGAGGATCACGTCTCGCACGCGCACTCGGTCGCCTTCTTCCAGCCCCAATTTGGTCGGAGACTGTCCGGCTGCAAAAGCGGTCACGTTCCAGCGCTGGTCGAGCGTGATCTTCTTCTGGTCGAGGGCTTCGAAGATCAAGAACAGCGTCATCATCTTGGTCAGCGACGCAGGATGGCGACGTTCGTCGGCCCCTTGCTCGCTGAGCACGCGGCCGGTTTCGTAATCGAGCACGATCGAGGCGTAGCGTGCCTGCGCCGGGGTCCACAAAGCAGCCATGCCGACAAAGGCCAAAGTGGCGACAGCAAGCCGGAGAAAACGATCGGAGATGCGCATCGTCGAGGCAGCCTTTGCTGGGATTTGTGCCGTGTCTTGTTGCAGATTATTTCAGCGACTCGACATTACCTGTGCCTCGCAATAGTGTCACTATATATTCGCGATTCCAGGCTTTTGCGCCCCGCTTTTGAATCCCTGCTCTTGAAATGCCGACGAGGAAGACAACGATGCAGACCCGAGCTTTGTTCGCACTCGCCGCCATGTTGGCGGTGACGGCTTGCAGCAATGTCGAGCAGGCGCGTACGCCGGTGGTTGGGCGGCTGTCCTGGTTTGCCCTGCTTGAAGGCCGGGATATCCGCGCGGCGTGCGTGGCCGGAGCACCGGCGCGCTACCGCCTCGTCTACAACGGCAACTTCGAAGACCAGACGCGCGTCTACGACCTCGTGCGCACGCCAGAGGGTGCGCGCCTGCAAACGGTCGTGTCGTCGGCGCAGATCACCCTGTTCAACTACGACAGCAACGCCAAGAACCCGTGGCGGCCCGAGCGCGAAAGCACGGCGTCGCTCGATCTCGACACCTATCGCGCCCTTGCGCGCGCCGTCGAAGCCGACGGCTTCGGCGCGCCCACCCGCACGGATGTCGCGTTTCCGTCCTGGAGCTATTATTGGGTCGTTTCGGCCTGTGCCGACGGCCAGTTCCACATCAATGGCTGGATGGCGGCCGACAAAGATGCCGCAAAACTGACCTTTCCGGCCTTATTGTTGGCGCACGACACGACCGAAATCCCGTTTGCCGAGCCGACGCCGAACCCGTTTGCCGATCATCGCGAGCGCGTGCGGCGGGTCGATGCCGACCGCTCTTTTGAGGTTCGATTGACCGCGCAAGGGATCTTCGGAGCCACGACACTCTATTAGAAATCAGGTGCTTATAGGGTGCGCGCGACAATTTATGTTGCAGCGCACAATTATCACTTGAAGCTGCCCACGAATCGCTTATATTGTTGGCATGCTGCATTGCAGCATTTCGACATTGGAAGCGGGTGCCGTGATGGGTAAATCCAAGGGCAAAAACAAGGTCGCAAAGGCGATGCCGGTCAAGCCGCAAGGCAAGACCGACGCCGCGATTGCTGCCGCTTCGAAAGCCGAAACTGCCCCGCCGAAAGCGGTTCAGCCTGCGTTGCGCACATCGGAGGCCGCCCCGGCGGTCCAGCCTGTCGCAGCACCGCAGGCCGTATCGGCGGCCCCCAAAGCGCGTGCAACCCAACCGGCGGTCGCAGAGATCGCCCCGAAGATCGAGAAAGGATCTCCCATGACCGAACAATTCCAGCAGATCGCCCAGATGTTCAATCCGAAGGGCTTCGAAGACTATATGGGCCAGGCCAAGGACCAGGTCGAAAAGGCGCAAGCCCAGACGACCAAGGCCGTTGCCGACATGGCCGCGTTCTCGAAGGAAAACGTCGACGCGTTCGTCGTTGCCTCGACGCTCTACGCCAAGGGCTTCGAAAACGTCGGCAAGGCTTGGTACGCGCTGACCCAGGAAACGGTCGAAGCTTCGGCCGCCGTCGCCAAGGCGCTGCTCGGCGCCAAGACGCTGAAGGAAGCCGTCGATCTGCAGACCGACTTCGCCAAGACGACCTTCGACAAGTACGTTGCCGAAAGCACCAAGCTGTCGGAAATGTCGATCAAGGTTGCCAACGAAGCGATCCAGCCGATCAACGCCCGCGTCAATGTCGCGGTCGAAAAGCTGCTGAAGCCCGCCAACGCGGCCTAAAGCGCCAAGCGGTCCAAGCCGCTTCGCAACGCGAAAACCCGTCGGCCTTGCGGCCGGCGGGTTTTTCTTTTTCGCAAGCTTTCTGCGCAAATCTGCGTGCGGGGGCGATGCACCCCCTTTTATCGGCCCCCCCGAATGCCATATTATCCGCGGCGAAATCGGGGACAAAACCGCAATGATCGATCGGAATTTGCTGCGCATGGGCGAGGACAAGGACGGCGATCGGGGGCCGGGCGACGACGGGCTTGGCAACGGTGTTGCACTGCAAACCCGTACGCGGACCAAAAAGCCTGCGATGTACAAGGTGTTGATGCTCAACGACGACTACACGCCGATGGAATTCGTCGTGCATGTGCTCGAGCGGTTTTTCTCCAAGAACCGCGAAGCGGCAACCGCGATCATGCTGCAGGTGCACCAGCGCGGTGTCGGCGTGTGCGGCGTGTTCACGTACGAAGTTGCCGAGACGAAGGTCAATCAAGTGACCGAATTTGCGCGCCGCAATCAGCATCCGCTGCGCTGCACGCTTGAAAAAGACTGACGCAGAATTCCGAATTCAAAATCTTGTGGCGCCCATCTCTCGCAATTGGGTCGCGATCGTCCTAAATTGATATTGGTCGCTGAATTCGTCGGCGGCAGTGCTGCATTTTCGGACTTCGTCCGATACCGCGCTGCTGCGGACGAGCCCGAACGGCCCGACGTTTGCAAAGCCTGATGCCGCAAAGCATTCGTTTGCAAAGTTTCTGCGCTAGCGATGGCGCAGTCCGCGTTGCGAGCGTAGAGTTCGAGTGTCGGACTCCAAACGTCGCGTCGCGTCGGGTTCGGTACAGCGGTTTGCCAGGCTCCGTTCGGGGCGCGCTGCCGTCGCAGCGTTGCCTCCCGGGCCCAGGGGAGGGGAAGACACGCACATGTTGTCGCGCAATCTCGAACAGAGCCTGCACCGCGCATTGGCCCATGCCAACGAACGCCGCCACGAATACGCCACGCTCGAGCATCTGCTGCTCGCCTTGACCGAAGACCAGGACTCGGTCGCGGTCTTGCGCGCCTGCGGCGTGGACATCGACAAGCTGCGCCGCGATCTCGGCCAGTATCTCGACAACGAACTCGCGGGTCTCGTGACATCGCGCGGCGGCGAAGCCAAGCCCACGGCGGGCTTCCAGCGCGTGCTGCAGCGGGCGGCGATCCATGTGCAGTCGTCGGGCCGCGAAGAAGTGACGGGTGCGAACGTGCTCGTGGCGATGTTCTCCGAGCGCGAGAGCCATGCCGTCTATTTCCTGCAGGAGCAGGACATGTCGCGCCTGGATGCGGTCAACTACATCTCGCACGGTGTGGCGAAGGTGCCGGGCCGCTCCGAGCCGCGCCGCGTGCGCGGGGCTTCGGAAGACGAAACGACCGGCCAGTCCAACGATCGCGGGTCCGAGCGGGGCCCCGAGCGTGCCGCCGAGAAGCCCGCATCCAAGGGCAAAGAAGGCGCACTTGCAGCCTATTGCGTCAATCTCAACAAGAAGGCGACGCAGGGCAAAATCGATCCGCTCATCGGCCGCGAGGCCGAGGTCGAGCGCACGATCCAGATCCTGTGCCGCCGCTTCAAGAACAACCCGCTCTATGTCGGCGACCCGGGCGTTGGCAAAACCGCGATCGCCGAGGGGCTTGCGCGCAAGATCGTGAAGGGCGAAGTGCCCGAAGTGCTGCTCAACGCCACGATCTATTCGATCGACATGGGCACGCTGCTCGCAGGGACGCGCTATCGCGGCGATTTCGAAGAGCGCTTGAAGGCCGTGCTCTCGGAACTCGAGGCGCAGGAAAACGCGATCCTGTTCATCGACGAGATCCACACTGTGATCGGTGCGGGCGCCACATCCGGCGGCTCGATGGATGCGTCGAACCTGCTGAAGCCCGCACTCGCCTCGGGCCAGCTGCGGTGCATCGGCTCGACCACCTACAAGGAATATCGCGGCTATTTCGAAAAGGACCGCGCGCTGGTGCGCCGCTTCCAGAAGATCGACGTCAACGAACCTTCGATCGAAGACGCGATCAAGATCGTCGAGGGCATCAAGCCCTACTACGAAGAGCACCACAAGGTGCGCTACACGAAGGACGCGGTGAAAGCCGCGGTCGAGTTGTCGGCGCGCTACGTCAACGACCGCAAGCTGCCCGACAAGGCGATCGACGTGATCGACGAGGTGGGGGCGGCCCAAATGCTGCTGCCGCCGGCCAAGCGCAAGAAGACGATCGCGGTCAAAGACGTGGAAGCGACGATCGCGAAGATCGCGCGCATTCCCCCCAAATCGGTTTCGACCGACGACAAGACCGTGCTGCAGAATCTCGAGAGCCAGCTCAAAGGCGTGGTCTACGGCCAGGACCGCGCCATCGAGGCGCTGTGCGCGTCGATCAAGCTTGCGCGTGCCGGCTTGCGCGAGCCCGAGAAGCCGATCGGCTCGTATCTGTTCTCCGGCCCCACGGGGGTCGGCAAAACCGAAGTCGCGCGCCAGCTCGCCCTCTCGCTCGGCGTCGAGCTCAAGCGCTTCGACATGTCGGAATACATGGAGCGCCACACCGTCTCGCGCCTCATTGGTGCGCCGCCGGGCTATGTCGGCTTCGACCAGGGCGGCCTGCTCACCGATGCCATCGACCAGCATCCGCATTGCGTGCTGCTGCTCGACGAAATCGAGAAGGCGCATCCGGACCTCTACAATATTCTGCTGCAGGTCATGGACCACGGGAAACTGACGGACCACAACGGCAAGAACGTCGATTTCCGCAACGTGATCCTGATCATGACGACGAACGCAGGGGCGGCCGAACAGGCCAAGGCCGCGATCGGCTTCGGCAACGAGATGCGCACCGGCGAAGACGAAGAGGCGATCAAGCGCATGTTCACGCCGGAATTCCGCAACCGCCTCGACGCCACGATCGGCTTCGCGCGCCTGTCGCAAGACACGATCCACAAGGTCGTCGACAAATTCGTGGGCCAGCTCGAGCGCCAATTGGCCGACCGCCAGGTGGCTCTCCAGGTCTCCGACGAAGCGCGCACATGGCTCGGCGAAAAGGGCTACGACGAGCTCTACGGGGCGCGTCCGCTCGGCCGCGTGATCCAGGAAAACATCAAGAAGCCGCTGGCCGACGAATTGCTGTTCGGCAAGCTCGCCAAGGGCGGCAAGGTGCGCGTGAAGGTCGAAAACGGCAAACTCGCCTTCGACTACCCGCCGCCGGCCCCGCCCGAAAAGGGCGAGCCCAAAGTGCCGGCACTCGCCGGGTAGCGGGCGGGACCGCGGGCAAGCGGCAGGAGCGGGACAATGTCGCAGTTCCTGCCGCGCAAGGCCTATCGGGCGGGCAAGGCCATCTTCCGCAAGGGGGATGCGGGCGACGTCGCTTACGTGATCCAGAGCGGAACGGTCGATATCGTGCGGCCGGTTGCAGGCCAAAACCGGCTCATCGCGACCTTGGCGGCCGGCGAAATTTTCGGCGAGATGGCGCTCATCGACGGCAAGCCGCGCATGGCCGATGCGATCGCGGCGAGCGACGTCGTGGTGCTGGCCGTTCCGGCCGACCAGTTCCAGGAAAAGCTGCGTGCGGCCGATCCGTTCATGCGCGCATTGTTGCGCATGTTCGTGACCAATCTGCGCGTGATGACCGAAAAGCTCGTGGCCGTCGAGATGCGCCACGAGGTTGCGAGCCGCAACGCGGCGTCCGCGAGCCCTGCCGCTACGCCGACGGACCCGCCGACTTGAACGGGCCCGCCGCGGCAAGCTCGCGGCAATGCGCTTCGACCGCTTGCGCCTCATTGGCGCAGAAGTCGCGTACGGCTTTGTCGAAGCCTGCATCGCGCAGGCAGTGCGCACTCCACGTGGGCACGGGCATGTAGCCGCGCTGGAGCTTGTGCTCGCCTTGCGCCCCCGCTTCGACGCGCGCGAGCTTGCGCTCGATCGCGAAATCGAGCGCTTGGTAGTAGCACGCCTCGAAATGCAGATGTTTGAAGTCGCCCGCACAGCCCCAATTGCGGCCGTAGAGCGTGTCGCTGCCGATCAAGTTGAGCGCACCCGCAACCCACTGCCCGTTTTTCCGCGCCATCACGAGCAGCACTTTGTCTGCCAAGTGCTTCCCCAGCAGGTCGAAAAATTCGCGCGTGAGATAGGGGCTGCCCCATTTGCGGTCGGACGTCGAAATGTAGAATTCGAAAAACGCGTCCCAATGTTCGGCCGCGATCGCGTCGCCCGTGAGGCGCACGAGTTCGACGCCCATCTGCGCCACCTCGCGCCGCTCCTTGCGGATCGATTTGCGCCGCGAATGCGAGAGCTCGGCCAGAAACGCTTCGAAATCCGCGTAGCCGCGATTGGTCCAGTGGAACTGGAATCCGCGACGCAGGATGAAGCCCGCATCGGCGAACACGACGGCTTCTTCCTCGGTGCAGAAGGTCGCGTGCAGCGACGACACGTTGAGCCGCTTGGGCAGATCGGCCATTGCCGCCGCCAGCGCTTCGCGCACGCCTTCGGCAAGCGGGCCGGGGCGCACGAGCAGGCGCGGACCCGGGACAGGGGTGAACGGCACGCAGACCTGCAGCTTCGGGTAATAGCGCCCCCCCGCCCGGCGATAGGCGTCGGCCCAGCTATGGTCGAACACGTATTCGCCGTAGGAATGGCCCTTGGCATACATGGGTACGGCACCCACGAGCGTGCCCGCAGCGTCGCGCGCAATGAGGTGATGCGGCTGCCAGCCGGTCTCGGCCGAAGCCGAGCCCGACTCTTCGATCGCACGCAAGAACGCGTGCGACACGAACGGATTGTCGGCCCCGGCACACGCATCCCACTCGGCTGCCGCGACCGCATCGAGGCCTTCGACCGTCTCGAGCGAGAGATTGCGGTCGCCGTCGGCCATGCGTCAGGTGAGCTCGGCGACGGCTTCGATCTCGACGGCAACGCCGCGCGGCAGCGAGGGTGCGCCCACGGCCGCGCGCGCATGTTTGCCCGCCTCGCCGAACACGGCGACGATGAGGTCGGATGCGCCGTTGATGACTTGCGGCTGGTCGACGAAATCGGGCGTGCAATTCACGAAGCCGCCCAAGCGGACGATGCGCGCAACGCGGTCGAGATCGCCGCCCGCAGCCGCGCGCAGCTGCGACAGGATGTTGATCGCGCACAGGCGCGCAGCCGCCTGGCCTTCTTCGATGCCGAATTCGCGGCCGAGCTTGCCGATGAATTGCGGCTTGCCGTCCTGCAAGGTGATCTGGCCCGCCACGAACACGAGCTTGCCGCTGACCACATAGGGCACGTAATTGCCCGCAGGGGCGGCGGCCGCAGGCAGCACCAAGCCAAGTTCGGCCAGACGGGCATCGATTTTTCCGGGCATCCTCATCTCCACAGCGGGGGAACAAACAGCGGGACCAAGCCGTTGGAACGTTAACCGAGCGGCCTTGCGAATGCCAGAAGTCGCGATAGGATCGAACCCATGCAGCGACGTTTGTTTTTGGCCTCGATAATTGCGGCAGCCGGTGCCGCCGGCAGCGCCGCAGCGCAAACGCGCGCAGCGTCGGCCTTCGCGGTGCCGCGCGACTACGCGATCGACGGCTATTTCGGCCGCGAGACCATGCCGTCCCGCCTCTATCGCACGAAGACGGCGATCCGCTACGAGGCGCGCAGCGGCACGGTTGCGCATACGGTCGTGGCGCGCCTCGACCGCGACGTCGCATGGTTCGTGCTGCCGAGCCTCGGCCTTGCTTTCCAGACCGACATATCGGGCATCGGCCTCAATCCGCGGGCGCTTGGCGGCGAAGGGTTTCGCGAGCAGTTCGTCGCACGCGAAACCCATTCGGGCATAACGATGTCGAAGCTGCGCTTGACGCGCACGGCTGCCGATCCGGCGTTCGACGGTTTCGCGTGGGTCGGCAACGAGGGCATTTTGTGGCGCCTGCAAGGGGCGGGCGAAGCGCAGGGTACCCCCGGCACGTTCGACTGGCGCTTCGAGAACGCGACACTCGGGGCGCTCGATCCGTCGCTGTTCGAAGCCCCGCCGGGGCGCATCGTGCCCGTGGCGGGCGACGCCTTGGCCGCGATGCTGCGGCGTTTCGGCTTGGTTCGCTGAAGAGCGCCAGTCAGCCTGCGACGGCACGCGGGATCGCCATGGCGGAAACCTGGCGCATCGAATGCAGATGCGGCTGGAAGCGGTCGAGCCCTTCTTTGATCGAGCCCGCCTTGGGAAAACCCGTCCAGATCGACGACCATGCGTTCACGCGCGCGAACAGATCTTCCACGATCGGGCGCGCGTCGCGGATATAGATGATGGCGGGCATCGCCTCGACGTAGAAATCCGTGCCGCCGACGGCACGGCCGTAGAGCGCGCAGCCATTGGCCGAATAGTTGCCGACGATCTTGGCGATGCGCTTCAGGGCCTCTTCGAGGTCGCGCACATGGCGCGAGAGATCCTGGTTGGCGATAATCGCCTGAACCGTGCGCAGATCGACGACCTGCGTGTGGCACTCGATCGACCAGCGCCACAATTTGCGCCAGATCTCGACCTTCACCATCGCGCGCAGGGATTCCTGCAGGATGGTTTCGTGCAGATTGAGCGGCATCATGCGGTTGGGCGCAATGCCCGACGCCACGAGGCGCTTCACGAGCTTCTCGTAGGTCGCGTCGAACATGCGCTTGTCTTTGATCGCTTGCGGCTTGTAGCGCGCAAGGGCCGCGATGATCTGTTCGACGAAGCGGTCGCCGGAATCCTCGGGTGTCGGCAGCGGCCGCAGATAGATGAGGGCCGAAAACGGCAAAGGCTGGCCCAGCGTGACGGTATCGGCGATGCCGAGGCCCAGCACTTGCGACACGATTTCGACGACGCGGCGGTTGTATTCCGTGCCCGGATCGTTGTCGCGCATCAGCGTCGATTCGCTCCCGGAACGCACGAGCTGGGCGCTGCCGGGCGGGGCTTTGGGGTCGATGGGGCGTGCGGCGTCGAGGCGGCCCATGCGCGTGTCGAACGTCATCTGTTCGTCGGCGAAGGCGCCGGTCGGGTCTTTGAAGCGCAGGCAGCCGCTGCGCGCCGCATCCTCGAAAATCTGGCGGTCGATATCGCCCTCGGCGAAAGGCACTTGGCGCATCAGCAGCCCTTCGAGGCTGTCGCCCGCCAGGCGCAGCATCTCGCGCAGCGCGCGGTCGTCGTAGCGCTCGACGAGCGTTTCGGGCCGTGGATCGGGCTTCATGCGCCGAGCCGGCTGCGCAAATCGGCGACGGCCGCGTCCGGCGTTGCCAGCACGGTTGCGGCGACCGCACCCGCCACGCCGGCCCGCGCGCGCGCCATCGAAAACTGCCCGAGCACGATGGCGTTGCCCGGCGGCAATTTGCGCGCCGCCGCCGCGATCAGCCGGTCGTGCGTGGCGCCGTCGCCGGTCTGCAAGGCCGCAAGCGCGTCGGGCACCATATGGGCGGCAAGCGACAAATCGCGGCCGTCCGCCATGGCGCGCAGTTCCGCACCCAGCGGGGCGAGCGAGCCCGGGAAAGTGACCAACAGGCCGATGCTTGAGCCGGCCGCAAGGGCTGCGGCAAAAGCGCTCTCGTTGGGTTTGAGCACGGGTACGGCGACGGCTGCCCGCGCCGCCTCGATCGCCGGCCCGAAGGCCGAGCAGGTGAAGAGGATGCCGTCGGCTCCGTTGGCGACCGCGTATTTGGCAAGGGCGACGAAGCGGCCGGTCATGGCCTCGGTCAAATGCCCGTCGCGCGCCAAATCGGCCGACAGCGAATCGTCGAGCAGATTGACGGGGGCGGCGTCCGGCCAGCCGCGTGCCATCGCCTCCATTGCGGGGGCGACCGAATCGCGAAGGGCATGGATCAGCGCAATGCGGGGTTTGGCCGGGCTCATGCCCCGACTTTAGCGAGGTGCAAGCCAAACAAAAAGGGCCGGTCGCAAGCGACCGGCCCTTGTCGTGTTACCGCGCTGTCTTGCGCGCTTTACGAGCAACCGCTCGTCGAGCCGCAATCGACGCACTTGGTGCACGTCCCGTTGCGCACCATTGCCATCGAGCCGCAGTTTTCGCATGAGTCGCCCGTATAACCCTTCATGCGGGCTTCGCGCACCTGGGCGATCTTGCCCACGACCGGTGCGGCAGCACCCGAGGCGTTCAAGGCCGCGTTCATGGCCGTTGCGACCGCTTCGATCGCAAAGCCGATCGGCTGGCGGCCGGCTTCTGCGGCGTCCGACTGGTCGGCTTCGGCCAAGGCCGCTTCCACGCTCGCGTCTTCGCGGATGTCGCCGATCGCAGGCGCGTTGGCTTCTTCCTCTTCCTCGAGCAGGGCGACGTCGCCCGCCAGGGCCGTTGCGGCCGCACGCGGGGCTGTCCCGCCCGGCAGCACCTTGAAGCGCTGGCGCACGAAGCCGGTCGAGGCGACCTTCTTGACCGCGTCGAGAGCCGCTGCGGCCGCCGCCGAGCCTTCGCCCGGCAGGTCCGAGGCGCGCTCGCCCTTGCCGATCGAATCGGGGGCGAGATCGTCCTGCACCACATGGGCAAGGTCGTCGCGGCCCAGATACGACACGGCGAGTTCGCGGAAGATGTAGTCGAGGATCGAGGTCGCGTTCTTGATCGCGTCGTTGCCCTGGACGGGACCGTTGGGTTCAAAACGCGTGAAGGTGAAGGCCTCCACGTATTCCTCGAGCGGCACGCCGTATTGCAGGCCGATCGAGACCGCGATCGCGAAGTTGTTCATGAGGCTGCGGAAGGCCGCACCCTCTTTGTGCATGTCGATGAACAATTCGCCGATTTGGCCGCTCTCGTATTCGCCGGTGCGCAAATAGACCTTGTGCCCGCCGACCATCGCCTTCTGCGTATAGCCCTTGCGGCGGTTGGGCAGGCGCTGGCGGCTCGCGGCCAGCGACACGCGCTCGATGATGCGCTCGACCACGCGCTCGACCTTGGCGGTCGCGGGCGCTGCGACGATTTCCTCGACCTCTTCGTGCAGGTCGATGTCTTCGCCCACGATCGAAGCGAGCGGCTGCGAGAGCTTCGAGCCGTCGCGATAGAGGGCGTTGGCCTTCAGCGCCAGGCGCCACGACAGGAGATAGGCGTCCTTGCAGTCTTCGACCGTCGCCTGGCCCGGCATGTTGATGGTCTTCGAGATCGCACCCGAGATGAAGGGCTGCGAGGCCGCCATCATGCGGATGTGGCTGTCGACCGAGAGATAGCGCTTGCCCAAGCGACCGCAGGGATTGGCGCAGTCGAACACGGCCAGATGCTCGTCCTTCAGGTGCGGCGCACCTTCGAGCATCATCGAGCCCGAGCAATAGATGTTCGCGGCGTCGATTTCGCTCTTCGAGAAGCCGAGATGGGCCAGCATGTCGAAGGCGGGATCGTCGAGCTGGGCCTTGGTGATCTTCAGCGTGTCGATGCAGAAGGCCTCGCCGAGCGTCCATTTGTTGAAGGCGAACTTCACGTCGAAGGCGGTCTTGAGGGCGCCTTCGAGGGCGTCGATCTGCGCGTCGCCGAAGCCCTTGGCGCGCAGAGCGCCGTGGCTCACCGCGTTCGAGCCCTTCAGCGTGCCGTGGCCGACCGCGTAGAGGATGATGTCGTCGATCTGCGCCTGGCTGTAGCCGAGCGTGGCAAGACCCACGGGCACCACGCGGTTGATGATCTTGAAGTAGCCGCCGCCGGCCAGCTTCTTGAACTTCACGAGCGCGAAGTCGGGCTCGATGCCCGTCGTGTCGCAATCCATGACGAGGCCGATGGTGCCCGTGGGCGCCACGACCGTCGCCTGCGCATTGCGATAGCCGTGCGCCACGCCAAGCTCGAGGGCCTGGTCCCACACGCGCTTGGCGGCGGAGACGAGGACCTGGTCCTTGCAGTTCTTGATGTCGAGAGGGACCGGCAGGATCGTCAGATCCTCGTAGCCCGCCGCTTCGCCGTACGCCGCACGGCGATGGTTGCGGATCACGCGCAGCATGTGCTCGCGGTTGGGTTCGAAACCCGGGAAGGCGCCAAGCTCGCTCGCCATTTCGGCCGAGGTCGCGTAGCTCACACCCGTCATCACGGCCGAGATCGCGCCGCAGATGGCACGGCCTTCGTCGCTGTCGTAGGAGAGGCCCATCGCCATCAGCAAGCCGCCGATATTGGCAAAGCCCAGGCCCAGCGTGCGGTACTCGTAGGAAAGCTCGGCGATGCGCTTGGACGGGAACTGCGCCATCAGCACCGAGATTTCAAGCGTGACCGTCCACAGGCGGCAGGCATGCTCGAAGGCGGCCGTGTCGAAGCTGCCGTCGGCCTTGCGCAGCGCCAAGAGATTGACCGAGGCGAGGTTGCAGGCCGTGTCGTCGAGGAACATGTATTCCGAGCACGGGTTCGAGGCGTTGATGCGCCCCGAGGCCGGGCAGGTGTGCCACTCGTTGATCGTCGTGTCGTACTGCAGGCCCGGATCGGCGGAGGCCCAGGCGGCGTAGGCGATCTGGTCCCACAATTCCTTGGCGTCGACTTCCTTGTGGAGCTTGCCGTCGGTGCGGCGCATGAGCTTCCACTTCGAATTGTCGAGCACGGCCTTGAGGAATTCGTTGGTCACGCGCACCGAGTTGTTCGAGTTCTGGCCCGAAACGGTGAGGTACGCTTCCGAATCCCAATCGGTGTCGTAGACCGGGATATCGACCGAGGTGAAGCCCTGCTTGGCGAACTGGATGATGCGCTGGATGTAGCTTTCCGGAATCAGCGACTTGCGCGCGGCCTTGATGGCGTCGCGCAGCTTCTTGTTCTGCTTCGGATCGAACGCGACCTCGCCCGTGCCGCTGGCGCAGGCCGCCATCACGTCGTTGAGGTGCTTGTTGCACAGGCGCGAGCCGGCCACGAGGGCGGCGACCTTCTGCTCTTCGACGACCTTCCAGTTGATGTAGTTCTCGATGTCCGGATGGTCGATATCGACCGTGACCATCTTGGCCGCGCGGCGCGTCGTCCCGCCGGACTTGATCGCACCGGCGGCGCGGTCGCCGATCTTGAGGAAGCTCATGAGGCCCGACGATTTGCCGCCGCCCGAAAGCTTCTCGGATTCGCCGCGCAGGCGCGAGAAGTTCGAGCCCGTGCCCGAGCCGTATTTGAACAGGCGCGCCTCGCGCACCCAAAGGTCCATGATGCCGCCTTCGTTGACGAGATCGTCTTCGACGCTCTGGATGAAGCAGGCATGCGGCTGCGGATGTTCGTAGGCCGTATCCGACGCGGTCAGCTTGCCCGTGCGGAAATCGACGTAATAGTGGCCTTGGCCGGGACCGTCGATGCCGTAGGCCCAATGCAGGCCCGTGTTGAACCATTGCGGCGAATTGGGCGCTGCGATTTGGGCGGCCAGCATGTAGCGCATTTCGTCGAAATAGGCGCGCGCATCGTCTTCGCTGTCGAAATAGCCGCCCTTCCAGCCCCAGTAGCACCACGTGCCCGCAAGACGGTCGAACACTTCCTTGGCCGATTGCTCGCCGCGGATGCGCTGGTTCTCGGGCAGTTTGGCCAGAGCAACTTCATCGGGCACGCGGCGCCACAGCCACGACGGCACGTCGTTTTCTTCCACGCGCTTCATGGCGGCGGGCACGCCGCGCTTGCGGAAGTATTTCTGCGCCAGCACGTCGCACGCCACCTGGCTCCAGGCTGCCGGCACCTCGATGTCCTTGGCTTGGAACACGACCGAGCCATCGGGGTTGCGGATCTCGCTGTTCGTGGTGGTGAAGGCGAGCGACGCGTAGGCGTCCTGTTCTGCCGTGGTGAATCGACGTTCGATACGCATGCTGGCCTCCGGCCCTGTTTCTTGCGGACATCGTCGCGGCGCGACGATGTCGGTTGATGGCGCTGCGGCCAGCTGTTGCGCGCGGTGCGCAACGCCTGGGCCGCCGTCTTCGCCGACTCCCCCTCCGTCCCCGGATCAGAGGTTAGGCCGCCTCACTAGATATCGTGGTGGAGGGCGAAGCTCGTTACCAAATGTTGAACAGACGCCGGAATCGCCCGCAACAGTATTTTGAGGCTTCGCGCCGATTATCCACAAGATGCTGATTTAAAATCAATATATTGTTGTTTCGACCCAGATACCCACAAAAAGCCAAGCAAATCGCGTCAAGGGCTAATTTTTCATTTTGTTTCAGCCCTTTGCGAATGGGGCCTGAGTCTCAAATGAGTCATGCTGCACTGCAGCATCAAGTTTGGTGAATCGTCCAAAAAACGCATTTTTCTGTTTCTTAACAGATATTTAATTTATCCCTTTTGTTGATGTATATTCGAAAAATGGCCGAAAAATGGCATGTCATATTGCGACGCGGCGCAAAACCGCCCGCGTCGCCCCTAATGGCTCGCCGCGAGCGGCAGATTCACGAGCAGATTTTGCGGCTTGAGGCGGATGCGCATGTCGCGATCGTGGCCGAGCCCCAAATAGACGGGCTTGCCGGCAAGATCGGCGCGCATCAGGCCGGGCTCGGCAAAATCGAGCCGGAACAAAGCCACGATGCGGCGCAAGCGGTCGTCGTCGACCGTCTGGCCACGATAGAGGTCGTTCATGATGGCACTTGCCTCGGCATCGAGGCCCACATGCCAGACCCAGCGCTCGTCCTTGATCTGCACCATGGGTTGGATCGAAACGCGCGCCCCCAGGAAATGGGCGACCCAGATTTCGAGCACGCGCGCGAGCGCATCGAGCCCGGGGCGGCCGAAGGTGAGGTCGAGCACGAGATCGTGCGCCTCGTCGCGCTCCCAATAGACCTTGGACTCGGCTTCGGTCATCACGTCGAGTTCGACGCTGCGCACCGGCATGTTGGCGTCTTTGAGCAAGGCGCCGATGGCGCCAAGGCCCGTATCGCCGGCCTGCTGGCGGGCGGCGTGCATCTCGACGATCTCTTCGTCGGCCGCCATCACGGCACCGTCGTTCAGCGTCACGCGCTGGCTGCGGAACAGAAGTTCGCCGGCACGGGCGCGCATCGCATCGTCCGTGCCGTCGAGTGCATGGCGCAAAATCACGTGGGCGAGCTGGTCCAAGAAAATCGGCGGCAGCGGCGGGGCACCGGCGGCGGGCGGATTGCGGAAATGGGCGAGATACGCCTCTTCAAGCGAGGGGGCGGCGATGAGCTTGGCGAAGAAGCCGAGCAGGATCGCGTAGTTCTCGCGCATATCGGCATCGGCCAATTCGGCAAGCTCGGCCTTTGTGGGCACGTGGCGCGGATCGTCGAGCAGGCGCGCATGCAGTTTGCGCTCGGCCGCACAAGACTCGGCGACGGGCCGGATCTCGGGGCGCATCAGATAGGCGCGCAGGAACCCGTTGGTGAGGATGAGGCGGCGGGCCGGGGCGGCCGTGGTCTCGAGCAGGTGGTAGCCGGAATTTCGCCAGAAATCGGTCATTTTCGCCAAGGGCTCGGGGGAGGTTTTCGGGAGGGGGTGCGGATGGGACCCGCAATCTGGACGAGGGCGGGGGGCCGTGCAATAGTCCCGGCACATGGGCGTTGCCCCTGATTCGGCGCCGCGTTCCAGGACAGGACGAAACGATGACGATTGCGACGAAAATCTACACTTGGTGGCGCGGCATCGAGGTCGGGCGCGATTCGTTCGGCAATCGCTACTACCGCGACAAGACGGGCATTCTGCGCAATCGGCGCGAAAAGCGCTGGGTCGTTTACGAGGGCGAGCCGGAAGCGACCAAAGTGCCGCCCGCGTGGCATGCGTGGCTGCACCATCTGATCGCCGAACCGCCGCCGCCCGAGGGGCTTGCCCCCGCCAAGCCCTGGCACAAGCCGCATCTGCCGAATCAGACGGGCACGCCGAACGCGTACCGTCCGCCGGGCCACGAGTATCAAGGCGGCGTGCGCGCCAAAGCCACCGGCGACTACGAAGCCTGGACGCCGCGCTGACCTGAATTTTCCGTTTCTTGGAGCGATCGAAAGCGATGGGCAAAAATCTCGTCGAGACGTTGATGGGCGCCGTGGTGCTTGCGGTGGCGGGCGTGTTCCTCGCCTTCGCCTATTCGACGGCCGACATCCGCCCCGTGCGCGGCTACACCGTCACCGCAAAATTCAAGGCGATCGACGGCGTGCGCCTGGGCACCGACATCAAAATCTCCGGCATCAAGGTCGGCACGGTCGTGGCCCAGCGCCTCGATCCCGAAAGCTTCGAAGCCGTGCTGACGTTCGCGATCGACGCTTCCGTGAAGCTGCCGACCGACAGCTCGGCCCAGGTCACCAGCGAAGGTCTGCTCGGCGGCACCTACATTGCGCTGGCGCCGGGGGCCGACGACCGCAATCTCGTCAATGGCGGCGAAATCAAATTCACCCAATCGCCCGTGAACATCGTGCAGATGCTCGGCCGCTTCATCTTCAATTCGGCCGAGGGTGCGGGTCAGCCGGCCCGGAACTGACGCGCACCATGAATGCGGCACTTCGCCCGGCGGGCCGCGATCTGCGGCTCGATTTCTTTCGCGGCCTCGGATTGCTGTTCATCTTCGTCGACCATGTGCCGGACAACGCGTTTTCGTATCTGACGCTCGCCAATTTCGTCTTCTGCGACGCGGCCGAAATTTTCGTCTTTTTGTCGGGCTATGCGGCCGTGCTGGTGTTCGGCCGCCAGATCGCTCCGGAAGGCACGCTCTACGCCTCCGTCCAGGTGCTCAAGCGCTGCTGGACGCTTTATGTGGCGCATATCTTTCTGTTCGTCGTCTACACGGCCCAAGTGAGCTGGACCGCCCAGCGTTTCGAAAATCCGCTGTTCGTCGAAGAAATGCAGGTCGCGGCCTTTCTGCAGGAACCGCACGTCGCGATCCTGCAGGCGATGCTGCTCGCCCATCAGCCGCTTTTGATGAACATCCTGCCGCTCTACATCGTGCTGCTGGCGGGCCTTGCCTTCGCCATGCCGTTCCTGAAGCGCTTCGGCCACGTGCTCCTTGCCGTGTCGGCGGCCACGTATCTTGCCGTGCCGCTCGTGGGCTTCAATCTGCCGGGCTATCCCGAGGGCACGTGGTTCTTCAACCCGTTCGCCTGGCAGTTCCTGTTCGTGTTGGGGGCGGCCTGCGGTTGGCGTGCGGGCGTGATGGACAAGCCCATTGCGATCCCCGGCTTTGTCGTGTGGATCGCTGCCGCGTTTTTGTGCGTCGTGGTGCCCGTGCGCGCCTGGATCAGCATCGGCTATTTTTACGACGGCGTGCCGCCGGCCTTTGCCGAGATCACGTATCTGTTCGCCAACAAGACCGACCTCGGGCCGCTGCGGCTCTTGAGTTTCCTCGCGTTGGCGCTCGTCGTGGTGCGCGTTGTGCCGCGCGACGCCGGCTGGCTGCAGGGTGCCGGCGCGCGCGCGATCACGCTGTGCGGCCAGAATTCGTTGCCCATATTCTGTATCGGGATTTTCCTTTCGGTCGCTGGACATTCGCTGCTGATCGAATTCGGCCGCGATTTGGCAACCCAGGCAGCGGTAACCGGCGGCGGTTGCCTCTTGCTCCTGGGAATGGCCCGGGTATTGTCGTGGTCGAAGACACGCAAACGCGCCGGTTCGGCGCGCGGCGGGCAGGACGAATGATGCGGGGCAGGGGCAAGACGGTCCGGCGGATTTTTGCGGCGGCAGCGCTGGCGCTGGCCGTGCCGAGTCTCGCGCATGCGCAGGCGCCGATCGCACCGCTGCCGGCCGACATGCCCGCCCAATGCAATGTGCCGCGCGCGGTTTACTTCGACGATACGACGCTGCCCAAAGCGGCCAAGAAACTCGCGCAAGGCAAGCTCACGATCGTGGCGCTCGGCTCGTCGACCACGCTCGGCGTGGGGGCATCGTCGAGCGAGGCTGCATGGCCCGCCCGTCTCGAAGCCGAATTGCGCCGCCGACTGCCGCAGGCCGACATTGCGGTTTCTAATCGCGGCAAGCTGCGCGATCCGGCGGCTGCAATGGTCAAGCGCCTGGCGGCCGACGCGCTTGCGGCCAAGCCCGATCTCGTGATCTGGGAGACCGGAACGGCCGAGGCCGTGCGCAGCATGAGTGCGGAGTCCTTTGCGGCGTCCCTCGAAGAAGGGGCCGAGCGCATCCTGGGATCGGGTGCCGAACTCGTGCTGATGACGCCGCAGTTTTCGCGCGAGACGGCGCGGCTCATCGCCTACCAGCCCTATATCGAGGCGATGGGCAATCTTTCGGTGCGCGCCGACGTGCTGATCTTCCCGCGCTACGACGTGATGCGCCATCTCGTCGAGACGAACCAGCTGCATCTCGAGGGCTTGAGCCCCGCCCAGGCGGCCGCCACGGCCGACAGGGTCTACGATTGCATCGCCCGGCAGGTCGCGCGCGTCTTGCTGCGCGCCATGGCCGCGGCACCGCGCTGATACCCCGCATGCAAAAAATCGCCTGCCTCGTGCCGCTGCTCGCCGCTTTGTCGGCGGCACCGGCTTTTGCGCAATCGACGGCCCCGCTCGCCGTCGCCGGAAATGTCGGCGTGCTGCAAACGCTCGACAAGGTGACCGGGCGCGTGCGCGTGCTCGAAGCGCCCGTGGGCGAGCCGGTTGCGTTCGGGCCGCTCACGATCGTCGTGCGTGCGTGCCGCAAGCGCGCGCCCGAAGAGCCGCCCGAGACGGCCGCCTTCCTCGAAATCGTCGAGCGCAAAACCGGCGAGACGGCGGTCGAGCTTTTCAAAGGCTGGATGTTCGCCTCGAGCCCGGCCGTGTCGGCCCTCGAGCACCCGGTCTACGACGTTTGGGTCAACGACTGCAAAGCCGCCAGAACCGCCGGCTCCGGCGTGCGGTAGAAGGTCGCGTCGCGCCCGAGCGCGCTCGCAAGCCGCTTTCGATACTCGCGGCGCGGAATTTCGACCGCACCCAAGCGCTGCATATGGTCGGTCACCATCTGCGTGTCGAGCAGCGCAAAACCGCCCGCTTGCAGCCTTGCGACCAGATGCACGAACGCGACTTTCGAAGCGTCGGTGCGGTAAGCGAACATGCTCTCGCCGAAAAAAGCACTCTTGAGATGCACGCCGTAGAGCCCGCCCGCAAGCTCGCCGTCGCACCAGCTTTCGACCGAATGCGCGAAGCCCATCTCAAACAGTTCGAAATAGGCGCGCTTGATGTCGGCGTTGATCCAGGTCGAGCTGCGCGCGGCACAGCCCGCCATCGTTTCGGCGAACGCCGTGTCGATGCGGACCTCGAAGATGCCCCGTCGCAGCGTGCGTTTGAGCGAGCGGGGGATATGCACCGCATCGAGCGGCACGACGCCGCGCGGATCGGGATCGAACCATTCGATTTTCGAGGATTGCGCGGACGGCGCCATCGGAAACACGCCGTTGGCGTAGGCCCAGACCAGCTGCTGTGCGGTCAGTGCCGCCATGGGTTCGCTTAGGATGCGGCCTGTTTGCCGAAGCCGCCGAGGGCGACCGGCGTTGCCGCCATCGGCAAGGCGCCCACGAGAAAGCCGCACACGGGCCCGTTCGCATCGGCGGCCAGCGGCAGCGTGAGGCGCGCCCAGCTGTCCTGGCGGCCGCCTTGGGCGGGCGCGCTGTGAAGGAGAAAGATCGCTTTGCGCCGGGCCGCCGCTGCCGCCAAGACGGCGCGCAGCAGCAGGCCAAGCTCGATGCCGTTGCGCGCGGCATCCGTACCGCCCGCAGCCAAAAGCCGCGCGCCGATGCGCCGATAGCCGTATTGGAATGCCCCGGCCGCAGGTTCCGCCCACGCAACGTCGCCGGCGGCGGCCCCCAGGTCGAGATGTTCGAACTGGGCTGCCGTCGGCAAGTCGCAAGCCGCGCGCGCGATGTCCCACAAGCGGCGCAGCGAGGCGAGCACGGGCACGGGCAGCAGATCGGCGTCGGGGTTCCACACGAAGCCGGGCTGCGGCAGGTTCGCCTCGCGCAGCAGCGCTTTGGCGCTTTCGCGGCGCGTGTTGGCGATGTCGTCGGCCAAGTCGCGCACGCGGGCGTCGTCGTCGCGCGGGACTTGGGGTTCGGTCATTTCTTGAGGCCCATCCAGCGCTCGAGCCAGTGGATGTCGTAGCGCCCGTCGATGAATTCGGGCGTCTGCACGAGCTTGCGGTGCAAGGGCAGCGTCGTCTTGATGCCGCCGATCACGTATTCGTCGAGGGCGCGGCGCAGGCGCATCAGGCATTCGTTGCGGCTGGTCCCGTGCACGATGAGCTTGGCCACCATGCTGTCGTAGTTGGACGGCACCTTGTAGCCCGAATAGAGGGCGCTATCGACGCGCACGCCCAAGCCGCCCGGCGGATGATACTCGGCAACGCGGCCGGGTGCGGGCGCAAACGTCTCGGGATCTTCGGCGTTGATGCGGCATTCGATCGCATGGCCTTGCAGACGCACGTCTTCCTGCGTGAACGCAAGGGGTGCGCCTGCCGCGATGCGGATCTGCTCGCGCACCAGATCGAGCCCGCAGATCATTTCCGTCACCGGATGCTCGACCTGCAGGCGCGTGTTCATTTCGATGAAGTAGAAATTGCCGTCCTGATAGAGGAACTCGAGCGTGCCTGCATTGCGGTAGCCGAGCTTCTTGAGGGCACTCGTCACGATCTCGCCCATCGCGGCGCGCTGGTCGAGATTGAGGGCGGGCGACGGGCTTTCCTCGAGCACCTTCTGGTGCTTGCGCTGCAGCGAACAATCGCGCTCGCCCAGATGCACCACGTTGCCGTGCGCGTCGGCCAGAATCTGGAACTCGATATGCCGCGGATGGCCGAGATATTTCTCGATGTAGACGACGTCGTTGCCGAAATTGGCCCCGGCTTCGCTGCGCGCGCTGCGATAGGCTTCGGCCAGTTCGTCGGCGTTGTTGGCAACGCGCATGCCCTTGCCGCCGCCGCCGCCTGCCGCCTTGATCAGCACCGGATAGCCGATTTCGCCGCCCAGTTTGAGGGCCGTTTCGACGTCGGCGACCGGCCCGTCCGAGCCCGGCACGCACGGCACTTTGAGCTCGATCATCGCGCGCTTGGCTTCGATCTTGTCGCCCATCATCGAGATATGGTCGGGGCTCGGCCCGATGAACACGATGCCGTGCTCTTCGACCATGCGCGCGAAATCGGCGTTCTCGGACAAGAACCCGTAGCCCGGGTGGATGGCGTCGGCACCGGTGATGACGGCGGCCGAAATGATCGCGGCTTTGTTGAGATAGCTGTCGCGCGCGGCCGGCGGGCCGATGCACACGGCCTCGTCGGCCAAGCGCACATGCATGGCGTCGGCATCGGCCGTCGAATGCACGGCCACGGTCTGGATGCCGAGCTCTTTGCAGGCCCGGTGGATGCGCAGTGCGATTTCGCCGCGATTGGCGATCAGAACTTTTTCGAACATCGCGTCGGTCACGGAAGAACGACGATCAGCGGCTCGCCATATTCGACGGGCGAACCGTTTTCGACGAGGATCCGCGCGACCGTGCCCGAACGCGGGGCTCGGATCGGGTTCATGACCTTCATGGCTTCGATGATCACGAGCGTCTGGCCTTCTTTGACGCGGTCGCCCGCCTTCACGAAAGCGGGCGCGCCCGGCTCGGGCGACAGATAGCACGTGCCGACCATCGGCGAGACGACGGCCCCTTCGGGCGCGCCGCCTGCATCGGTTGCCGCTGCGGGTGCGGCAATTGCGGGCGCGGCAGCGGCAACGGGGCCGGCACTCGGCGCAACGGCGACAACGCCGCGCCCCAAGCGCAGGCGCTGTTTGCCGGATTCGAATTCGAGCTCGGTCAAGCCCTCTTCGGCCATCAGCTTGGCAAGGCGCCGCACCGTGGCGAGGTTGGGCGAAAACTCGGGCGTTTTGTTTGTCGGCATGGCGGGTCTTGATCTCGCGTGGGGGAACGAAAGGAGGGGGGGGAACGCGTCAGCGCTGCGCGGGCGCGGCGAAACGCGCGAGCGCTTCGATGGCGAACAGATAGCCTTGCGCGCCGAAGCCGCAGATGACGCCGCGCGCAATGCCGCTCACGTAGGAGTGGTGGCGGAATTCTTCGCGCGCGTGGATGTTCGAAAGATGGATCTCCACGACCGGCAGGTCGCTTGCCACAAGCGCGTCGCGCAAGGCGACCGAGCTGTGCGTGAGGCCGCCCGGATTGATGCCGATGGCGTCGGCCGTCTGGCGGGCTTCCTGGATCCAGTCGATGAGCTGGCCTTCGTGGTTCGACTGGCGGAAATCGAGCGTGCAGCCAAGCTCGTCGGCGCGCGCCCGGCAATCGGCCTCGATGTCGGCGAGCGACGTGCGGCCGTAGATCTCCGGCTGGCGCACGCCCAGCAGATTGAGATTGGGGCCGTTCAAGACCAGCAGGGTTGGCTTCGAATCCAAAGGACGAATCTCGCGAAAAGGGCCGGTATCGGGGCCGTTATAGCACGCAATTTCGGGCGCGCAATCGACCCGGGCGGGGCTAGAGGCGGGCGGTCAGCAGGCGAAAGCCCGCATAGGCGAAAAACGCCGCGAATCCGGCCTCGGCCCAGCGCCGGAAGCGGGCATAGAAGGCCGCCATCGCGGCACTCGAAAACACGAGCACGTAGGTCGAGAACACTGCGCAGCCGATGGCAAAACACACGCCCAAGATCGCGGCCAGCGGGGCGGCGTCTTCGCCCGCCCGCAAGCCCATCGCCATCGTCGCAACCCAGCCCAAGATCGCCTTCGGGTTCGACACGTGCATGAGATAGCCGCGCACGAAAAGGCGCAGGCTTGCACGCCGATCGAGCGTGTTCGCGGCCGGTGCGGGTGCCGCATGGCCGACCGCCGATTTGGCCGCACGCCAAGCGAGGTAGAAAAAATAGAGGGCCCCGCCGATCTTCAAGAACACAAGCGCGCCTGCGTAAGCTTGCAGCACGGCCGCAACGCCGATCGCGGCAAGGCCTGCCCAGGTGAAGGAGCCCGCGATCACGCCGGCTGCCAACGCGAACCCGGCTTTGCGCCCGCGTTCCATCGACAGCGCCATGACGGCCATGTTGCTCGGCCCCGGGCTTGCGACATTGGCAAAATAGACGGCGCAAACGAGCCCGAGCCCCGACAGGCGGGCGATCGAATCTTCCAAAGGCGCACTCCTTGTTGCGAGACGAAGATAGCTGCACTGCGCGGCACGCACAACGCGGCCTCTGGTGCGCGCGCTTGCGATGGCGCACAGTCGGGTTCGCATGTCGTCGTCCCGTCTGATTCCGGTTTTTGCCGCCGCATTCTCCAGCGTGCTGGGCGGCTCGTCGGCCGTCGCGATCCGCTTTGTGATCGACGCGTCCGATCCGATCTCGATCGCGTTCCTGCGCTGTGCGGGGGCCGGTGTCGCGATGGCGGCCGTGATGTACGCCGCCACGCGCGCGCGCGTACTGCGGCGCGATCTGGCACCCGTCGCGGTCTTGGGCGTGCTGATGTTCGGCGGCTTCGGCTATCTGTTCTCGGCGGGGCTTGCCTATGTGCCGGCCGCACGCGGCGCCCTCGTGGTCGCGGCCATGCCGATCTTCGTGCTCGTGCTCGCAACCGCGTTGGGCCGCGAGCGCATGACCTTTGCCAAGGCCGCGGGTGCGGCACTGGGTTTTGCCGGCGTGTTCATCGCTTTGGGCGAGCGCGCAAGTGCGGGGCCCGACGCGTGGCGCGGCGATCTGCTGCTGCTGGGTGCGGCCTTGGTGGGCTCGTGCCACGCCGTGTTCTCGGTGCCCTATTTGCGGCGCAACCCGGCCTTGCCGGTCACGGTCGTGCAGCTTTTTGCCGGCAGCATGGCGCTGGCGGCCGTGCTCTTGGTGCGCGGCGATCCGCTTGCCGGGCTCGTGCATTTCGCCCCCGACCAATGGTTCGCCGTTTTCTGGATCATGTTCGTGGGCGGCATGGCGTCTTTTTACATGTGGTTCTGGGCGCTCGAGCGGGTACCCGCCTCGTCGGTGGCGCTGACGATCTCGCTCAATCCGGTCGCGGCCGCCGCAGGCGGCGCCATGCTGCTGGGCGAGCCCGTCACGCTCAATCTGCTGCTGGGCTTCGTTGCGATCGCGGCCGGCCTTGCCGTCGCCACGCGCGCGCGGGCATCTGCGTGAACGCGGCCGCGCCGAACTCGCTACGCGTCGCTGCCTTGCCGCTGCTGCACAAACGTCGCGGCATGCGCCGATAGTTTGTCGAGCAGGGCGGACAGGCTCTTGCGCTCGGCCGGCGACAAGGCCGCCAGCAACTCGGCCTCGGCCGCCTGGGCCAGCGGCACGATGCGCGCATAGACGCGGGCCCCCGACGCCGACAGATTGAGCTTCGAGCGCCGCCGGTCCTGCCGGTCGGTCGCCTGCAGCGCAAAACCCTTCAGCAGGAGCGACGCAACCGCGCGGCTGACCTGGACCTTGTCCATGGCCGTGCGCGCGGCGACTTCGCTTGCCGACAAGGGCGCGAAACTGCCCAAAACGGCCATGCAGCGCCATTCCGCGATCGTGAGGCCGAAGCGGCTGCGGTAGAGGCGCGCGATCGCGTCCGACACCGTATTGGACAGCACCGACAGCCGGTAGGGCACGAACCGGTCGAGCGCGAAGGGCGTTGCAATTGGTTTCATATGAAACTAATATCGCGCCAACAGTCGAGCGACAAGACCCCAAATCAGGGAGGCATCCCGTGCCCCAAAAATCCGCGCCCCGCAAAACCCCCGCCGCTTCCGTGAACCCGATGGGAACCGACGGGTTCGAATTCGTCGAATACACCGCCCCCGACGTGAAGGGGCTCGAGACTTTGTTCGTCTCGCTCGGCTTCGTCGCCGTCGCCAAACACCGTTCGAAGAACGTGACGCTCTACCGCCAGGGCGACGTCAATTTCATCGTCAACGCCGAGCCCGACAGTTTCGCGCAGGCCTTCGCGCGCGTGCACGGGCCGTCGGCCTGCGCCATGGCGTTTCGCGTGGCCGACGCGCCCGCCGCCTTCAAGCGCGCGGTGGCTTTGGGGGCCAAGCCCTTCGCGGGCAAGGTCGGGCCGATGGAGCTCAACATTCCGGCCATCGAAGGGATCGGCGGTTCGCTGATCTATTTCGTCGACCGCTACGGCGCCAAGGGCTCGATCTACGACGTCGATTTCAAGCCGATCAAAGGGGCCGCCGCAAATCCTGTCGGCGCGGGCTTGAGCTACATCGACCATCTCACGCACAATGTGCATCGCGGCCGCATGGATCTGTGGGCCGACTTCTACACGAAGCTCTTCAATTTCCGCGAGATCCGCTATTTCGACATCGAGGGCAAGCTCACCGGCCTCAAATCCAAGGCGATGACGAGCCCGTGCGGCAAGATCCGCATCCCGATCAACGAATCTTCCGACGACAAGTCGCAGATCGCCGAATATCTCGCGGCCTACAACGGCGAAGGCATCCAGCACATCGCGCTCGGGGCCGACGACATCTACGCGACGGTCGAAGCGTTGCGCAAAAAGAAGGTCAAGTTCCTGAAGACGCCCGCGACCTACTACGAACTCCTCGACCGCCGCCTGCCGGGCCACGGCGAAAACGTGGTGCGCCTCAAGAAAAACCACATTCTGCTCGACGGCGCGCCCACCAAAGAAGGCGGGCGGCTCCTGCAGATCTTCACCGAAACCGCGATCGGCCCGATCTTCTTCGAGATCATCCAGCGCAAGGGCGACGAGGGTTTCGGCGAAGGCAATTTCAAGGCGCTGTTCGAATCGATGGAGCTCGACCAGATTCGCCGCGGCGCGCTCGAGAGCGCTTGAGGAGATAGGCCCATGAAAAACTGGATCGGCTTTCCGCTGTCGCAAGGCGTGTCCTCGCGCCAAGCGCATTGCGACCTGCCCGTTGGCACCTACGAGCGCGAGCTCGGCAAGGAGGGCTTCTTCGGGCCGGCCGCGCACATGTACCACGCGCATCCGCCGACCGGCTGGAGCGACTTCGAAGGCGATCTGCGTCCGCGCGCCTTCGACTATCGCAAGCTCAATACGGCGAGTGCGAGCCCTTGGGACGCCTCGCTGTTGATGTCGAATGCGGCGATGAAGTTCCGCCAGTGGCGCGTCTCGGGCGCGATGTCCGACCTTGCCCGAAACGCCGATGGCGACGAATTGCTGTTCGTGCACGAAGGGGCGGGCGATCTCTTCTGCGATTGGGGCCATCTCGAATATCGCGACGGCGACTACATCTTGATCCCGCGTTCGGCGATGTGGCGGGTCGTGCCGCGCGAGGCCACGACCCTGCTGCTGATCGAGGCCACGAACGATTCCTTCCGCCTGCCCGAGAAGGGCATTGTCGGCCGCCACGCGATTTTCGATGCGGGCTGCCTCGACACGCCGAAGCTCGACGACGCGTTCGGAGCAGCCGACGCGCGTTGCGATCAAACGCGGCGGGCGCATTTCGACGATGACCTATCCCTACAACCCGCTCGATGCGGTGGGCTGGCACGGCGATCTTTCGCCCGTGCGCGTCAATTGGCGCGATTTCCGGCCGCTGATGAGCCACCGCTACCATCTGCCGCCGTCGGCGCACACGACGTTCGTGGCCAACCGCTTCGTCGTGTGCACCTTTGCACCCCGCCCGGCCGAAAGCGATCCGGGGGCGCTCAAAGTGCCGTTCTTCCATTCCAACGACGATTACGACGAGATCATCTTCTACCATCGCGGCAAGTTCTTCAGCCGCGACAACATCCATCCCGGCATGGCGAGCCTGCATCCGTGCGGCTTCGCGCACGGGCCGCATCCGAAAGCCTTTGCGCTGGCGGCCAAAAACCCGCAAGGCGGCCAGATGCTCGACGAGGTCGCCGTGATGATCGACACGCGCGACGCGGTCGAGGTCGCCCCGCAGCCCGAGGGCGTGGAGTGGACGGGGTATGTCGATTCCTGGAAGATCAAATCGGAAGCTGCGGAGTAGGGACCTTGAAACTCGCGACACTGAACGAAGGCGGACGCGACGGCACGTTGGTCGTCGTCTCGAAGGATCTTGCGCGCTGCGTGAAAGCGCCGCGCGTGGCCGCGACGATGCGCGCTGCTCTCGACAATTGGGCGCGCGCATCGCGCGAGCTTGCCTTGATTTCCGAACTGCTCGACAAGGGCCGCGACAACATCAACGACGCGGCGGTGGCGAAGTTCGATGCAACGGCGTGCATGGCGCCCTTGCCGCGCGCTTCGCAATGGATCGACGGCTCGGCCTATCTCAACCATGTCGAGCTCGTGCGCAAAGCGCGCAAGGCCGAGATGCCGCCCGAATTCTATCGCGATCCGCTGATGTACCAGGGCGGCTCCGACACGATGCTGGGGCCGTGCGAGCCGATCCTGGCGACAAGCGAAGCGCACGGCATCGATTTCGAAGCCGAAGTCGCGGTCGTGACCGACGACGTGCCGATGGGTATTGGCGCGGAGGCCGCACGCCGCCATATCAAGCTCGTGCTGCTCGTCAACGACGTGTCGCTGCGCAATCTCATCCCGGCCGAATTGGCCAAGGGCTTCGGCTTTTTCCAGTCGAAACCGTCGTCGGCCTTTTCGCCCGTGGCCGTCACGCCCGACGAACTCGGCTCTGCCTGGGACGGCGCCAAGCTCAATCTGCCATTGCGCGTGGCGCTGAACGGCCAATGGTTCGGCCATCCCAATGCGGGTGCGGACATGAATTTCGATTTCGGCCAGCTTGTGGCGCATGCGGCTTTCACGCGCGCGTTGGGGGCGGGGACGATCGTGGGTTCGGGCACGGTCTCGAACCGCGATCCGGCCGTGGGCTCGTGCTGCTTGGCCGAGAAGCGCATGATCGAGATCATCGCGAATGGGGCTGCAACCACGCCGTTTCTCAAATTCGGCGACCGCGTGCGCATCGAAATGAACGACGAAAGCGGCCGCTCGATCTTCGGCGCCATCGACCAAATCGTCGAAGCCTACAAAGGACCGCAGCCATGAAGCTTTGGGGCTATTTCCGCTCGTCGGCGGCGTTTCGCGTGCGCATCGCCCTTGCATTGAAGGGCTTGCCGGTCGAGCACGCATTCGTGCATCTGCGCCGCAACGAACAGCGCTCACCCGACTATCTCGCGAAGAACCCGCTGGGCTTGGTGCCCACGCTCGAAGACGGTCCGGTCGTGCTCACGCAGTCGCTGGCGATCTGCGAGTATCTCGACGAGATGCATCCCACGCCGCCGTTTCTCCCGGCCGATCCGGCGGCGCGCGCGCGCGTGCGCAGCATCGCCTACACGATCGCGTGCGACATCCATCCGGTCAACAATCTGCGCGTGCTGCGCTATCTGCTGGGCCCGCTGGGCCAGACCAAGGAAGCGCACAATGACTGGTACCGGCATTGGATCGCGGTCGGCTTCGAAGCGCTCGAGAAGTTGCTGGCCGACGGCAAGGTCGGGCCCTATTGCCATGGGGCCGTGCCGGGGCTTGCCGATATCTGCCTCGTGCCGCAGGTCTTCAACGCCAAGCGCCTGGCGAGCGACGCCGAGCTTGCGGCCTATCCGACAATCATGGCCGTGTTCGCGGCGTGCATGGCGCATCCGGCGTTCCAGGCGGCGGCACCTGAGAACCAGCCGGACTTCGATCCCGCACCGTAGATATCAGGGTTTGGCGCGCGCCTCGGCGATGAGGCTGCGCATCGTCGCAAGGTCGACCGCTCCCGGCACCAACGTGTCGCCGATCACGAAAGCGGGCGTGCCGTTGATCTGCAGCGCTTGCGCAAGGGCTGCGACTTTTTGCAGGCGCTGGCCGATCTCGGGCGCTTCCATGTCGCGGCGCAAGCGCGCCACGTCGAGCCCGACCTCGCCCGCAATGCGGAAAATCGCGGCCTCGTCGAGGGACCCGCGGAAGCCCATCATCGCGTCGTGGAGGGCCGGGTACTTGCCCTGCGCGCGCGAGGCAAGGGCTGCCCGTGCGGCGACGACCGAGGCGGGGCCGAGCACGGGCAGATCCTTGCGCACGATGCGCAAATCTGGATCGGCCGAGAGCAGCGCCTTCAGCGGCTGGTCCATCTGTTTGCAGTACGGGCAGCGATAGTCGAAGAATTCGACGAGCACCGTGCGCGCCTGCGGGTTGCCCACGCTGGGGTCGCCCGCATCTTCGAAAATGTCGCGCCGCTTCTCGACGAGCATGCGCTTGGCGGCCGCACGCTGCTCTTCTTCCTGGCGCCGCTCGAGGGACTGCAGCGCTTCGAGCACAAGCTCGGGCTGGCTGCGCAACGTCTCGACGAGGATGGCGCGGATCGCGTCGCGCTGGGCTTGCGTAAAGGGTTCTTGCGCGTGCGCCGCACCCATCGATGCTGCGGCGAGCATCGCAAGCGCCAGCGCTCCGGCGAAAAACTTCACCGCGAGATCGAGATTTCGGCGACGTAGCCTATCGCAATGCCCGCTTCCGGCGGCACGCGGCCCGAGAAGCCGCCGGCCGCGATGATCGCGATCTGCACCTCTTCGAGCGATTCGCCGGGCCAGAAATAGCGGTAGACTTCGCTGAGATCGATCGCCTCGACATGCCAAGTGCCCGCTTGGCCCGTGCGCGGCGGACGCAGCTCGAGTTTGCGGCCGGTATTGTCGACGGCCCATTTGCTTTGCGTGGCGCCGTCGCTGCGCCCGGCACCGAAGCCGCCGAACCCGATCTCGACGCTGCGGTCCCATTCGGGCGGCGCCATGCCGAACATCGACAGATAGCCGCCGCCGGTCGAACGGTTCGGCGTGCGGAAATAGATCACGACGCGCATGCCGCGCTCCACGCCCGTACCGGGCCCGCCGCCGAACACGGCCGGCTCCAGATACCAGGTCCAGCGCAGATAGGGCGTGGCCGTCAACGCGGTGCTGAGGCGGCGGCCCATCTGCATGCCGCCGGGCGCATCGGCGCGCAACGCGATCGAGCCTTGCAGATCGACGAGCGCCAAATCGCCGGCCCCGTTGGGGCGCGAAGTCCACCACTGGCGCTGGTCGGCATTGCCGTGCACGCCCGGCACGCCGTCGGCGAGCAGGCGCAAGCCGCCGTCGACGACGCTGCCGCGCTGCGGGGCAGAGCCTGCACAGCCGCCGAGCACGGCCAAGCAGAGAAGGAGCGGAACGGCGAAGCGGCGCAGATGTGATGTCATCTTATTTGGGGCCCTAAACGTTCGGCGGCGTTTTTGATGTCTTGGACTCGCAGGATATGGGGGGAACCGGCCGGGAGCAACCGCTCAGCGCGCTCGGCAAAGCCGCGCGCATCGACGCGCCTGCCCAGAACCAGCGCCTGTTCGGCCTGGGCGAGCGACGACATGCCGAGCTGCCCGTCGCGCCCGTAGGCGACGGACAATTGGCGCCACAATTCGCCCGAGTTGCTTTCGTAGCGCTGGGCGGTCTCGAGATGCTCGATCGCTTTGGGCAGCAGGCTGCGGTCTTCGGTCGCCAGCATCGCACTTGCGAGCCCCAGGCGCAGCAAGGCGCTTTCGGGCAGGGCGGCGACGGCCTTTTCGTAGTAGGGCAGCGATTCGCGCGGGCGGCCGCTCTCGTAGGTGAACTGGCCGCGCGTCTCGTTGAAATAGGGATCGTCGGGCGCTTCGGCGAGCAGGCTGTCGGCGATGGCGATCGCGCGCGGCATCTCGCCGCGCCGGTAGAAGGCGAAAGCGCGCGCATAGCGCCCCTCGCGCGAGGTCTCGGCGTCGCGATATTGGACGAGTGCGCGCGACGGATCGGTGTAGCCGAGCAGCTTGGCGCGCATGCGCTTGTGCAGTTCGAGGAAGGCGGGCGGTGTCGGCATATTCGACATGCGCGAATTGGCGACCCATTGGCGCACGAATTCGACGCGCTCGGCCGAGATCGGGTGCGAGCGCACATACGGATCCTGGCGGTCGACGATCATCATTTCCTGGTCGACCAGGACCTGCAGAAACTCCATGAGGCCGCGCGAGGATTGCTGCGAGCGGTCGAGGAACGTGACGCCGGCCTGGTCGGCCGAGGCTTCGAGCGTGCGCGTGTAGCGCAGGAACTGGCGCTCGGCGATCTGCTGGCCTGCCATGACCGAGGCCATGGCCGCGTTGCCGTTGCCGGCCACGGCCGCCGCTGCCGCGCCCAAAAGCGAGATCACCATCGTCTCCCACGAAGCCTGCACGCCGTCGGGCAGGCGCGCCAAATGGCCGCCGGCGATATGGCCGGTTTCGTGCGCGATCACGCCGATGAGCTGGCTCGGCGTTTCCACGCGCAGCAAGAGCCCGGTGTTGAAAAACATGTTGAGACCGGCCGCCACGAACGCGTTCAGCGTGCGGTCGTTGACGATATGGACCGATATGTCGTCCGGGTTGAGGCCGGCCGCGCGGAACACTGGTGCGGCGTAGACGCGGATGGTATTTTCGATTTCGGCGTCGCGGATGAAGCTGATACGCTGCTGCGCTTGCGCGGCAAACGGCATCGCGCAGACCAACGCGAACGCCAGCACAAGCGCGTGCGACAACCTGAACGGCCCCAATTTGCCAAATGGCCCCATTTTGAACGCAAATTTGTCAAACACTGCGCGGATCCATTTTGCTCCTGAAGTGGCCGCCAAACCCTCGAGACAAGCTATGCCGAGCACCACCCGAAATCAATCGTGGGCCCGCCGCGCCGTTCGACACATTGTTGCCGCTTTTGCCGCAACCGCACTGCTGAATGGCTGCAGCGCGTTGGGCCTCGGCGGCAAGGACGAGGGCGTGCCGGGCGTGGTCGGCTCGGTGCGCGGTTTTCTGGGCGGGGCTGCGGCCGACGAGCCGCGCGCTGCACTCGTCGCGCGCGATATTCTGTCGGCGGGCGGTTCGGCCGCCGATGCGGCCGCGGCTGCCGCGTTGACACTCAGCGTTACGTATTCGGGGCAAATGCCGCTGGGCGGCGGCGGGCTGTGCATGGTGGCTTCGGGGACGGGCCGCTTGCGCACGGTCGAAACCGTCTCGTTCCCGGCCGTGGCGGCCCGGCCCGACTCGGTCGTCGCCACGCCCGGCCTGCCGCGCGGTCTGTTTGCGATGCAGGCGCGCTACGGACGTCTGCGCTGGGAGCAGGTCGTGGCTCCTGCCGAAACGCTTGCGCGCGGCGGGACCACCGCCACGCGCGCCCTTGCGATCGATCTCGCGCGCCATTGGAACGTCGTGTCGGCCGATCCGGCCCTCGCCGCGATCTTCAGCCGCGACGGCCAGGCTTTGACCGAAGGCCAGCCGCTTTCGCAACCGCTGCTGGGTGCGGTCCTCGGCGCCTTGCGCCAGCGCGGCCCCGGCGAGTTGCATCAAGGTGTGACCGCCCATCAGTTGGCGCGGGCGGCGCAAGCGGCCGGCATCGATCTGCGCTTCGAGGACCTCGCCGCCGGCATGCCGCAGATTCTGCCCGCCTTCAATATCGGCGGTACGCCCGATTTCTACGTGGCGGCAGCCCCCGCAATCGGCAGCCTTGCGACCGCACAACTCTACGGCGCACTCGCCGACCGCTGGCGCGCAACCCCGGCCGACCAGCGTGCGGGCCTGATGCTCGCCACGGCATCGGCCGCTTCGCGCGACCGCGCACAGTGGCTCGGGCCCGATCTTGCCAATCGCATCGCGCTGGGCG
>VYKU01000047.1_pt1 | contig 61144 bp, 52 predicted proteins | sample 5114491 | NCBI WGS metagenome assembly VYKU01 (sample SAMN12291796, study PRJNA351875) | freshwater metagenome | isolation source: freshwater lake | place: USA: Michigan, Gull Lake | collected 2011-07-05 | reverse complement strand
CACAGGGGCGGGCGCCGGTGCCGGCGCGGGGGCCTGCACGGGCGTGGCGGCCGGAGCCGGACGGGCCGACGCGCCGAATTCGTAGCGCAGACCCAAGAACACGTTGTGGATCATCGGGCGATCGGCTTCGAACGTCTGAAGATTGGCGTTCAGATTGCGCGTTTCGGCGGTCGTGTCGAATTTCGGCTTGTTGAAGCTCGACTTGAAGCGGTAGTCGAGCGTCGCCTTGAGATTGTCCATGAGCGGCAGCGACATGCCGGCGATCAGCTGGTAGCCGATCGTATCGGTCGAATCGTCGATCAGCTTGATGTTGCCGGCGTTCGAATTGACCTTGGTTTCGGCGGCCAGACGCAGCCAGCCGAGGCCGACGCCGACATACGGCGTGACAGGCAGGCCGAGATTGAAGTCGTACAGCGCGTTGCCGAACAGCGAGAAGGCGTTCGCGTTGCCGCCGGTCGAAGCGGTGATGCCGCTGCCCAGCGAATAGCTGTTGTTCTTCGTCTTGGCTTCGGAATAGGCCGCTTCAATTTCCGAGCGGAAGCCGTTGCTGTAGCCGTAGCCAAGGGCGCCCGACAGACCATAACCACTCTTGTAGTCCTGCGAGGCACTGGTACCGGCGGGTTTGTAGGTGCCATCGATCTTTTCGATGATCGACAGGCCGGCTGCACCGCCGATATAGAAGCCCGTCGTATTCTGGGCCGAAGCGGTGCCAATCAACGCAATGGATGCGGCGGCGGCGAGGAGGGCGGTGCGCAATTTCATTGGGTATCCCTTTTTAGAAGCGTCGATAGCCAGGGTGGCTGGCGAATCATGATCGTGTTTTAGCACGGAATTCCCGTTTTGCACCACGTTTGGCATAGGTAGTTGTACTATGTGGCGCAACTGCAACGGTCCCGGGCCATCGCAAGATCAGTCGCTAACCCCTTATTCAATAACGATTTCTACCCGGCGATTGCGGGGTTCGTTGATATTGTCCGGGGTCGGGACAAGGAGCTGGGTCTCGCCACGCCCAACAACGACGATTTGTGTGGCCGGAATACCCTCGCGGACCAGCACATCGCGCACCGCATTGGCGCGCCGGATCGACAGCGCCATGTTGTAACGGGCAGCACCGACCGTATCGGTATGGCCCGTGGCCCGAATACGGGTAAACACGCCGGCCTTTGCCGTTTCGGCGGCCTGGATCAGCACGCGGTCGGCATCGCCCGAGATTGCGGCCCTGTCGAATTCGAAGAACACCGTGAAGGCGCGCGGACCTGCCCCTGCAGCGGCGGCAGCGGCCGGGTTGGCCGCAGCGACCTGCGGCTGGTTGCCGAAGGCAGGGCTTGCCAATTGCGGCGTCGGTGCCGTCATCGCCTGTTGCTGAGGTTGGGTTGCCGACGGCACAACGGCGACGTTTGCCATTGCGTTGGGCGCGCTTGTCGGCTGTGCATTGAAAGACCATGTGAGGCCGGCCATGACCGAATGGTCGCGGATGGCGAACTTCGTCGGCGTGCCGGCCTCCGAGGCGATCGAGGCCTTTTCGGTCGCAAAATAACGATAGGTAACGCCGACCGACACATTGTCGCTAACGCCGACATTGACGCCGGCAAGGGCTTGGTACGCGGGCACGATTTTCGAGCCGGTCGTGACCGAATTTCGGACATCCGGGCCGAGGTTACGCGCTTCAATGCGTGCGCCACCGACACCGACACCGGCAAAGGGCGTAACCCCAATCGATGTCGGGACGTCATAGATGACGTTGCCCATAAGGCTCAAAGTGCGCACACGCCCCCCGGGGCCGGGATTCTTTTCGACACCAACAGTGCCGCCGAGGCCGTCGTCTTCCTGGTCTGTACGTCTATTATCGAGCGAGTTTACGGTCGATTGGCGGAGGGCGGCTTCGACTTCACCGCGGAACCCGTTGCCGAGCCCGTAACCAACCGCGACACTACCTGTCGCGCCTCTGGCGAACCCCGCCTTGGTCGTCACGCTGTCGCGGCTCGTCCCGCTTTCCTCGGTCTTGTTGATACCGGCCTGGCCGCTGACATAAAGTCCGTCCAGATATTGCGAGCGTTTTTGCGCGTGCGCAGAGGTGGCTGCCAAGAGCAAAACCATCGCTGTGGAAAAGACTCGGAACTGCATGTGATGACGCCTCGATTCGGGATATCCACATGTACTGTTTCATACCCCTTCGGAGTCGGCCAAGCGCGACTCGACATAAGTTGCGAAAAATTTTATGGAGGCGTCATGCGAATGTCCGGGATCCCCTTTGCGACAGTCGATTGGTCGACGGTCGCGCGCACCGAGCATCCGGGCGAAACCGGATCGGCGACGTGGCGCACGCAGCATTTCGGCGATATCCGCGTTCGCATGGTCGAATACAGTCCGGGTTATCTCGCCGACCATTGGTGCCAGAAGGGGCATGTGCTGTTGGTCCTGACGGGCGAACTCGAAACCGAGCTTGCCGACGGGCGCGTGTTCAAGATGGGGCCCGGCGTGAGCTATCAGGTCGCCGACGGAGCCGAAGCGCATCGCTCGCGCACCCGCGACGGCGCCACACTCTTTATCGTGGATTGAGTGCGCGCTTCGCAATTCGTCAGCGGAAATCGCGCGACGGGTAGTGGGCGGGCGCACTGCCGACGAGCGTGGCAAGCAAAGCCGAGCGGTCGACGAGCTTGCGCACGATCACGTGCACCACGCTTGCTTCGCGCTGCACTTGGCCTTCGACCTGCAGCAGGCGTGCGCCCAGCACCACCGGCCGATACGCTTCGAACACGTGCGGCCAGACGATCAGATTGGCAATGCCGGTTTCGTCTTCGAGTGTCACGAACAACGTGCCCTTGGCCGTACCCGGGCGCTGGCGCAGCAGCACCAAGCCCGCCAATGTCGTACGCGCCCCGTTTTTGGTGCGTGCCAGCTGTTCGCATGTCTGCAGCCGTGCAACCGACATATCCGCGCGCAGCAAGGCGAGCGGATGGGCTTTCAGCGACAGGCGCAGATGCGCATAGTCTTCGGCCACGTGTTCGCCGAGCGCCATTTCCGGCAGCACGATCGGCGCGTCGTCGGGCGGCAGCCCGTCGAACAATGGCAAGGGACGCGGTGCACGCAGGCCCGCTTGCCAAAGCGCTTGGCGTCGCGGCAATCCGATGGCCCCGGCGGCTGCAAATGCATCGCCGCGCGCCAGCGCTTCGAGATCGCCGCGGTCGAGCTTGGCGCGCCGGGCGGCATCGGCGGGGCCCGCATAGCCGCCTTCGGGGCGGGAAGCGACCAAGGCTTCGGCTGCGGCTTGGCCCAAACCCTTTATCTGGCGGAGCCCCAAGCGCAGCGTGGCGGCGTCTTCGAGGGTTGCGTCCCACAGGCTGCGGTCGGCGCAAGGCGGGGCCACGCGCACGCCGTGTTCCTGGGCGTCGCGCACGATCTGGGCGGGCGCGTAGAAGCCCATCGGCTGGCTGTTTAGCAACGCCGCCGCAAACGCCGCCGGATGGCGGCATTTGAGCCATGCCGACACGTAGACCAGCAGCGCAAAGGATGCCGCATGGCTTTCGGGAAAACCGTAGGTGCCGAAGCCTTCGATCTGGCGAAAACAGCGTTCGGCAAAATCGCGTTCGTAGCCGCGCGCGACCATGCCTTCGATGAGCTTGGCGCCGAAGCCGCCGATGAGGCCGGCACGCTTGAACGTCGCCATCGCACGGCGCAACGCATCGGCCTCGGCGGGCGTGAAGCCGGCCGCGACGATCGCGATTTTCATGGCCTGCTCCTGGAACAGCGGCACGCCCAAAGTTTTGCCGAGCACTTGTTCGAGCGCTTTGGACGGGAACGAGACCGCTTCTAGGCCGCTGCGGCGGCGCAAATAGGGATGCACCATGTCGCCCTGGATCGGGCCGGGGCGCACGATCGCGACTTGGATCACGAGATCGTAGAAGCAGCGCGGTTTGAGGCGCGGCAGCATGCTCATCTGCGCGCGGCTCTCGACCTGGAACACGCCGATCGAGTCCGCCCGGCACAGCATGTCGTAGACGGCCGGATCTTCGGCCGGCACGTCGGCAAGCTCCAAACGCGGGCCGCCGACGCCGGCGATCAGATCGAACGCCTTGCGGATGCAAGTCAGCATGCCGAGTGCGAGCACATCGATTTTGAGGATGCCGAGCGCTTCGAGATCGTCCTTGTCCCATTCGAGGATCGTGCGCGCTTCCATCGCCGCATCGACGACCGGGCAGATTTCGTCGAGCCGCCCGCGCGCGATCACGAAGCCGCCCGAATGCTGCGACAGATGGCGCGGAAACCCGACTAGCGTGCGCGCAAGCGCGAGTGCGAGGCGCAGGCGCGGCGCATCCGGATCGAGCCCGGCGGCTTTGATGTGCGCATCGTCGATGCCGGCTTCGCTGCGCCCCCACACGCTGCCCGACAAAGCCGCGATCGCGTCGGCCGTGAGGCCCAGTGCCTTGCCCACGTCGCGCAAGGCCGAGCGCGCGCGATAGGCTGCGATGGCGCCTGCAAGGCCCGCCTGCTCGCGCCCGTAATGCGCGTAGATGTACTGGATCACTTCCTCGCGCCGCTCGTGCTCGAAATCGACGTCGATGTCGGGCGGCTCGTTGCGCGCGGCCGACACGAAACGCTCGAACAGCAGATCCATGCGCGCCGGATCGACCGCCGTGATGCCGATGCAGTAGCACACGGCCGAGTTGGCGGCCGAGCCGCGCCCCTGGCACAGGATGCCGCGATTGCGCGCGAACAAGACGATGTCGTGCACGGTGAGGAAATAGGGCGCGTAGCCAAGCTCGGCGACGATTTTGAGCTCGTAGGAAATCTGTGCTGCCACGCTTGGCGGAATGCCCGCGGGATAGCGTTCTTTGGCGCCCTCCCAGGCGAGCCTTGTGAGCGTGGCCTGCGCCGAGCCGGGTGCTGCCCCCGGCAGATCGGGGTAGTCGTAGCGCACCTGGTCGAGCGAGAAGTCGCACGCGGCCGCGATCGCGGCCGTGGCGGCGATCGCGTCGGGCCAGGCGGCAAACAGCCGCGCCATCTCCTCGGGCGGTTTCAGATGGCGCTCGGCATTGGCGGCCAGCAGATAGCCGGCCGTGTCGATCGTTTGCAGATTGCGGATGCAGGCGAGCACGTCGTGCAAGGGCCGACGCTCGGGTGCGTGCGCCTGCACGTCGTTGGTGGCGACCAAGCGCAGCCTGTGTCGGCGGGCAAGCTGGGCTTGTGCGGCGATCGCAGCCACGTCGTCGCCGGCATAGCGAAACGTCGCGGCAAGATAGGCGTCGCGCCCGAAGGCGGCGGCGACGGCATCGAGTTCGGTGGGCCCGAGTGCGATCGCGATCGCGTTGCCGCGCACGGCCAAACATTCGGCGAGCGACACGTTGCAACCATTGCCGTGGCCCGCGCGCCGCCGCCCGGCCGAGATCAGGCGGCACAGGCCCGCATAGCCTGCGCGGTTTTTGGCGTAGAGCAGCAAAGGCGGGCCGTCGGCCGGATCGACGCGCACGCCTGCCAGCAGCTTGAGGCCCGCTTCTTTGGCCGCGACATGCGCGCGCACGATGCCCGCAAAGCTGCCATGGTCGGCAATGCCGATGGCGCAATGGCCGAGCGCTTTGGCCGTCGCCACGAATTCGTGTGGATGCGAAGCGCCGCGCAGAAACGAAAAATTCGTCGTGACCTGCAGTTCGGCATAGGCTGCGGTCACGCGAACAGCCCGTGCAGAAACCAACGCGGGTTGCGCGCGCCCCCGTCGCCCCATAGGCCTTCGCGATAGACCCAGAAGCGGCGCCCCTGGCGGTCCTCGAGGCGGTAATAGTCGCGAATGTCGCCGGCCTTCAGCCACCATTCGCCGGCGATGCGCTCGGGCCCGTTGGCGGCGGCAACATGGTGCAATTGGCGGCGCCAGCGGAACAGCAGCGGCGGCGCATCGGGCAATTCGGCCGTTACGTCGATGGGTTCGGGATAGCCCAGCAAGCGCAACGGGCGTGGCTGGGAAGGGGCTTGGGCCGTGCTGAGATGGCGCGGCACAGCACCAAGGGCCGCCACAAAAATCTGGGCGCGTTCGGGCACGTGGCTTTCGGCGTGTGCGAGGCGGCCGATATTGGCCGGCCCCAAGCGGTTGGCCAATCGATCGACGAGCGGGGCGAGATCGGCTGTTGCCGAAAACCCCGGATCGCCGTCGGGCAGCATGTCGCGCTGGCGCGGCGTCAGGCTTTGCGCAAGTTCGGCATCGAGTGTGGCGAGCTCGATGCCGAAACCGGGATCGAGCGTGCCGAGTTTTTCGGCGAACAGCCGTGCGATGTCGCTGGGTGCCCGCGTGGGTCGGCTGGTGCCGAGGGCGAGGCGCAGCGGCAACCCGTCGACGCGATGGAAAACGAGGGCGAGCCGTCGTGCACCCAACTGGGCGGCGGCCAATTGCGCGCACAGATCGTCGGCCAGTTTGGCGACGATGCGTGCCAAGGCATCTTGCGCCGTCACGGGCTCGGCAAAGGCGAGGCGCGCGCGCAAGGCCGGGGCCGCCGCATCGGGGACAAGCGGCTCGGCCTCCGCACCCAGCGCTTGGAACAGGCGCTGCGCCACGACCGGGCCGAAGCGGCGCGCAAGGCCTGCACGCCCGCTCGCCGCATCCGCGATCGGATAGAGATCACCGATGCGGCGCAAACCCAAGCGCTGCAGCTGTGCAATATCCTCAGACGCGAGGCGCAAGGCTGCGACCGGCAAAGGGGCGAGATCGGCGCGCGTCTGGCCGGGCGCAAACACCGTGCAGGCGGCGGGCGCGAATTGCGCACCGGCCCACGCGGCGCCAAGTGTGTCGGCAACGCAGGCGCGTGCGGTCAATCCCTGGCGGGCGAAATGCCGCACGATGTCGGCCAGCAACACCGCTTCGCCGCCGAACAGATGCGCGCAGCCGCTGGCATCCAGGCGCAGCCCGTCTTCGTCGCAGCCAACCGACGGCGACCAGCGCAGCGCTTGGTCGGCCAAGCGACGGCGCAAGGCCGCATCGGCCTCGACGCGCTGCGGCCACACGGCGAGGTCGGGCAGACGCGCACGCGCCTCGGCCAAGGGGAGGCCGATGCGCAAGCCCGCTTGGGCCGCCCGCGCGCAGACCGACGTGAGGCGCAGCGCCCCTTGCCGATTGGCAAAGACCGCGTAGGGGCCGTTGCCGATATCCGCTCCAGCCCCAGTTGCGGTTTTAGACGACGCTGCGCAGCGCTCGACCGGCAGATAAGGCAGGGCGATCGCCAGCAGCCGACGGTGCGACATCTTCATCGGCAAGCTTCCAGGTATGACGCTGACAGGCGAGCGACCAGGCGGCCGGCTTGCCGCCCTGCGCCCGCGCCAAGGCCACGCGCCAGCGCAGTTCGCTGCTGCCTTTGGCGGGCTCGGCGGCGACCTGCCAGCGCGTGCGGGCCGCACTCGCCGTCGCGATTTCGTCGGCTGGGCGCAGCAGCAGAGCGGTTGTGCCGCCCGCTTCGGCCGCCAATTGCAGACGGCGCGACTGGGTGAGATCGACCGCATCGATCTCGCCCGCCACGGCCGCCAAGGCGGGGTTGCGCAGCGCTTCTTCGAAAGCCCACAGCGCATCGTTGCGCTGGGCGGCGTGCACGAGCAGCAGGCGGGCGGGCTCCAGGCCCAGGGCGGCCAAGCCGGCCGCACTCAAATCCGGGCGGCGCGCGATCCACAAGACCGGTCCGTCGGCCGCCAGCCGCGCCAGCAGGGATGCGGCAAAACCAGCCGCAGCGCCGTCGTTGGCCGCCCCGACGATTTCGTGCAGGGCCGCCCGTGCCAAGCCGCCGCCGGGCAAGGCGCTGTCGATGGCGTCGATGCCGAACGGCAGGGCCGCCTTGGCTTTGCTCCCGGGACGGGTTTCGAAGGCGGCAAGCCGGGCCTTAAGCTCTTGTACGCTGGTCGAGGCCGGGCGGCGCAAACGCGGTTCGTGCGGCATGGCGGGAACAGTCACGGCGGGGCCGATCAAAGGGTTGCGGAGCATTCCGAAGGTCGTCTGGTGGCGGCTCGGGAAGCGATCGCGATTTGCGTGCATGAAACGTTCTTGGCTGTAATCGCGAATATCGAAAGAAAGAGGGGCCTTCTCCGGCCGAGACGAAGGGGGATAAGGGCTGGCAAACATCGCGACATCTCCGTTCGTGATTTGTCTAATTCTTTGTTTGTTCTATCCTGTGCCCGGATATCTGTCAAGCGCTTCTGGCTGGGGTGACGCCGTACAAAATTCACGAACACCGCAAATTTTGCGGATAATTCCGTTTGCATTTTGCAAATAAGCGCGCACAATCTGCCTTGGAAGCATGGCAATCCGGCCAGCCGAAAACCACGAGACACCCGCAATGACCCGCGTGTCCCCCAAGATCGCGCATTTGAAGCCGAAGGTGCGCAAAGCGGACGTGCTTGAAGACCTGCCGGAGCTCTCGGTGATCCTGGCCGATCTCAAAAAGATTCTGCGCGAAGACGGGCTGCTGCCCAAATACAAGCATTAAGGCCCGCGACGGCGCCGGACGGCCCCGTCGTCAGCTCGCGATCTTGCCGAGCCCGTGACGGCTGGTGAGATAGCCGCCCAACGCGGCTTGATCGGCCAAGCCGATATGCAGCCCCAGTTTCGAACGCCGATAGAGAATGTCGCCCGATGTGCGCGCCCATTCTTCGGCCACCATCAAATCGACCTCGGCCCCGTAGAGTCCCGCTCCGAAATGCGGCCCGAGATCTTCGAGCGATTTGGCTGCCGACAGAAATTTGAGCGCACGCCCGCCCTGGCGGCGGGCCATGCCGTGAAGATGTGCGGGCGGCACAAAAGCAAAGCGCTGCTGCAGCCGCACCACAAAGGCTTCGAAATCGCCGCCTCCCCGATTGTCGGCCGCACCGTCGAGTTCGCCGCCCGGAAGCACGGTTTGCGCGGTCCAGGCCGGCTTCATCCCCGGCAAGAAGGGGGCGAGCTTTTCGAGCGCATGTTCGGCCAAGCGGCGAAACGTCGTGATCTTGCCGCCGAAAATCGAAAGCACGGGCGCACCGTCCGTGGGCGCATCGATCTCAAGCACATAGTCGCGCGTCGTCTCGCTCGCATTCTCCGCACCGTCGTCGTAGAGCGGGCGCACGCCCGCATAGCTCCACACGACGTCGGCCGACGTAACCGGCGTTTCGAGATAGCGATTGACCGCGCGGCACAGATAATCGATTTCGTCTTGGCTGATCGTAACCCGGCCCGGATCGCCGTCGTAAACCACGTCGGTCGTGCCGATCAGCGTAAAACGCTGCTCGTAGGGGATCGCAAAGACGATGCGGCGGTCGTCGTTCTGGAAAATATAGGCGTGCTCGCCCACGTAATGGCGCGGCACGACGATATGGCTGCCTTTAACGAGCTTCAGTGTGGCGGGCGCATTCGAGCCCAGCACGCCGGACAAAGTCTGCATGACCCACGGGCCCGCCGCATTGACGATGGCGCGCGCGCAAACTTCGCTTTGCTGGCCGCCGATGCGATCGGACAAGGTGGCGCGCCAGCGGTCGCCGTCGCGCCGTGCGGCGCTCACTTGGCAGCGCACGCGGATATCGGCCCCCAGATCGGCCGCTTGGCGCGCGCACAACGTCACGAGCCGCGCATCGTCGACCCAGCCGTCGGAATAGACGAAGCCCGCAAACAACCCCTTGCGCAAACCCGCTCCGAACGGGCTTGCGGCAAGATCGACCTTGCGCGAGCCGGGCAGGCGCGATTTGCGCCCCGGCACGTAGCCGAGCCAATCGTAGAGAAACAGGCCGGCACGGATCATCCAAGCCGGGCGCAAGCCCGCATCGTGCGGCAGCACGAAGCGCAGCGGCCACATGATATGCGGGGCGCCGTCGAGCAGCACGTCGCGCTCGGCCAACGCCTCGCGCACGAGGCGGAACTCGTAATGCTCGAGATAGCGCAAGCCGCCATGGATGAGTTTGGTCGAGGCCGACGACGTGCCCGAGGCAAGATCGTTCTGCTCGGCCAGCACCACTTTGAGCCCGCGCCCGGCGGCATCGCGCGCAATGCCGCACCCGTTGACCCCGCCGCCGATGACCAGCAGATCGCAATTCGTCGTCGATTCCATGCGGCTCACAATACAGTTCTTGGCGTTCAGCGAAAACCTTGCGCGCGCAAGCACGCAGCCACCGCCTGGTTGCGCCGCACGGCCGCCAGCAAAGCCGCATCGCCGTCGCTGCGGCAGCGTTCGAGCGCTTGCTGGTCGCCGCCGATATCCGGGCAGCGCGGCAGCGTCGCGTTTGCGGCCGGCAGCGACGCCTCGCATTGCGTGCGGATCGCGGCCTGATCCTCGGCGGACAGCGTCGGATGCACGAGCGTCGGCTCGCCGCTGCATGCGGCAAGTGCGAGCGACGCCATGGCGAGAAAATGAAGGCGATTCATTTTTCGAGTTCGGCCGGTACGAGATAGGCGTTGAGTGTGGCGCAGCGCGCGTCGATCGCTTCCCACGCTTCGCAGGCAAAGGACAGATCGACAAACGCGCAGGTCGGAAATTTGGCGGCGATGCGGCGGCGGATTTCCTGCGCCTCGCGCGGGATCAAGCGCAAGGCCAAATCGCCGAGGCCCGGATTGTGGCCGATCAGGATGGCGCTGCCGGGCGGGTGCGCCACATCGTCGAGTTCGCCGAGCCGGGCGAAGAGTTGGTCTTCTTCAGCGAGATAAAGGCGCTGTTCGATCGCAACTTCGGCCGTCGGGCCCAGGGCCGGACGCACGGCGGCAAGTGTTTCGCGCGTGCGCCGTGCGGCCGAGCACAAAATCAGGTCGGGGGCGAGATTGCGCGCGGCAAGCCATTCGGCCATCGCGAGGGCGGCCTTGCGGCCGCGCCCGTTCAAGGGGCGCTCGAAATCGGCGCGGCCCGGGTCGGCCCACGACGATTTGGCATGGCGCAATAGGAAAAGTCGCTTGAGTTTCAAATTTTTGACATGAACTGCGTCTAAGGTCCGTCCGTGATAACATAAAACAGAGAACGCCGAAATCTCGGCGTCGATCTTCTTGCCGGGACCCAACCGATGACCCTCGAAAGCAAGCTTCGCGACCCTGTCGCCGCAGCCGGTGCCGCAAACGACACCGCCGAAGGCCGCTACATCAATCGCGAATTGTCCTGGCTCGCCTTCAACGAGCGCGTGATCGAGGAATGCGGCAACAAGGCCCATCCGCTGCTCGAGCGCCTGCGCTTCCTGTCGATCTCGGCGAGCAATCTCGACGAGTTCTACATGGTGCGCGTCGCCGGTCTGAAGGGCCAGGTCGAAGCAGGCATCACGCAGACGTCGGCCGACGGCTTGCTGCCCGCCCAGCAATTGGCGGCTGTGCATCGGCGCGCGGGCCAGCTCATGCACACCCAGCAGACCGTATGGCACGAACTGTTCGGCGAACTGCGCGGTGCGGGCGTGGCCGTCGTGACCCAGGCCGAGATCAGCGACGAAGATCGCGCCTGGCTTGCCACGCGCTTTACCGAACAGATTTTCCCGGTGCTGACCCCGCTTGCGGTCGATCCCGCACACCCGTTCCCGTTCATCGCCAACAAAGGGTTGGCGCTGGTCATGAAGCTTTCGGCGCGCAAGGACAAGCGCATCCTGCAGGCTTTGATCCCGGTGCCGCACCAGGTCGAGCGCTTCGTGCGCCTGCCGGGCGACACGGTGCGCTTCATCCCGGTCGAAGACGTGATCGTGATGAATCTCGACCGGCTGTTCCCGGGCTACGACATGCTGCAGTCCGGCCGTTTCCGGCTGCTGCGCGACAGCGAGATGGAAGTCGACGAAGAAGCCGAAGACCTCGTGCGCGTGTTCGAAAGCGCTTTGAAGCGCCGCCGCTTGGGCGAGGTCATCCGCCTTGCGGTCGACGACGGCATGCCCGAAGAGCTGCAGCAGTTCGTGCTCGACCAGATGCAGGTCAAGCCCGAGGATTGTTTCCGGCTCGGCGGCATGCTCGGCATGGCCGATCTCAAGCAGATCGTGTCGTGCGACCGGCCCGATCTGCTGTTCCCGCCCTACAATCCGCGTTTCCCCGAACGCATCCGCGATTTCGGCGGCGACTGCTTTGCCGCGATCCGCCACAAAGACATCGTCGTCCACCATCCGTACGAAAGCTTCGACGTGGTGGTCCAGTTCCTGCGCCAAGCCGCGCGCGATCCGGCCGTCGTTGCGATCAAGCAAACGCTCTACCGCACCTCGGACAATTCGCCGATCGTGCGGGCCCTCGTCGAGGCGGCCGAATCCGGCAAGTCCGTGACGGCAATGGTCGAGCTCAAGGCGCGCTTCGACGAGGAGGCCAATATCCGCTGGGCGCGCGACCTCGAGCGGGCGGGCGCACAGGTCGTCTACGGCTTCATCGATCTCAAGACGCATGCCAAAATGTCCTACGTGGTGCGCCGCGAGGCGGGCGGCATGCGCTCCTACGTGCATTTCGGCACCGGCAACTACCATCCGATCACGGCGCGCATCTATACGGATTTCTCGTTCTTCAGCTGCGACCCGGCGCTGTGCCTGGATGCGGCACGCCTGTTCAACTACATGACCGGCTACGCAACGCCCGAGGCGATGGACAAGCTGGCTTTTGCCCCGCTCACATTGCGCCGCACGCTGGTGCGCCTGATCGACGAGGAGATCGCGCATGCCCAAGCCGGCAAGCCCGCCGCGATCTGGGCCAAGATGAACTCGCTCGTGTGCCCGCGCATCATCGACAAGCTCTACGAGGCGAGCGAAGCTGGCGTGAAGATCGAACTCGTCATTCGCGGCATTTGCTGCCTGCGCCCGGGCGTCAAGGGCATGTCGTCGAACATCCGCGTGCGCAGCCTCATCGGCCGCTTCCTCGAGCACGGGCGGGTCGTGTGTTTTGGGGCCGGCCACGGTCTGCCGAGCCCGGAATCGAAAGTTTTCATCTCGTCGGCCGACTGGATGCCGCGCAATCTCGACGGCCGCGTCGAATCCTTCGTGCCGATCGAAAACCCGACCGTGCACGAGCAGATCCAGGATCAGATCATGGTGGCGAATTTGCGCGACGTAGCGCAGAGTTGGGTGCTCGATTCGAACGGCGACTACAACCGTTTGCCTGCGGGAAAAGATGCGTTCAGCGCGCACCATTTCTTCATGACCAATCCCAGCCTGTCGGGGCGCGGCAAGGCGCTCAACAAGGCCGGGAAGAACAAAGTCAAGATCGTCAGTCCCTAAGTTTCCGACCAGACAGCAAGAATGACCGAACGCCGGACGCGCCCACCGCAACATGTCGATCGCCGCCCGGTGGCCGTCGTCGATATCGGATCGAATTCGATCCGCCTCGTCGTGTTCGACGGCACGAGCCGCGTGCCGCTGCCGTTGTTCAACGAGAAGGTCCTATGCGGCCTCGGGCGCGGGCTCGAGCGCACGGGCGCACTCGACCCCGAAGGCATGGATCTCGCCTTCACCAACCTGAAGCGCTTTGCCGAACTCACGCGCGCAATGGGCGTGCGCAAGACGTTTGCGATGGCAACCGCTGCGGCGCGCGATGCGTCCAACGGGGCGGCTTTCGTGGCGCAACTGCGCGCCGCCACAGGCCTGCCTGTGCGCGTGCTGTCGGGCGGCGACGAGGCACGGCTGTCGGCCCTCGGCGTGATTGCGGGGATGCCCGATGCACGCGGGGCGATGGGCGACCTCGGCGGCGGCAGTCTCGAGCTTGTGGCGCTGGGGCGCGGCAAGACCAAAGACTACGCGACCTTGCCGCTGGGCCCGCTGCGCTTGCGCGAAATGGCCGACCGCTCGCGCCTGCAGCAGCGCGATCTGATCGACGGGTATTTGCGCGAATTGCCGTTTTTGCCGCAGGCCTCGGCCAATGGCGATTTCTACGCCGTGGGCGGGGCATGGCGCGCCCTTGCCAAGCTCCACATGTCGCATGTCGGCTACGGGCTCGACGTGATCCATCATTATGCGATCGCGCGCGAGCCCGCGATCGAGTTTTTCGGGCTTCTTGCAACGCAGAGCCGCGCCTCGCTCGAAGGTTTCATGGGCGTGTCGCGCAAGCGCATCGAAACGCTGCCGCTCGCCGCCCTCGTGCTCGAGCGCACCTTGCGGCGCGCCAAGCCCAAGCGCCTTGTGTTTTCGGCCTACGGCCTGCGCGAAGGTGCGCTTTACGATTCGTTGCCGAACAAGCTCAAAACGGTCGATCCGCTCCTGTCGGGTGCTGCCGCAATGCTCGCGGGCAATCGGCGCTATCGGGTTGCCCCCGAACAGCTTGCCGAGTGGATCGAGCCTTTGTTCAAGGACAAGTCGCGCGCGCGTCTGCGTCTGGCGAGCTGCTATCTTGCCGACATTGCATGGAGCGAACATCCCGACCATCGCGGCGAGATCGCCTACGCGCGCGCCTTGTCGATGCCGGTTGCGGGCATCGACCATCCGGGCCGCGCCTATGTCGCGATCGCCCTCTATTCGCGCTACGAGGGCGAACCCGACATGTCGGTCACCAAGGGCGCTTGGTCGCTGCTCGACGAGGCCGCCTTGAGCGAGGCCTATCTGATGGGGCTTGCACTTCGCGTTGCCTATCGCCTGTCGGGCGGGGCGTCGTCGGTGCTCGACGCCACAAGGCTGCGCACGACGCCGAAGGATTTGGTGCTCGAATTGCCGCGCAAGATGGCCGCCATGGTCGGCGACGTTGTCGGCCGCAGGCTCGATGCGCTGGCGCGCGCACTCGATCGACGCGTTTCGATCAAGCTGCGCTGAAGGTGCGGTTCGCCTTCAAAAGCGGCGGCCTCCGGTGCTTGGCCGCGATCGCTTTCGCGGCCGTGGCTCTTGGTGCTTGCGTGAGGTCCGGCGAGGTGCCGCGCAGCCTTCTGCCCGTCGGCGATTTTGTGGCCGTGCTGCATCCCGGCGGCAGCGCCTCGCGGGCAGCGGCGGTGCTTGTCCCGGGCTGCGACGGCGTGGGCAGCCATATCGACGATGCCGCCCGCCGCTTGGCCGAGGCGGGCGTGATTGCCGTCGTGTTCGATTATCCGCGCCGCCAGTCGCTCGATGGGTCGTGCCGGACCCTCGACCTTGCGGCCTTGCGGCGCGATCTGGTTGCGGTCGTGGGCTTGACCTTGCGCGAAGTGAACGCGATGCCCGATCGCCTGCATCTGATCGGCTGGGGGGAAGGCGGGACGGCCGTGATGGGCGTGCTGGCAGACGTCGCACCGCGCATCCGTTCGGCGGCCGCCTTCTATCCCGACTGCGCACGGCTCGACCGTTGGCAAGTGCCGGTACCGGTGCTGCTGCTGCTCGGCGACGCCGATCGCGTGTTCCCGCCTGATATCTGCGCGCGCCTTGCCGAGGCGGCGTCGGGCGGCGAGAAAGTGCTGGCGATACGATATGGCGGGGCCGGTCACGGGTTCGATGCGCCGACCGAGCTTGCTGTCGCGACGGCCGCTTTTTGGCGCAGTCCGCGCGCCGTTCCGCGTGCCGCCTATGCGCCGCATGTGCGCGACGCGGCGTGGGCGGATCTGCGCGCGTTCTTCGATTTGCCGCAAGACGCGTCGGGCCTGTAACCTTACGGGCATGTCGACCCAACGATCGCCTGCAGAGGCCGCTTTCGACCGCGGCATTGCGCTAAGCCGACAAGGTGCGCTTGAAGCGGCCGCGATCGCGTTTGCCGAGGCGGCCCGGCTGCAGCCAAGCTATGCCGAGGCGCACAACAATCTCGGCATCGTCTCGGCGCAGCTCGGGCGTTTTGCTGAGGCGGTTGCGGCGTTCGGCATCGTCGTTGCGTTGCGGCCCGAGATCGCAGCTATCCACGGCAGTCTCGGCAATGCGCTTGCCCAGTTCGACCGGCCCGAGGACGCGCTTGCCGCGTTCGAACGTGCGGCAGCGCTCGATCCGCGTTTGGCGGCAGCGCACGCGAATATCGGGGCCATGCACGACCGTCTTGGCCGACCGGCTCAAGCGCTGGCGGCGTTCGATGCGGCCTTGGCGCTGGCACCTTCCGATGCGCAGACTCACCTCAATCGCGGCCTTGCCTTGCGCAATCTGGGCGACCTTGCGGCGGCGTGTGCGGCCTTCGAACGTGCGATCGCTTTGGCGCCTGCGTTGGTCGAGGCCCATGTCGCCTTGGGATACGCCTTTCTTGCGCAAGGGCAGGGGGCGAAGGCCTTGGCGCAAGCGCGGGCGGGTTTGGCAGCCGGCGAAACCGCGAGCGCCAAGCGCCTGTTCTGCGAAGCGCTGGTCGCAAGCCCGTCGGCAGCACCAACGCCCGAAGTGATGCAAACGCTCGCGCGCGCTTTGCGCGAGGCGTGGACGCGCCCGAGCAACCTTGCGCGCCCCGCACTTGCGTTGCTCGGCGACCCGCCCGATCCGCAATCGCCGCTGCTGGCGGCGTTGCTCCGGGCGGCGATTTTCAGCGACGCGAAGATCGAGGCTTGGTTGACGCAGTGGCGTCGCCGCTTGTTGACCGAGCCCGCTTCGCGCACCGAAGCGCATCTCGATTTTGCCTGTGCGCTTGCCGAACACTGCTTCAATAACGAATTTGTGTTCGCAACCGATGCTGCGGAAGAAGTGCTTGCGGCCGCATGCGCGGAACGGCTCGTCGGTACGCGCATGCCCGATGCCTGGGATCTCGTCGTTGCCGCCTGCTATGCGCCGCTCGGCGACATGCCCGATGCAGCCGCGTGGCTGGCGCAGGCTTGGCCTTCACCGGTCGCGGCATTGCTCGCAATACAGGTCGCAGCCCCGCTGCGCGAGAAGGCGATCCGCATGGGTTTGCCGAAAACAGGCACGATCTCCGCGCCCGTGTCGCTGGCCGTGCAAGCGCAGTACGAGGCCAATCCCTATCCGCGTTGGACGCGATTGCCGGCCGAAAGATCGACCGTATCGGCCGCCCAAACATTGCGCGCACGTTTTGGGCATCTGCCGTTCGATTTGGGTGCGCGAATCGCCCCCGATATTCTCATTGCGGGGTGCGGGACCGGCCAGCACGCGGTCGAACGCGCACTTGAATATCCGGCCGCAAAGATCCTGGCCGTCGATCTCAGCCTTGCAAGCCTCGGCTATGCTGCACGCAAGGCCGAGGAGATGGGCCTCGGCAATCTCGAATTTGCGCATGCCGATCTGCTGCAATTGGGGTCTCTTGACCGGACGTTCGACATCGTTGAGTCGGTCGGCGTGCTGCACCATCTAGCCGATCCGCAGGCGGGTTTTGCCGTACTTGCCGAGCGCTTGCGTGCCCGCGGGCTGTTTCGCATCGGGCTTTATTCGGCGCATGCGCGGGCGACTGTGGTGGCCGTGCGCGATTTCATTGCTGCGCGCGGTTTCGCGCCGACGGCCGCCGATATCCGCCGCTGTCGCCAGGAACTGCGCGCACTTCCAGCCGGCGATCCGCGCAAGCTTGCCATCGACACGTTCGATTTCGGCTCGACCGGCGGCTGCCGCGATCTGTTTTTCCACGTTCAAGAACACCGCCACACGCTGCCCGAAATCGCGGGCTGGTTGCAGCGTTTCGGCTTTGCGTTTTTGGGCTTCGACGTGCCGACGGACGTGGCAAGCGCCTTCGCGCAAGCCTTTCCCGATCCGGCCGCCAAAACCGATCTTGCGTGCTGGGACGAATTCGAGCGCCGCCATCCGCTCGTATTCAGCGGCATGTACCAGTTTTGGGCGCAGAAGAACGAACCGATCGAGGCGCGTTTTTCGATGTAGGTGCAACAGGCGCGTTCCATATTAATCGGGCGTTAATCGATTTGTCCTATCAAATGCCGAGAAGAAAATTCGGTTTCTTGAGCGGAGCGAAGACTGTGAGCAAATATTTCGGAACGATGCGCGCGCGATTGATGCTGGCATTGGTCGCAACTGTTTTTCTCGCATGCTCGATGCTTTTCGCGATTTCGCTGACGGCTCGCATTGAGGCCAACGCGCGCGATTCGGCGGCTGAGATCGCCGATCGCTACGAGCAGGTGATGAGTTCGATCGAAAGCGAACTTGCGATCGTGCGCAGCGTTTCGGTCTCGCTTGCATCGATGCCGGAGTTTACGGACGCAATCTTGGCCGAAGACCGCGAAAAGGTCGCGGCGCTTTCGGTGCCGGTTTTGACGGCAGCGCGCGCGGCGGTCGGGCTTACGTCGATAACGCTCGCAAAGCCGCCGGGCAAAGTCGTCTGGCGCGCGCACGCGCCGACGCTTTTTGGGGATGTCATCGTGCCGCGTCGTGCCACGGTCGCCGAAGCCTTCGCGGCAGGGCGGGTTTCGTGGGGCATCGAGCCGGGCCGCGACAATATAAGCCTGTTTGCAACGGCGCCGTTCATGCGCGACGGCGTGGTGGTCGGTGCGGTCGATAGCGGGATCAGCCTTACGAAGCCTTTTGCGGATCGCCTGAAGCAGAAGCTGGGTATCGACGTGGCCTTCCATTTGCGGGAAGGCGAGACCTTCACGGCGTTGGCAGCCACGCGCGCCGAAGGCAGTCTGCTGGCGCCCGCCGACCTTCAACGCGCGTTCGACGGCGCCATGGTCACGCGGGAACTCAATGTCGGCGCCCGCAGCCTGCTTGTTCAGGGGCGCAAGATCGTCGCCAAGTCGGGTGCGACATTTGGCGTCATCGAGATCGTGCTCGATACCTCCCCAATGGTCGCGGCCGCAGCGCAGGAACGGCGAAACCTGATCATAGCCACGCTGTTGACGTTGGTGGGCGCATTGGCGGTTGCGTTCGTGCTGGCACGGGGCATTTCCCGGCCCATTCTGTCGTTGACGGAAACGCTCGGCGCGATCGCGGCCGGCAAGACCGACCTCGACGTTCCGGGCCGCGCGCGCGGCGACGAAATCGGTCGCATGGCAAATTCGATCGAGTTTCTGCGCGGCGGCTTGATCGAAGTCGAGAGACTGCGCAGCGAAGCGTCTCTGCGCGAAGAAGAAGTGAAGGTGAAGCGACGCGAGGAGGCGCACGCCACTGCGGCGGCTTTCGAACGATCGACCGGCACCGTAATCGCCGAACTCAACGAAGCTGCGCGCGGGCTTCAGGGCTCTGCCCAAAAAATGCGCCATGTCGCCGACGATGCCAGCGGGCGCGCCACGGCGGTCGAAAGTGCTGCATCGCGCGCCTCGTCCAACGTCCAGACGGTGGCGTCTGCAGCGACCGAACTTTCGGCTTCAATCCGCGAGATTTCGCGTCGCGTGGCCGAATCGGCGAGCAAAAGCCGCAGCGCCGTCGATGAAGCCAAACGCACGTCGGGGACGGTCGAAAGCCTTGTCGCGGTCGCAACCAAGATCGGCGACGTTACGAAACTGATCAACAACATCGCGGCCCAGACCAATCTCTTGGCATTGAATGCGACCATCGAAGCGGCGCGTGCTGGCGATGCGGGCAAAGGCTTTGCGGTCGTGGCATCCGAGGTCAAGAATCTGGCGGCGCAAACTTCGCGCGCGACCGAAGAGATTGGGGCGCAGATCGCAGCGATTCAGGTCGCGTCGAGCGACACAGTCCAAGCGATCCAGAAAATCTCCCACATGATCGAGGATCTCGACGCGAACTCCGGCGCGATCGCGGCTGCGGTTGAAGAGCAGGGGGCCGCAACCGAGTCGATCTCCGGCAACGTCGGCGAGGCTGCGGCCGGCACGTCCGACGTCAGCGAGAATATCCGCAGCGTTGCCCAGTCCGTCGATGAGACCAGCCGCGCATCGTCGGATGTCGATACGCGCGCGTCCGATGTGGCCCGGCAGTCCGACCGTCTGCGCACCGACATTCAGAAATTCATCGAGGCAATGCGCGCCGCCTAGGGTTCCAACGCCGTTTCGCCGGATGGGCGTCAGCGAATCTCGACGCCCTTCCAGAAGGCCACACGGCCTTTGATCTGGCTCGCCGCCGATTTGGGGTCGTCGTAGAACCAGACGGCATCTTTGTTTTCTTTGCCGTCGACGAAGAGCGAGTAGTAGTTGGCTGTCCCTTTCCAGCCGCAGACGCTGGTCGTGGCGCTGGGTTTTACGAGCGTGCGGTCGAGGGATTCGGCAGGGAAATAATGGTTGCCCTCGACGACGACCGTGTCGTCGGACTGGGCGATCGTGCGGCCGTTCCAGATTGCGCTGACCATTTCTTTTGCTCCCTCAAGCCGCTGCTTCGAGCCAGAACACGGCGAAATATCCGTTGCTGTCGCTCCACACTGCGTCGGCGCGGAATCCGGCTGCGGCGGCGAGCGAAGCGAAGCCGGTTTTGGTGTGTTTGCAGCTGTCTTCGGTATGGATCGCTTCGCCTTCGGCAAACTCGAAACGCCGGCCGAGCAGCGAGACGGTCTGCCGCTCGAGGCTTACGAGATGCATCTCGATGCGCTGGGCGGACGGATTGTAGTGGGCATAATGCGCGAAGCGTTCGGGGCGGAAATCCGCCCCCAGTTCGGCGTTGGCGCGCACGAGGATATTGCGATTGAAGGAAGCCGTCACCCCGGCCGCATCGTTGTAGGCTGCGTGCAGAATGGCAGGGTCTTTGACCAGATCGACGCCGATCAGCAGGCCGCCGCCCGCGAGCAAGCTGCGTGCCTGGCGCAAAAAGCGGGTCGCTTCGGCGGGCGCGAAATTGCCGATGGTGGAGCCCGGGAAAAAGCCGGCGCGCCGACGTGCCCCCGGCTTCATCGGCGGCAGGCCGAAGGGGCGCGTATAGTCGGCAACGATGGGCTCGATGCTCAAGCCCGGATAAAGCTTGGCGAGGTCGGCCGACGCAGCCAGGAGATGCGGGCCTGAAATGTCGATGGGCAGATAGGCAACAGGCCGGTCGAGTGCCGCCAGCAGCAGGCGGATCTTTTTGCCCGAACCTGCGCCGAATTCGACGATCTCGGCGGCAGGGCCGATACGCTCGGCCATGACGGGCGCATGTTCGCCCAGAATCGCAAGCTCGGTGCGCGTCGGATAGTATTCGGGCAGCTCGCAGATGCGGTCGAACAAGGCCGATCCCGCCTCGTCGTAAAAGAATTTGCAGGGCAGACGGCGCGGATGGCCGGCAAGTCCTGCCAACATCGCGCGCGCAAATGCACCGTCGTCGGGCTCGCTGTCATGCGCGCGCAGTTCGGGGCCAAGAGGTGTCATAGGTCGGCCGCCAAGCGCAGGCCCGAAAATTGCCAGCGCGCGTCGGCCGGAAAGAAATTCCGATAGGTCGGGCGCGTATGCCCCGTTGGCGTGGCAAACGAGCCGCCGCGCAGGACGAGTTGATTGACCATGAATTTCCCATTGTATTCGCCGACGGCCCCTGCGGCAGGCCGGTAGCGCGGATAGGGGGCATGGGCCGAGCGCGTCCATTGCCAGGCGCTGTCGAAGAGCTGTTCGAACGCATTTGGTTTGGAGGTTGCGGCGACTTCCCATTCGTCCTCGGTCGGCAGCCGGGCATCGGCCCACGCCGCATAGGCCGTGGCCTCGTGGAACGAGATATTCGAGACCGGTGCCGCGTCGTCGAGCGGGCGCAAGCCGCTTAGTCCGAAATTCGCCCAAGTGCCGTCGGTCTGACGCCGCCAATAGATCGGTGCCGACCATTCCGCTTGGCGCACCAGGTTCCAGCCCTCGGACAGCCAGAATTCGGCACGCGCATAGCCACCCGCCTCGATAAAGCTGCGATATTCGCCGTTTGTTACGAGGCGCGAGGCAAGCCGGAACGGCTCGAGGACGACGCGATGGCGTGGGCCCTCGTTGTCGAACGAAAATCCGGATGTATCGCCAATGCCGATTTCGGCGATCGCCGCCGGGAATTCGAGCCATGCCGATGGCTTGGCTGCGCGCGGTGCGGCGGGGGCGTTCGTGGCATAGGCGGGGGAAGTCGGGTTCTGCGCAAACAGATGCAGGAGGTCAGTCAAGATAAGCTCTTGGTGCTGCTGCTCGTGCTGCAGCCCCAGCTCCAGCATCGGCGACAAGTTCGCCAAGATGGCCGGGGAAGCCGTTCGCAAAAGATCGGCGACCCGGGCATCGATCGTCGCACGATATTCGAGCACGCGCGCCAGCGACGGGCGTGTCAGCTGCCCGCGCTGGGGGCGCGGCTGGCGCGGCCCAAACGCCTCGTAATAGGAGTTGAACAGATAGCCAAAATCCGGATCGAACGGCGCTGCTGCTTCGCCCAGAACAAATGTCTCGAAGAACCAGGTCGTATGGGCCAGGTGCCATTTGGCAGGGCTCGCGTCGGGCATCGATTGCACGCACGCATCCTCGGCCGACAGCGGGGCTGTCAGCGCCAGCGTGTGTTGCCGAATAGCGGCAAAACGCTGCGCCAAGGCGGTGCGGCTGCCAGCCTCAAAACTGCCTTCCATATTGCCCTCAAATCCCCCACGTGATCGTATTATCCAGCACGATCATGACAGGATTGCGGCCCGCCCGGGTAAAGGTTCGCGACGCGTTGGCGCGAGGTTACGAGAGAGGAAATGCGAACTCGATCAAGCTAATTCAGAACATTAATAATTGGTAGTATATATTTGCAAATATTCAAAGTTTCAGCAAAACGATCTTCTTTCCCTTTAACGTGAAAGCGAGTTTGCTGGCCTTGAGGTCGAGGGCGGCACTGCCAAAAACCTCGCGCCGCCAGCCTTGCAGGGCCGGAATGTCGGTGTCGTCGTCGCTGGCGGCAATGCGTTCAAGCTCGGCCGTCGTCGCGACAAGTTTCTGAGCAACGCCATGCTCTTCGCACTTCATCTTCAACAAAACTTTGAGCAATTCGACGATCGGGCCGAGGCCGGACGGCAGGTCCGGGCTGTCCGGCAGGGTCGGGATTTCGGCTTGCGGCATGGCCAGGCCTCGCTTGACCGCATCGAGCAGTTCCTGGCCGAGGCGGCCATCGGCGAAGTTCTTGGACAGGCCGCGCATGCGCGCAAGCTCGTCGAGCGTGGTCGGCGCGTGGGCGCAGAGGTCCAGGATCGTCTCGTCGCGCACGATGCGGTTGCGCGGCGTGTCGCGGCGCTGGGCCTCGCGCTCGCGCCAGGCGGTGACCTCTTTCATGATCGCGAGGAATTTGGGCTTGGCCCCACGCGGGCGCATGCGCCGCCAAACCTCCTCGGGATCGAGCCGGTAGGTGGCTGGGTCGAGCAGGGTGGCCATTTCCTCCTGCAGCCAGCCGGCCCGCCCGTTGGCGGCCAGCTTGCGCGCCAAAGCCTCGTAGGCGGGGCGCAGGTGCGTGACGTCGGACAGGGCGTAGGTTACCTGGCGCTCGGAGAGCGGGCGCTGCGCCCAGTCCGTAAAGCGCACGGATTTGTCGATGCGCGCGCGCGACAATTGGGCGGCCAGGGTCTCGTAGCTGACCTGGTCGCCGAAGCCGCAGACCATGGCGGCGACCTGGGTATCGAACAGCGGCGTGGGCACGCGGCCTGTCAGATTGTAGAAAATCTCGAGATCTTGGCGGGCGGCGTGAAAAACCTTCAGGATCGCCGGATTGTCCATGAGGGCCAGCAGCGGCGACAGATCGATGCCGGGGGCGAGTGCATCGATGGCGGCTGCATCGTCGGGCCCGGCCACCTGGACGAGGCAGAGCTGCGGATAGTAGGTGCGGTCGCGCATGAACTCCGTGTCGACCGTCACATAGTTCGACGTGGAGACTTTGGCGCAAAATGCCGCGAGATCTGCAGACTCGGTGATCAACGTCATTGTTTCTGTTACACCGCTTGTCCGGCCCCCTCAAGGCCCAGCACCCCCCGGCCTTGAAATAGTTGACAATCCGGGCGCCAAGATATCCTGTTGCGGCCCGTTTTGAACCTTAAGGAATCGCCTCGCCATGCATGCCTATCGTTCGCATACCTGCGGCCAACTGCGTCTGGGCGATGTCGGCACGACCGTCCGCCTGTCGGGCTGGGTCCACCGCAAGCGCGACCATGGCAATCTGCTGTTCGTCGATTTGCGCGACCATTACGGCATCACGCAATGCGTGCTCGACACGTCGAGCCCGCTTTTTGCCGGTGTCGAGGCCTACCGCCCCGAAAGCGTGGTGACCGTCACGGGCCGCGTGGTGGCGCGCGAGGCCGGAACCGTCAATTCCAAGCTTGCGACCGGCGATATCGAGGTGCGCATCGACGAGGCCAAGCTGCAATCGGCCGCCGAGATCCTGCCGTTCCAGGTCGCCCAGGAAGAGGATTATCCCGAGGAAATGCGGCTCAAATACCGCTTCCTCGATCTGCGGACCGAGCGCCTGCACGCCAACATCATGCTGCGCTCGAACGTGATCGCCTCGATCCGCCGGCGCATGATCGAGCAGGGTTTCACCGAGTTCCAGACCCCGATCCTGACCTCCTCGAGCCCCGAGGGTGCGCGCGACTACCTGGTGCCCTCGCGCCTTCATCCGGGCAAGTTCTACGCGCTGCCGCAGGCGCCGCAGCAATTCAAGCAGCTGCTGATGGTCTCGGGCTTCGACCGCTATTTCCAGATCGCCCCGTGCTTCCGCGACGAAGACGCGCGCGCCGACCGCAGCCCGGGCGAGTTCTACCAGCTCGATTTCGAGATGAGCTTCGTGACCCAGGAGGACGTGTTCGACGCGATCGAGCCCGTTCTGGCGGGCGTGTTCCGCGAATTCGCCAAGGGCCGCAAGGTCGACGACAACCGCTTCCCGCGCATCCCCTACGATACCTCCATGCTCAAATACGGCTCCGACAAGCCGGATCTGCGCAATCCGCTGGTGATCGCCGATGTGGGCGAGGTCTTTGCGGGGTCGGACTTCAAAGTGTTTGCGGGCATCGTGGCGGGTGGCGGCATCGTGCGCGCGATCCCGGCACCCAAGACCGCCGACCGGCCGCGCAGCTTCTTCGACAAAATGAATTCCTGGGCGCAGAGCGAAGGTGCCCCCGGCCTCGGCTACATCGTTTTCGAGGGCGACCAAGCCAAGGGCCCCATCGCCAAGTTCCTCAATGCCGAGCGCCTTGCCAAGCTGCAGGCATTGGCGGGCGTCGGGGCAGGGGATGCGGTGTTCTTCGTTGCCGACAAAAAGCCGTTGGCAGCCGCCAAGCTTGCCGGGGCCGCCCGCCGCAAACTCGGCGAAGAGCTCGATCTCATCGAGCCCAACGCGTTCCGCTTCTGCTGGATCGTCGATTTCCCGATGTACGAGCGCGACGAAGACACGGGCAAGATCGATTTCAGCCACAACCCGTTCTCGATGCCGCAAGGCGGGCTCGAGGCGCTGAACACGATGGACCCGCTGGCGATCAAGGCGTTCCAGTACGACATCGTGTGCAACGGCGTGGAATTGTCGTCGGGTGCGATCCGCAACCATCTGCCCGAGATCATGTATCGCGCGTTCGAAATCGCGGGCTACACGCCGCAGGACGTCGAAACGCGCTTCGGCGGCATGCTGAACGCGTTCAAGTTCGGCGCCCCGCCGCATGGCGGTTCGGCACCCGGCATCGACCGCATCGTGATGCTGCTGGCCGACGAGCCCAATATCCGCGAGGTTGTCGCCTTCCCGATGACGCAAGGGGCGGTCGACATCCTGATGCAAGCACCCAACACGGTCGATGCGGCGCGCTACAAAGAGCTGCACATCAAGCCGGACCTGCCGCCCGTCAAAAAGAAAGACTGACCCGCACTCGCCAACGAGCCGTGAAAACGCCATATTGTTCGGCAAATCTGCGGCCGATCGGAGTTGCGATGAAACGCGTTTTCTTGTTGGCATTGGCCTTGTTGGCAGTCCTTTCGGCGGCCCTCCCGGCGGGGGCCCAAACGATCGCCCCGCACCGAGCGGCCTATTCGCTGAGCCTTGGTGCCGCGCGCGGCGACATTGTCGGCATCGAAGGCGTGCTCGCCATGGATTGGGCGGAAGTCTGCGAGGGCTGGACGATCGCGCAACGCCTGCGCTTCCGCATGTCCGAAAGCGACGGCAATTCGGTCGACACCGAAATCGTGTTTTCGAGCTTCGAAACGCATGACGGGAAGGGCTACCGTTTTTCGCTGCGCACCACGCGCGACGGCGAATTGGTCGAAGAGCTGCGCGGGCGCGCTTCGCTCGATCCCGACAAGGGCGGCTCGGCCGCGTTTGCCGTGCCTGAGACGACGATGGATCTGCCGCCGGGCACGCTGTTCCCGACGGCTCACGCGCTGCTGCTCCTGAACCTTGCGGCGGGCGGCGAAAAGCAGGTCGCGCGCGCCGTATTCGACGGTGCCACGCTCGACGGTGCTCTCGACGTGTCGGCGCTCATCGGCAATCTGCTGCCGCCGCAGGACAGTGCCGCCAACATTGCACCGGCCCTGGGGAACCGCCCAAGTTGGCGTGTGCGCATGGCCTATTTCAACACCGACGACCAGTCCGGTACGCCGACCTACGAAACCTCGATGCGCATGCTCGACAACGGTGTGGCCGCCGACTACACGTTCGAATATCCCGAATTCACGATGAAGGCCAAGCTCGAGCGGCTCGAGGCCTTGCCGCGCCCGCGCTGCTAGGCAGTCGAGGTTGGCGCGTCCGCCGGGTGCAGCCAAGCCGCACCGCGCACGCCGCTCGAATCGCCGTGTTTGTTCTTCACAAGCCGCGTGGCGACGTGATCCGAGAAAATGTAGCGCTGCCATATCTGCGGCACCCGTTCGTAGAGTTCCGCCACGTTCGAAAGCCCGCCGCCGAGCACGATCACCTCGGGGTCGAACAGGTTGATGACTGTGCCGAGCCCGCGTGCCAGCCGGTCGACATACCGCGCGAGCGTGGCCTTGGCGACCGCATCGCCCTCGGCTGCGGCCGCGACAATGGCCTCGGCACTGGCCGCAGCGCCGCCATGGCGCACATGGTCGGCCGCAAGGCCGGGGCCGGAAAGATACGTCTCCATGCAGCCGCGGCGGCCGCAATAGCATTGCGGGCCGGGGCGCTCGTCGAGCCCGTCGCGGAGTTGGGGATCTGGCAATGGATTGTGCCCCCATTCGCCCGCGATCGCATTGACCCCCTGGATCGGCCGACCGTCGTAGACGAGGCCGCCGCCCACACCTGTGCCCAGAATGACCCCGAAAGCGCTGCGTGCGCCCGCAGCCGCGCCATCCGAGGCTTCCGACAGCACGAAACAGTCGGCGTCGTTGGAAATCCGCACCGGGCGCCGCAGCCGCTCGGTTAGATCGCGGTCGAGCGGGTGGCCGATCAACCAGACCGAGTTTGCATTCTTGATAAGACCAGTTGCCGGCGAGATCGTGCCGGGAATCCCGACGCCGACGGGCGGGCGCACGCCCAATTCGGCGTCTGCCGCTTCGACCAGGCCCGCGATCGCTTCGACCGTTGCGCGATAGTCGCCCTTGGGGCTTGCCGCGCGGCGGCGCAGGCGAATGTTGCCGTCGTTCGCCAGCGCTGCGATTTCGATTTTTGTTCCGCCGAGATCGATTCCGTACCGCATTGCCCGCAGTTCATTTCATGTTTCGACGCCGATTTGCAGACTAGTATGCGTCGCTTGCCGCATGCTAGATAAGAATACCGAATTGGCGAGCGAATCATTTGCAGGCAAGGCGATGGCAAAAACAGTTCTGATCGTCGAAGACAACGAACTGAACATCAAGCTGTTCAACGACCTTCTCGAGGCGCATGGCTATGCGACCTTGCAGACCAAGGACGGCATTGAGGCCATGAAAATGGCGCGCCTGCACCGCCCCGATCTGATTTTGATGGATATCCAACTGCCGGAAGTCTCGGGCCTCGAAGTCACCAAATGGCTCAAGGAAGATCCGGATCTGCGCGCGATCCCAGTTGTTGCCGTCACGGCGTTTGCGATGAAGGGCGACGAAGACAAGATCCGCCAGGGCGGCTGCGAGGCCTATATCGCCAAGCCCATTTCGGTCGCCAAGTTTCTCGAGACCGTCCAGCGGTTCTTGGCCTAGCGTGCCGCTGGGGCCCTTAGGGGGACGCTGACCGATGTCCGCTCGCGTATTGGTCGTCGACGACCTGCTGCCCAATGTGAAGCTCCTCGAAGCGCGGCTGAGTTCCGAGTATTTCCACGTGACGACTGCGTTCTCGGGGCGCGACGCGCTCGAAAAAGCTTTCGAGAACCCGCCCGACATCGTTCTGCTCGACGTGATGATGCCGCAGATGGACGGCTTTGAAGCCTGTCGGCTGCTCAAGGCCGATCCGCGCACATGCCACGTGCCGGTCGTGATGGTTACGGCCCTTTCGGCGAGCGAAGACCGCGTGCGCGGCCTCGAGGCCGGTGCGGACGATTTCCTGACCAAGCCCGTGCGCGACATCGCGCTCTATTCGCGCATCCGCTCGCTCGTGCGCCTCAAAATGCTGGCCGACGAATGGCGCTTGCGCAACGTCACGAGCGAGCGCTTCGGCATCGGCGACGAGGCGCAGACGATCCAGCAGGAGATTCCGACGCACGGGGCAAGCCTGCTCGTCGTCGACGAGATGCCGACCTTGCAGCGCCTGCTGACGCAGCACATGAAGGACGAGGCGGTGTCGCTGGTCGTCGCCAACGACCAGGCGAGTGCGCTTGCCGCGGTGCGCGACAAGGATTTCGACGCGATCATCGTCAACACGCTGATGCGCAAGTCCGACGCGCTGCGGCTGTGCGCCGATCTGCGCTCGGGCGAGCGCACGCGCCAGACGCCGCTGATGGCCGTGCTCGACGACGGCGACGATGCCAGGCTCACGCGCGCGATCGACATCGGCGTCACCGACTATCTGATGACGCCCGTCGAGCCCAACGAGCTCATCGCGCGCGTGCGCACGCAAATCCGCCGCCGCCGCTACATGGAAGCGCTGCGCCACAATTACGAACGCAACATGGCGCTGGCACTGACCGATTCGCTGACCGGCCTCTATAATCGGCGCTACATGGAAGCGCATCTGGCCAATCTGTCGCGCCGCACGATCCAGTCGGAACGCTCGCTTGCCTTGCTGATGGTCGATATCGACCATTTCAAGGCCGTCAACGACACGCACGGCCACCCGATCGGCGACCGGGTGCTGCGCGCGGTTGCCGAGCGGCTGCAGAACAACGTGCGTCCGTTCGACACCGTCGCGCGCTGGGGCGGCGAGGAGTTCATGGTGGTGATGCCGGAATCGGACATCAAGGTCGGCTGCATGGTCGGCGAACGTCTGCGCGGCAAGGTCGCGCAGACTCCCGTGAACGTGCCGACGCCGGACGGTGCGATCTCGGTCACGATCAGCATCGGTGTGGCGGCAACGCCGCTCGACGGATTCGATCCCGCGCGCTTGATCGAGCGGGCGGACGAAGCGCTGTACCGCGCCAAACAACAGGGCCGCGATCGGGTCGTATCGACCGAAGACGAGCTGCGCGCGGATGCCGGTCCGCGGCCATGAAAAAAACCGGGCGCGCCGTTGGGCGGCTGCCCGGTTTGATCTCTCAATTCGCGTAAGCGAAGGCTACTTGATCTTGCCTTCTTTGAACACGACGTGCTTGCGCGCGACGGGATCGTACTTCTTGAGCTCGAGCTTTTCCGTCGTCTTGCGCGGATTCTTCTTGGTCACGTAGAAGAAGCCGGTGTCGGCGGTGCTGTTGAGCTTGATCAGCATTGGTTTGGACTTGGCCATTGGGCCCTCGAAATCTGGGGAAAACGCAAACGGGCCGCGACAATAGCGCCCAAACTGGGCTTGTCAAGGGCGGCCCTTTCCGAGCCGGACCCTACCGCGCTTGGGCCGTCTGCCGGACCGATTGCAGAACGCGGGCGAACACCGCCGAATCGCGCAGCAGCGCTTCGGCAATCTCGAGATCGCCGTCGCGGTTGAGGCTGTCCGGCGGGCAAATTTCGCGCAGGCGCTTGAGCATGCCCGTATCGCCATGGTCGGCCGCCCGCCAGCGCGCCATGGTCCGCGCATCGGTGATCTGGCCGCGGCGCACGGCGGCCAGCGCTTCGGTCACGCTGTCGACCCGTCCCGACGTGCAGAAGGCGGGCATCACGCCAAGATCGGCAAGCGGATAGCCCGAGGGGGCGTGGAAGCGTGCCCAGGTGATCACGAGTTCGCCGTCGTTCGGCATTTCGACCAGCGTCTGCACCGAGCCCTTGCCGAAGCTCGTGGTGCCGACGACGATGGCGCGACCATTGTCCTGCAGGGCAGCCGCGACGATTTCGGAGGCCGAGGCCGACTGGCCGTTGATCAGCACGACCAGCGGCAGATCTTCGCCGACATCGCCCGAAGACGCGGCCATGCTCTGCTGGCTGGCACGGTGGCGGCCGCGCGTCGAAACGATCGTGCCGCGGGCCAAAAACAGGTCGGAAACGCCGACCGCCTGGTCGAGCAGGCCGCCGAGATTGCCGCGCAGATCGATCACGGCACCGCGGATCGACGGGCCGATTTCGGCTTTGGCCTGGCGCACGGTCTCGGTCAACGAGTCGGTCGTGCGCTGGTTGAAGCCCGACACGCGGATATAGGCGACGTCGCCGTCGCGACGATAGGTGACGGTCGTCGGCACGATGTGGCTGCGGAACAGCCGCAGTTCCATGCGCTGGTCGGTCGGCGGCCGGCGGATTTCCATGCGCACTTCCGTGCCCACCGGCCCGCGCAGGCGCGCGATCACATCGCGCTCCCCGACCCCCACGATCGAACGGCCATCGACCGACAGGATGCGGTCGCCGACGCGCAAGCCTGCACGGCCCGCAGGCGAGCCGCCGATGACGCTGTCGATGCGCGTCTCGCCGTTTTCGAAACCGACCGTCACGCCGATGCCGCCGAACCCGTCGCGGGCTGCACGCGATTCGCGCGCGCGGTCGGGATCGTCGTAGCGCGTGTAGGTGTCGAGGCGCGACAAGGCGCCGTCGAGGACGGTCCGGTACAGGCGGTCATTCGCGGTTTCGCGCAAGGTCGGCGAGAAGCCGCGCGCCGTTTCGATCGCCTGTGCGGTCAGGCTCGCCCAACGCTGCGTGTCTTCGCGGCGGGGCGCTTCGAAGCTTGCGACCGGCGCTTCGCCGTCGAGGATCAGAAGGCGCTGGTCTTCCTGGCGGATGCTCACGCGCGTGTCGAGTTTGGAAAGGTTGGCAAGGCCCGTGGTGGCGAGGGTCGGCACGTCGAGCGTGCTGATGTAGCGCGCGGTCAATTCGTCGTAGGCACGCTGGTAGAAATAGGCCGGTGCCGGTGCGTGGCGTGCTTCGCGCGGTGCGATGGGCCGCGTCGTTTCGCGCGGGCCTGCACACGCGGTCGCAAACAGCACCAGGGCGCCGATCAAGGCACCGATGCGCGACGTCTGACGGTAGGAGAGGCCCGCAAGTCTCACGGCGATGCTTTCGCTTCCGAATCGGTGGCCCACATCACGCCCAACACGGCGCCTTTGATTGGCCGCAGCAATGCGAGCGACAGCACGATCGTTGCCGGCAGCCAAATGGCCATATGGATCCACAGATCCGGCGCCTGGCTTTTTTCAAGGAGCAGCATCAACGGCACAATGATGTGGCCGACGGCAAAAATCGTGAAATAGGGCGGTGCGTCGTCGGCGCGATAGGCGCCCAAATCGTGCCCGCACGAAGCGCAGCGTGCGACAACCCGCAGATAGCCTGAAAAGGCGGGGGCAGCCCCGCAATTGGGGCAGGTACCGACAGCACCGCGCCGCATCCCCAAGAGCCACGACCGCGGCGTCGGCTGTGTCGTTTCGTGCGGCTGTTCGATCAGCATGTTCGGCGGTTCTCCAGAACTCGATACTATACGCATGTATGTCGGAAGGTAGTGCTGGAACCTGTGCGACAAAAAACCAACGCGGGCTGCGGCATTCTTGCCACATGTCGCGGACGCCGCTTCCCGCCCTAGCGTCGGCGTTTGTGCTTGGGCTTGCCGCCGCTCGGGCGCTGCGGCCGGCGGGCTGGCCCCTGCTCGAGGAGCTCGAAAACCAGGCTGCCGGTCAGATTGTCGGCCTCGCGCAGCCGCACGTCGACGGCTTGACCAAGCTGGTAGACCCGGCCGTTGCGATTGCCCGTAAGTGTATGGCGCCGTTCGTCAAAATTGTAGAAATCGGAGGGCAGCGAGCGCACTGGCACAAGCCCGTCCGCACCGGTTTCGTCGAGGGTGACGAAGAGGCCGAATTTCTGCACGCCCGAGACGCGCCCCGTGAATTGCGCATCGCGCCGTTCCATCAGATACGCGGCGACATAGCGCGCCATGGCATCGCGCTCGGCCGCGACCGCGCGCCGCTCGGTCGCCGAGATATGGTCGCCGGCAACAGCGAAGTCGGGCGGCGGCCGCGTTCCGCGCAGGCTGCCTTCGCCAAGATTGCCGGCTGCGATGAGGGCGCGATGCACGAGCAGATCGGCATAGCGGCGGATCGGCGAGGTGAAATGCGCATAACGCGCGAGGGCAAGGCCGAAATGCCCCTGGTTTTTTGGAGAATACACGGCCAGCGACTGGCAGCGCAGCACCATCTGATTGACGAGCGGGCGAGCCACTTGGTCGGCAGCCCAGGCCAGTACCTTGCCGAAATCCTGCGGCTTTATCGCGGCCCCGCGCGCGAGGCGAAACCCAAGCCCATCCAGCACATCGCGCAAACCGTCGACGCGGTCGGGGGCCGGTGGTTCGTGCACGCGATACATGCACGGCAAGCCTGCGCGCTCGAGCGTTTCGGCCGCACAGACATTGGCAAGGATCATGAACTCCTCGATCAGCTTGTGGCTGTCGAGGCGCACGCGCGGGCGGATCGCGGCGATCTTGCCGTCCTCGCCGATTTCGACTTTGCGCTCAGCCACTTCAAGATCGAGTGCGCCGCGTTCGCGCTTGGCGGCATCGAGCAGGCGATAGGCGGCATAAAGCGGGGCGACGATCTTGTCGGCGATCCAGGCGGGCGCTTTTTCGTGTCCGTCGGCGATTTCCTGGATGGCTTCGTAGGTGAAGCGCTTGGCCGAGCGGATCGTGGCGCGCGCAAAGCGATGGCTGCGTTTTTTGCCGCCCGCATCGATGACGATATGGGCGACGAGCACCGGGCGGTCTTCGTCGGGGCGCAGCGAGCACAGATCGTTCGACAGGCGCTCGGGCAGCATCGGCACGACGCGGTCGGGGAAGTAGCACGAATTGCCGCGCCGATAGGCTTCGCGGTCGAGCGCGTCGTCGGGCCGCACATACCAGGCAACGTCGGCGATCGCGACGATCAGCTTGTAGCCGCCTGGATTGTCGGGATCTGTGTCGGGCTCGGCCAAGACGGCGTCGTCGAAATCGCGCGCGTCGGCACCGTCGATCGTGCAGATCGGCAAAGCGCGCAGATCTTCGCGCTCGGCCGTATCGGCCGGTTTGGCGGCAGCGGCAAGTTTCAGCGTTTCGGGCGGGAACTCGGTCGGAATGCCTTGCGAGAAAATCGCAATCAGGCTCGCCGAACGCGGATCGCCAAGCTGCCCGATGCGCTCGACGACTTTGGCCTTCGGCAGACCCAAGCGGCGGGTCGGCAGCACTTCGGCCAACACGAGGTCGCCCGCGACGGCACCTGCGAGCGCGTCCGTATCGACTGTGAATTCGGTGCGGATACGCCGGTCGGTCGGCAATAGACGAAAGTGCGAACCGCTGGCCGCGATTTGGCCCACGAGCCGCTCGACCGTGGGTTCGACGAGCCGCACCAACGTCGCCTGCCAAACGCCGTCCGTCTGGCCAAGTTCGACAAGGCCGTGCGCGCCGATCGCCGGTGCCGTATGGCCAACCGGGACGGTCAGGCGCACGAGCGAGGCTTCGCCGGTCCATTCGGTCGGGCGCACAAGCGGCGTGCCGTCTTCGATGTCGATCGCTTCGATCGCGACCATGGTGAGGCCCGGCGGCGGTGCTTTTCGCGCGACAGCGACGCGGCCTTCGCCGGCGGCGATGAGCTGGCCGTCGCGCAGCATGTCGCGCAGCAAGGCTTTCAGCGTGTCGCGGGCAGGTCCCTTGAGGCCGAGGAGTTTGGCGATGCGGCGCTTTTCGACGGGCACGGGGCTGCGCGCCACGGTGCTGAGCACCGTCTTGGCGTCGAGGCGGGCAGGGGGACGACTCGTTCGCGACATCGAAGCCGAGGGTGAACCGCTTTGCGCATGGGCGCAATGCGGCTCCCGTTAAGATTACTGCTCGGCCGCGGCGGGCTTCTTGGCGCGTTTGGCTTTCGGCGCCGGTTTTTCGGCCTTGGGCTTTTCGGCTTTCGGCTTCTCCGCCTTGGGTTTTGCGACCTTCTTAGCGGCCGCTTTTTTTCGCGTTGGCGCATTGCCCGCACGCGCGCGCCGTTCGGCGATGAGGCGCACGGCGTCTTCGAGCGTGACCTCTTCGGGCGTGATGTCTTTGGGCAGGTTCGCGTAGGTGCTGCCGTGTTTGACGTACGGGCCGTAGCTGCCGACGGCGGCCGTGATCGGCGCGTTGTCGTCCGGATGGTTGCCGACCACGCGCCCGGCAGGTGCCGCCGCGCGGCCGAAGCGCCGCCCGGTCGACGGTTGGGCGAGCACGTCCACCGCGCGATTGAGGCCGATCTCGAGCGCGTCCTGCGTGGTCGGGATCGATTTGTATTTCTCGCCGTGTTTCAGATACGGCCCGAAGCGGCCGAGCCCGGCGAGGATCGTTTCGCCCGTCTCGGGATGCGTGCCGACGAGGCGCGGCAGCGACAGAAGCTTGAGTGCGATCTCGAGCGTCACGTCCTCGGGCTTCGTGTCTTTGGGCACGGATTGGCGTTTGGGTTTGACCTTTTCCGCACCTGTACCCAGCTGCACATACGGCCCGAACGGCCCGTTGCGCAGATGGATTTCTTCTTTGGTCTCGGGATCCACGCCGATGACCTTGTTCGCGACACCAGCTGAAGGTTCGCCGTCGCCGCCTTCGACCGTCAGAGGCCGCGTGAAGCTGCAGGTCGGGTAGTTCGAGCAACCGATGAACGCACCGCGCTTGCCCAGGCGCAGGCCCAAACGACCGCCCGCACAAGCCGGGCACCCGCGCGCATCCGCACCGCCCGGCTTGTCGGGGAAGAAATGGGGCCCGAGCGCTTCGTCGAGCGCGTCGATCACGTCGCGGATCTTGAGGTCTTTGGTGTCGGCAATCGATTTCGAGAAGGCGTTCCAGAATTCGGCCAACACTTTGCGCCAATCGGCACGGCCGCCCGAAATCTCGTCGAGCTGGTCTTCCAGCTTGGCCGTGAAATCGTATTCGACGTAGCGCTTGAAATAGTTCTCGAGGAACGTCGTCACGACGCGGCCGCGGTCTTCGGGCGTGAAGCGGCGCTTGTCGAGCTTCACATAGCCGCGCTCCTGCAGCGTCTCGAGGATCGAGGCGTAGGTCGAGGGGCGGCCGATGCCGAGCTCTTCGAGGCGCTTCACGAGGCTTGCTTCGGAAAAGCGCGGCGGCGGCTGCGTGAAATGCTGTTCGGGCTTGATCGCACCGCGCGGCGTTGCATCGCCCTCGGCAAGTGCGGGCAGCAGGCGATTTTCGTCGTCCTCGCCTTCGGCCGGATCGTCGCGGTCTTCGCGATAGAGCGCCAAAAACCCTTCGAAGACCAACGTGGAGCCCGTCGCGCGCAGCACCGTGCGGCCGTCGGGCGAGGCGAGATCGACCGCAACCTGGTCGAGCTGCGCGCTTTCCATCTCCGAGGCGATCGTGCGCTTCCAGATGAGTTCGTAAAGTTTGAGCTGGTCGTCGGCAAGCGCATGCGCCACCTGGTCGGGGCGGCGCAGGAGGTCGGTCGGGCGGATGGCTTCGTGGGCTTCCTGCGCGTTCTTGGCCTGGGTCTTCCAGATGCGCGGCTGCTCGGGCAGGAACTTCTTGCCGAAGCGCTCCGCGATCAATGCGCGCGCGGCACGAACCGCTTCTCCGGACAGCGTCACGCTGTCGGTACGCATGTAAGTGATGAGGCCGACGGTCTCGCCGCCAATGTCGAAACCTTCGTAGAGCTGCTGGGCAAGGCGCATCGTGCGCGAGGCGCCGAAGCCCAATTTGCGCGAAGCTTCCTGCTGCAGCGTCGAGGTCGTGAACGGCGCCATCGGATTGCGCCGCACGCGCTTGCGTTCCACACTCGCGACCGAATAGGGATCGCCGTCTTCGATCTTGGCGACGGCCGCTTGGGCGGCGGCTTCGGTTGCGATGTCGAATTTGTCGAGGCGTGCGCCGTCGAGCTGCGTCAAGCGCGCTTCGAACTTCTCGCCGCCTTTGGCCGTGAACTGGGCGCCGATGGTCCAGTATTCGCGCGCGCGGAAGCGTTCGATTTCGTTTTCGCGCTCGCAGATCAGCCGCAAAGCGACAGACTGCACGCGGCCCGCCGACCGGCTGCCCGGCAGCTTGCGCCACAGTACCGGCGACAGATTGAAGCCCACGAGGAAATCGAGGGCGCGGCGGGCGAGATACGCATCGACCAGATCGCGGTCGAGATCGCGCGGGTGGCGCATCGCCTCGAGGATCGCCGTCTTGGTGATTTCGTTGAAGACGACGCGCCGCACGTCGACGTCTTTGAGCTTGTTGGCCGCCGCCAGCACTTCTTTGAGGTGCCAGGAAATCGCCTCGCCCTCGCGGTCGGGGTCGGTCGCCAGGATCAGCGTCTTGACGCCCTTCAAGGCCCGCGTGATTTCGGAAACGGGCTTTTTGGCACGCTCGCCGATTTCCCAATGCATTTCGAAGTCGCGGTCGGGCTCGACCGCACCGTCTTTTTCGCGCAAGTCGCGCACATGCCCGTACGAGGCGAGGACGCGGTACTCGTCGCCGAGATATTTGTTGATGGTCTTCGCCTTCGACGGCGATTCCACAATAACGAGCTTCATCCGCCTGCCTGTCGGCGCAATCGCGCCTTCTGCCGTGCCGACCGGCCGATTTTCGCTAAACCCGACGCGAAACCCGGCCGCCCGGATGTCTGTCGACGAGGCCGGCTAGCTCCAATTCGAGCAAGGCGGCCAGGACGACGGGGGCGGACAATTGGCACTCGCGCACGATTTCGTCAACTAACGTCGGCGACGGGGCCAGGGCTTGGTAGATCGAATCGCGTGCTTCAGAGATTTCTTTTTCTGTTATTTTATAGTGTGTTACAGCCTGTCTTTCAGGCAAAAACTTAGGCGATTCCAGGTGCAAGCGATTGATGACCTCGAGCACGTCTTGCGCCGTTTCGACAAGCGTTGCCCCTTGGCGCAGCAGCTCGTTGGCGCCGCGCGCGCGCGGGTCGAGCGGCGAGCCAGGGACGGCAAAAACCTCGCGCCCCTGTTCGCCCGCGAGCCGTGCCGTAATCAGCGAGCCCGAGCGCAAGGCCGCCTCCACGACCAAGGTGCCGCGGCACATGCCTGCGACGATCCGGTTGCGGCGCGGGAAATGGCGGGCTTGCGGAACTTCGCTCAAGCGGATCTCCGAGACGACCGCCCCCTGGGCCGCGATGCGCCCATAGAGCTCCTTGTTTTCGGCCGGATAGATATGGTCGATGCCGCCGGCCATGACTGCGACCGTGCCGGTCGCAAGCGCACCGGCGTGGGCTGCTGTATCGATGCCGCGCGCGAGGCCCGAGACGATCGCAAGCCCGGCCTCCCCGAGCGTTTGCGCCAAGTCGCGCGCAAAGCGCTGGCCGTTCAGAGAGGCGTTGCGCGCCCCCACGATGGCGAGGCACGGGCGTTTCCAGACATGCGCAAAGCCGCGCACCGCCAGCAGCGGCGGCGCATCTTCGATCTCGGCCAAAAGCGGGGGATAGTCGGGCTCGCCCTTGGCAACAAACCGCCCGTCGAGTTTGGCGAGGGCGGCTATTTCAGCCTGTGCTTCGGCAAGCGAGGCAACGCGGATGCTGCGCTTGCCGGCCCGGCTGGCAATGTCCGGGATTGCCGCAAGGGCCGCCGCTGCACTGCCGTAGCGGTTCAGCAGCTGGCCGAAGGCAATGGGGCCGACATTCTCGGTGCGGATCAAGCGCAGCCATTGGCAGCGCTCGTCGTCGGAAAGATTGCTGGCTGACATCGGCCGATTTTGGCCGTGCCTGCAATCGCCCGTCAACCCTCGGTCGACGGCGCCTTCTTCCGGCCGATTTTCGGTTCGGTGCCGGCCAACAGCCGCGCGATGTTGGTTTTGTGTTTGAGCCAGATGAGGATCGCCATTGCCGCGGCGAAACCCGTCAATTGCAGATCGCCGCCGAGCTCCTGGCCCGGCGCCCACAGGAGCGGCAGATACCACGCGAACACGGGCGCTGCCGCAACGGCGACCAAGGCCGCAAGTGAGGAAAAGCGAAACACGGCGGCCACCAGCGCCCAGGTCGCACAGGCCGCAAGTCCGATCGGCCAGGAAAACGCGATCAGCGTTCCGAGGGCGGTTGCGACTCCCTTGCCGCCTTTGAAGCCGAGCCACACCGGAAACAGATGCCCGAGCAGTGCCCCGAAGCCCGCGACCAGCGCCGTATCGGGCCCCCAGATCGCGCGCAAGATCAGCACCGCGATCGCACCCTTGCCGGAATCGAGCACGAGGGTTGCGAAAGCGAGCGCCTTGTTGCCGGTGCGCAGCACGTTGGTCGCCCCGATATTGCCGGAGCCGATCTTGCGGATGTCGCCAAGGCCTGCCGCACGCGTGAGCACCAGGCCGAAAGGTACGGAGCCCAGCAAATAGCCTGCAAGCAGTGCTGTCGCCAAATACGGCCAAGCCAGCGCCAGCGTGTCGGGATCGAACAAGGCGATGCCCTAGCTTGCGATATGAATTGGAATGCCGGCGGCGACCGTGCGCAGCACACGCCCCTGCACGAGCCGGTCGTCGAACGCCGAGTTCTTGGATTTCGACTGCAGGCGCTTGGCTTCGATCTTCCAAGGTGCGGCCGGGTCGAACACGACGAAGTCGGCCGCCAGGCCCTTGGCCAAGCGCCCCTCCTTGAGGCCGAGCAGGGCGGCAGGCGCACTCGTGATTTTTGCGAGGGCCGCGAGAAGCCCGAGCTGCTTGTTGTGCACAAGCTCGAGCACGATCGGCAGCAGCGTTTCGAGCCCGACCGTGCCGAACGCGGCTTGGGCCAGCGGCAGACGTTTGGAATCCTGGTCGTGCGGCGAATGGTCGGACGCGATCGCGTCGATGGTGCCGTCTTTGAGCGCTTCGACCACCGCGCGGCGGTCGTCTTCGCTGCGCAAGGGCGGCGATACCTTCGCAAACGTACGATAGTCGCTGAGCGCCATTTCGTTCAGCGCAAAATAATGCGGGGCGGTGTCGCAGGTGATTTCGAGGCCGCGCGCCTTGGCGTTGCGGATCGCGGCAAGGCCTTGCGCGGTCGTGACGTTCGAGAAATGCAGGCGCCCGCCGGTGAGTTCGGCGATGCGGATGTCGCGTTCGATCTGGATGATCTCGGCCATCGCGGGCGAACCCGGAATGCCGAGGCGCGTCGACAATTCGCCCTCGTTCATGGCCCCGCGCGACAGGATCGGCTCTTCGGGATGCTGGATGATCGCTTTGCCGAAGGTGCGCGCGTAGGAAAGGGCCCTGCGCAGCAATTGCGGATCGGCGACGGCGTGCGTGGCATCGGTGAAACCCAAAGCGCCGGCCGCCGCGAGCAGGCCGAACTCGGTCATTTCCTTGCCGTTGAGGCCGCGCGTGACGGCCGCATAGGTGTGCACGCGCACAAGGCTCGTCTCGCGCGCCAGGCGCGCGACCGATTCGACCAGGGCCGCGTCGTCGATCGCCGGCCGCGTGTTCGGCAAGGCGACCATCGTGGTGATGCCGCCGACGGCCGCGGCTTCGCTTGCGGTCGAGATGGTTTCCTTGTGCTCTTCGCCGGGTTCGCGCAGCTGGACGCGCATATCGACGAGCCCGGGGGCAAGGCACATGCCTTGGCAATCGATCGTCTCGATGCCGGCGGGGCCAGCCGCGGCCAAGGCGCCTGCGGCCGCCAGATGCGCGCCGATTTCGGCGACTTGGCCGTTGCGCACGACCATGCCGCCCAGCGTATCGAGGTTCGAGGCCGGATCGAGGAGCCGCGCATTGACATAGGCGACCGGCGGGCCGCCGCGTCCGCCCGGCGTCTTGGCCGGCACAACGCCGTCGGGATATCTCACGTCGCACCGCCGGTGTTGGAGACGAGATTGCGGGTGAGCAGATCGAGACACGCCATGCGCACGGCCACACCCATCTCGACCTGTTCGCGGATGAGCGAGCGGTCGACGTCGTCGGCGACTTCGCTGTCGATTTCCACGCCGCGATTCATCGGGCCCGGATGCATGATCAGCGCGTCGGGTTTGGCGACGCTCAGCTTTTCGTAGTCGAGGCCGTAATGGCGGAAATACTCGCGCACCGACGGCACGAAATTGCCCTGCATGCGCTCGGTCTGCAGGCGCAGCATCATGACGATATCGACGCCCTCGAGGCCTTTGCGCATGTCGTGGAACACTTCCACGCCCATGCGCGCGATCGCCGTCGGCATCAAGGTCGGCGGGCCCACGACGCGCACGCGCGCGCCCATCGTGGCCAAAAGATGGATATTCGAGCGCGCCACGCGGCTGTGCAGAATGTCGCCGCAGATCGCGACGAGCAGGCCTTGCAGGCGCTTCTTGTGGCGGCGGATGGCGAGCGCGTCGAGCAGCGCTTGGGTCGGGTGTTCGTGCGTGCCGTCGCCCGCATTGATGACGGCGCAGTCGACTTTTTCGGACAGGAGCTTGACCGCACCTGAGTCCGGATGGCGCACGATCAGCACGTCGGGCAGCATCGCGTTCATCGTGACGGCCGTGTCCATCAGCGTCTCGCCCTTCTTGATGGACGAGACTTCGGCCGACATGTTGACGACGTCGCCGCCCAGGCGCTTGCCCGCAAGTTCGAACGAGGTGCGCGTGCGCGTCGAGTTTTCGAAGAACAGATTGATGATCGTGCGTCCGCGCAGCAGGCTGCTTTTGCCGCCGCGCGCGCGATTCTGTTCGACGTAGGATTCGGAGAGGTCGAGGAGGAGGGTGATCTCCTCGGCCGATAGCCCCTCGATGCCCAAAAGATGGCGCAGACGCAGTCGACCGACGGGAAAAGCGTTTTGAGACATTAAAGCGGCGTTATATCGACAGGCCTCTTTGCCCGCAAGCTGCGCGTTGCCGACGCAAAATTTCGCAACGAAACCAATTGTTAACCATTCGCTGTCAAGTTCGTCTCATGGCTAAAGCAAACCCGCCCGACCCGACGACTCGCGCAGCCCCCTCGGCGCTGGAAATCGATGCAGTTGCTGCCCAATGTGCCGCGGCTATAGACAAGCTGTTGGCGTTGACGAATGGCGGACCGTCGGGCGAACTTGGGCCCAAGGCGGCATCGGCGCTCGCCGGCGACATCGCGCGCACGCTCGCAGCCGAGCACGCGCGTCTAGCGGACGCCTGAACCCAAATCGATTTCGGTTTCGAACAGGATCTTTTTGAAATCCGTCACGAGTGCGTCGACGCGCAGCTGCCATTTGCCGCGCGCAGCGATGCCGCTCAGCCGCGCTCGGTAATGGCCGGACTCGATGCGCTGAAGCGGCAGCTTCAACGCTTCGATGCCAAGGCCGGGCTGCGAAATCTCCAGAATCGTCTCGATCGGGTCTAATGCCGAAAGGTCGGGGCGCGCAAGATAGAAATCGATCGTCGCACCGTCGATCGCGACGGTCAGTTGATGGCCTTCGCGCACGAGGGCAATCGATCGACCGGCCGTCGGCGCGTGCGCGTGCAAGGTGCTGTGGCTTGGCGGCGGCGTGTGGCTCAGCAGGGCCGTGACGCCAAGCAGGGCTGCGGCCAGTAGGATGTCGATGCGCATGTTGCGCACGAAATGCGCACGCGCGGCCGCGTCGACGGCGAGCTTCGGCCCCAACCGCCAGCGATTCTGGGCGGCGACGACAAGCAGGCAAGCGAGCAACAGGATCTTGGCCGCGGCCAACAGACCGTATGCCGATCCCGCCAGTTCGAGCGGGATGCGGGCGATCGCGAGGATCACGGCGCCTGCGAGTGCGATCGGCACGATCGCAGTCGCCAGGACCGAAAAACGCCGTGCTGCGATCTGAAGTGCGGGCGCCGGACCGGTTTGCGCAAGGCGCAACAACGGCACCATTGCGCCGAGCCACGCAAAGGCGGCAAAACTATGCGCAGCCTGTGCCAGCATCGCATCGATGCCGCCGGTTGCGGCGTGGCCGGTCAATGCGGTTCCTGTGGCGGCCAAGACGAGTCCGAGGAGTGCCAGCGGTCTCGACCCTCCGCGCAGACCGCGCCACGCGGCCAGGATGGCGAGCAAAATCACACCGGCCGAAACGGCGGCCGACAGACTCAATGTCGTCTCCAAGAACGACAGCGAGAGCAGGTTGTTCGGTGCCGCGAGGCGCGCACCGGCAACCAAGGCGCCCGCAAAGCTTGCCAATGCGGCTGCAGCAAGCGCCAAGACGATCGGCGCACGCGCAGTCGCGGCCGGTGCAATCAGCAGAACGAAAAACGCGCCGCCGATGCCGACGGCAAGGCCTGCATCGCGCATGAACCGCACGACGATGGAGAGTGCCGTCCAGCGATCCGCGTTGTCGGCGGTCGCGACATCGGCCGATATGTCAGGTGCCGTGTCGCCGACCGAAAAGCGAATGGCGCCCGAGATCGGGTGCGTGTCGGCCGAAGCAACGCGGTAGGCCGCGACATACTGGCCCGGCGGCAAGGGTGTTGCGAGCGTCAGCGTCACCGAACCGTCTTTGGCTTCCGCACCTGTCGGTCCCGCATGCAGCGTCCCGTTGGCATCGACGATCCGCACGTCGGCGGGCACGACCGTTTCGTTGAACGCGAAGACGATCCGTTGCGGGCTTTGGGCAAGTGCGGTCCCGTCGGCAGGCGATGTGCCGAGCAGGACCGCGTGCGCCAAGGCTGAAGACGCCCACAGCCATGCCGCGATCGCGAGGATCGCGGCATGGCCGAGGCAGCGTTTGCTGCTGACGCTCAATTGCGCGGCGTCAGGCGCAAGGACGGGGCAGGGAAGCGATAGTCGCCGGACGATCGGCCAGCGGCCGGGATCTCGATCCAGCGCTCGACGCCGCGCTCGCATTCCGACACGGTCGGGAAATAGATCGTTTCCCCCGCCTTGTTCGGCAGCGTGCCGCGCAGCACGAACTCGTCGTAGTGCTCGTCGAGCAGTCGGCCGCCGCTCCAGACCACCTCGCGCACGCCTTCGGTGATCTGAGCGCCATGGTCGCCCGCAACCGGGGTGGCGAGCTTGCCGCGCACGGTCGAAAGCTCCCAACCCGCCTTGGGCATGGGTTTGACGTTGGTCATGCCGTCGGGGATCTGCACGCGCAGGCGGATCGTGGGCGAACCTTCGCAGCCGTGCGGCACGCGCAGTACGGCTTTGTAGGTGCTGCCCGCAACGGCTTGCGGCTGTTCGAGCGTGACATGGGCAGTGGCATGGCTGGCGACGAGCACGCAGCCAAGTGCGGCGGCCGCAAGGGCCGCTGCATGAACGGTCTTCAACATTTTTGCTTCTCCAGATGAATCGAACGCGAGAATCGTGGAACTAGATTTTCTCGGTCGTTCCTGGGGGCGCGCGCGGTTGGCCCGGATGCAGGCGCAGCGTCTGCGGTGCTGGCGCCGATGCGACGGCAAATTCGATCGTGCGGCCGTCGAACGCGGCGGGCAAAGCGCCTGCGGCGTTCGGCGGCGGCAGGCCGCCGGTCTGCGGCAACTGGCAGATGGGGCAGGCCATTCTCGCCGACGCCGTCCCGTCGTCGGGCCGCGAGTCGCCCGAGCACAGGACCGCATGCGGCTGCATTGCCGTTGCGTGCGCAAGATGCGCCGACAGCGTCGTCGCCTGCACAAACACGGCAAGAGCGGCGAGCCAAAGCGCAATCTCGCGCCAGATCGAGGAAGCCGAAACGCGATTCATCGCGTCACTTCACGGAAAACGCCGAGGATTGTCAAGCATGTACCACCGAAAAGTGCAACTGCGCCGATCCGCACAAGCCAGCGCCCGCGCACGGCGTCCGCGGGATTGCGGCGGCTCGCCACAAGGAGGCCTGCGACGAGAAAGGCAACCCCGATCAGCAGCAGAAGACCGCTCCACAAATCGGCCGAAAACGCCATCAGACGATGCCGTCGTTGCGCAAGGCGGCGATCTCGGCCGGCTTGAGTTCGAGAAGCTCTTCGAGGATCGCGTCGGTGTGCTGGCCGCAGGTGGGCGGGGCATGGCGATAGGCGGGCGGGGTTTTCGACATCTTGATCGGGCTTGCGATCAACGGCACGTCCTGTCCCGAGGCGTGCGGCATTGAAATCTGCATGTTGCGCGCTTTGATTTGCGGGTCCTCGAAGACCTGCGCGATGTCGTTGACGGGCGAGCAGGGCACGCCGGCTGTGGCGAGCCCCTCGACCCAATGGCTCTGCGGCTTTTCGCCCGTAATGCCGTTCACGATCGCGACGAGTTCAGCGCGGTTGGCGACGCGCGCGGGGTTGGTCGCGTAGCGCGGATCGGCGGCAAGTTCGCTGCGGCCCGCAAACGCACAAAATTTGGCGAACTGGCCGTCGTTGCCGATCGCCAGAATGACGAAGCCGTCGGCGCAGGCGAAGACTTCGTAGGGCACGATGTTGGGATGCGCGTTGCCCCGGCGCACCGGCGTCTTGCCGGACACGAGATAGTTGAGCCCTTCGTTGGCAAGCCACGCTACCTGCGTGTCGAGCAGGGCCATGTCGATATGCTGGCCTTCGCCGGTGCTGTCGCGATGGCGCAAGGCCGCGAGGATGGCGACGGCCGCATACATGCCGGTCATGAGGTCGGCAATGCCCACCCCCACTTTGTAGGGCTGGCTGCCGGGGGCATCGTGCGCCGGCCCCGTGATCGACATGATGCCGCCGAGCGCTTGGGCCAGCATGTCGTAGCCAGCACGCGGCGCGTAGGGGCCCGTCTGGCCGAAGCCGGTAATCGAGCAATACACAAGGCGCGGGAACTCGCGCGACAGCGTGGCGTAGTCGAGCCCGAATTTTGCGAGATCGCCGACCTTGAAATTCTCGATCATGATGTCGGATTTGGCGATGAGCCGGCGCGCCAGTTTCTGGCCTTCCGGTTTCGACAGATCGAGCGTGAGCGAACGCTTGTTGCGGTTGGCCGCGAGATAATAGGCGCTCTCCGATGTGTCGTTGCCGGACGCGTCTTTGACGTACGGAGGCCCCCATTTGCGCGTGTCGTCGCCAGCCCCTGCGCGTTCGATCTTGATCACGTCGGCGCCGAGATCGCCCAAGAGCTGCGTGCAGCTCGGACCCGCAAGGATGCGCGTGAGGTCGAATACGCGAAGACCGGACAGCGGCAGATCGGGCATGAAGGGAACCTTGCGAGCAACGGGGCGGGAAAGCGGCGGAATTTGCCGCCTTGCCCGCACCTTCGCAAGCTTTATGCGCTGGCCCTATGCGCTCGCGAGCTTTAGGAACCGCGCCATCGACGGCGCAAAGCTCTGGATTGCGAGCTGTGCCGTGCGGCCCGCCGCCGTCGGCCAATTGCGCTTCTGATCGAGCCGCGTGAGCAGGGCAAGCCTGTCCGACTGGTCGTCGATCGCGTCGGCAACGAGCTGGCCTGCGAGCGTTGCGAGCGCAATCCCGTGCCCGCAGAAGCCTAGCAGCCGAATGAGCCCGTCCTCGCGCGCGAAGCGCGGCAAGCCGTCGGTGGTGACATCGACGAGGCCGCTCCATTGGCGTGCGACCGGCAGATGGGCGAGCTGCGGGAACACGCGCGCCATCTCGCGGCGCAGATACAAGCCCGCGAGCGGCGGGGCCATGCGCCCCGGCCAGCCGCCGCCGCCGAATTGCAGGCGCCCGTCGGCCGTGCGCCGGAAGTAATGCAAGCTTGCAGTCGTGTCGTAGCCGGCGGCAACGCCCGTCAGCGCCTGGCCGACCAAGGGCGAGGGCGAGGTCTCGAGCATGAAGGTGCGCACCGGTGCCGCGAGGCGACCGGTGTCGGGTGCGAGCCCCGCATTGTCGACATTGGCTGCGAGCACCACATGGGCTGCGCGCACGCAGCCTGTCGGCGTTTCGACCGTCCACAGGCCGTTGGCGCGCGCAAGCCGTAGGGCGGGGCTCGCTTCGTGGATCGCAGCGCCGGCATCGCGGACCCGCCTTGCAAGTGCGTGCACGTATTTGCGCGGGTCGAGGGCGAAGGCGCGCGCATCGATGGCGCCGCCTTGCTGGTTTGCGATCGCGACCGCGCGGGCAAGGCTCGCGGCGTCGTGCCATGCGATTTGCCGGTCGCCGAACACGTCGCGGCGCACGGCAACGGCGCGTTCGATCTCGTCATGGCCTGCCCGATCGGCCGCGACGATGGCAATACGCGGGTCGATGTCGCAAACCGTACCGGCAAGGGCGCGCGTCATGGCGACGGCCTCCGTCGACAAGGCCCACAGTGCCGATGCATGCCGTTCGCCCAAGGCCGCCAGCAAGGCGTGCGGGTCGGCGGCAAAGCCGGGCATGACTTGGCCGCCATTGCGCCCCGAGGCGCCGGCGCCGATGTTCTTGGCTTCCAGCACCACCGTGTCGTAGCCGGCTTGCGCCAGATGCAAGGCGCTGGAGAGGCCCGCATAGCCCGCACCCACGACGCATACTTCGGCATTGCGAAGCGCGGCCTTGCGGATGCGCGCCGAACGCGCGTGCGTCTGCGTCGCGGTGCGACGCGCCGGCAAATCGATCGTATCGAAAAACATGACACCGTTCCGGCACCCTTGCGGTGCCGGTCCTTGGAACTTTCAATTGCACAAAATTCGGAGTCGGGCGCGGACGCGCGTTCGCTCGGAACGCTAACGGTCCGGTTCGGACGACAAATAAAGCCAGCTGAACTGGCGGCCGCAAAGTGCGGAGATAACCGACTTGATCGACGACATGGGATCCGTCTTTCGTTTTCGAGCCTCTGATCTAGGCGCTGGCGCCGATCGGGTCAAGCGCAGCACGCCAAGCCCTTGAAGCCATTGGGAAGCCGGCAAATCGTGGATATTGCAGCCTTGTTACAGTCTTCTAAATATCTGAAATTACTGTTTGATTCGCGGTGTGTAGGTTTGCCTTGCAGGTGCCGTGCGAGCAAATCACAGTAGTGCCATGGGTTTGCCGACCGATCCGACATTCTATCTCGTGGCCGCAACGACGATCTTCGTCATCTCGTTTCTCAAAGGCGGCTTCGGCGGCGGCTTTGCCACGCTTGGGATTCCGTTTCTGTCGCTGGTCATGGACCCGCTCGACGCCGCGATCGTGATCGCACCTTTGGTTGCGCTGCAAGACGTCTTCGCGCTGAACGCCTATCCGCCGCGCACGTGGAGCAAGCCCAATCTCGTGCGGCTCGCTCCGGCCTTGCTTGTCGGGCTCGGGCTCGGATTTTTGGCGTTCGTTTATGTCGACCAGCGCTACGTGGTGCTTGCCATCGCGCTAATCACGCTGGTCTTCACGCTGCGCTGGTTCGCCAACCGGCTGTTCCGCAGCGCGGCCCCGTTGCCCGCACCCACGCAGCCGAGTTTTCGCAGCGCCATGCTGTGGGGCAGCATGGCTGGCTTCACGACGTTCGTTGCGCATTCGGGCGGGCCGCCTTTGCAGATCTATCTGCTGCGCCAGCGCCTCGACAAAACGGTGTTCGCGGGAACTGCGGCCGCGTTTTTCGCGATGGGCAACACGATCAAGATCGGCCCCTATATGTGGCTTGGCTCGCTCGAGCCGCATCTGCTGTGGACCGCCTTGGCGCTTGCCCCGACCGTTCCGCTCGGCGTGTGGATGGGGCGCAAATGGCACGACCGCATCGCCGAGCCCGCGCTTTATTTGATCTGCTATTCGCTGCTTCTGCTGGGCGGCCTCAAGCTTCTTTACGACGCGATCAGCGGTTTTCTGCGCTAATCCTGGCTGCGGTTCGAAAGCCGCATCTCTTCGAGATCGACTTCGCGCATAAGCTTGTGCAGCACATCGTCGCCGATCTCGCGCTCGCGCCGCAGCTTGAGCAGTCGGCGCCGCTCGGCTGCGACGACGGCGAGCCGCACGCGGCGGGCTTGGCGGCGGGCGGCGTCGAGTTCGCGGTCGTGCTGGGTCGGCGCTTCGGCGCGCATGCGCGCTTCGTAGACGCGGCGCAGATTGGGGGCGACTTCCATCGCCACCATGTCCTCGGCCGCGAGCCGGTCGATTTCGACCAAAGCGGCATGCGCAAGCTTACGACGGGCGGACTCTTCCTCGCGCTCGAAATTGCGGTCGCCGCCGACGCCGAGCCATCGGATCAGCGGCCCGAGCGTGGTTCCCTGCACGACGAGCGTCGAAAAGATCACCGCGAAGGACAGGAACACGACAAGGTCGCGGGCCGGAAAGGCCGAGCCGTCGGCCATGGTCTGCGGGATCGCCAAGGCGGCGGCAAGGCTCACCACGCCGCGCATGCCCGTCCAGCCGACGATCGTGACCCAAGCGACGGGTGGGGCACCGCCTTCTTGCTGCCGGATGGATGCCGACAGCATCGGCAGATAGGCATTGGGAAAGACCCAGATCATGCGGATCGCGATCGCCGCCGCCGACACGCATGTGGCAAGCCAAAGAAGATCGATGCTCGAATAAGCGGCGAGGCGCCCGGCGATCCCGTCGAGCTGCAGGCCGATCAGGATGAAAACGAGCGCGTTCAGCACGAACACGACGGAAGCCCAGACGGTCTGGCCCTGGATGCGCGCCTCGGCCGAAAAAAACTCCGGCGCATGCCAGCCCACCACGAGGCCCGCCACCACGACCGCCAGCACGCCCGAGACGTGGACGTTTTCGCCGGCAAGATACGCCACGAACGGCACGATGAAGGTAAAGGCGATCTGCAGCTGGGTTTCGTGGAGGCGCTTGAGCGTCCGCACGGCGATCAGGCCGACCGCATAGCCGATGCCGCAGCCGCCGACCGCGTAGACGACGAACGTGCCCGCAGCTTCGACCGCCGAGAACATGCCCGACAGGGCTGCCGCAAGAGCGAATTTGTAGAGAACGAGGCCGGTCGCGTCGTTGACGAGGCTTTCGCCTTCGAGGATGGCGACGATGCGCTTGGGGAGGCGCAGCTTCTCCATGATCGCGGCGGCCGCGACCGCATCGGGCGGCGACACGATGGCGCCGAGCAGGAACGCGACCGCCCACGGCACTTCCGGCAGCAGCAGCTTAAGCGTGATGCCCACGCCAAGCGTGGTCGCCAGCACGAGCCCGATCGCGAGGCTCAAGATCGGCCGCAGATAGAGTTTGAAATCGCGCCACGACGTGAAATACGCGGCCGAGAACAGCAGCGGCGGCAAGAACAGCGCCATGATCAGCTGCGGGTCGAAATCGACGGATGGCAAGCCCGGCACAAAGGCCAGCGCCATGCCCGCGACGACGAGCAGCACGGCGTAGGGCACGCGCAGCGTTTCGGAGAAGCGCGCCAGCACCACCGCCACCACCAACATGCCCAAGACGATTTCCAGAAGTTCCATGCGGCGCGTCGATCCTTACGGGCGGTGCAGGCTTTGCCTTCACATCAGATACGCGACCGCAAGCGGCAGGGTCAATGCCGCAAGCAGCGTCTGCAACGCGATGATTGCGGCCATAAGTTCGCCGTTGCCGCCCAGGCGCCGTGCCAGGATGTAGGCCGTGGTCGCCGTCGGTTGGGCCGCAAACAGCACAAGAATGCCCGCCGACATCGGGGCAAGATCGAAAAACCGTGCCGCAGCAAAAGCCGCCAGCGGGGCGAGCGCAAGCTTGGCGAGCGACGCGATGGCAACACCGCGCAGCTGTCGGCCGATATTGCCGACGACGAGGCCAGCACCGACTGTGAGCAGTCCCAGCGCCAGCGAACCGCGCCCGAGAATATCCAGCATGGCGCTCGCAAATGCCGGGAGCGGCACATCCGCAACCGCCAGCAGCAAGCCCACGGCCGAACTTACGATCAGCGGATTGCGTGCAACCTCGATCCATGGATTGACGGCTTCGGCAGCATCCCCGTCGCGCGCACCGTAGGCGCTCAGCGCATAGATGCTGATGGCATTCACGAACGGGATCGCGGCTGCCAGCACGATCGCGATTTCGGCTAAACCGCGCGTGCCGTAGAGGCCGGCGGCACCTGCAAGGGCGATGTAGGTGTTGAAGCGGATGCTGCCTTGCAGGACGGAGGTAAAGGCGGGCCCGTCGAGCCCGAGTGCGCGCCGCAGCAAAAACAGCAGGGCCGCGATCGCGGCGATGACGCCGAGGGCGGCCGCGATCAAGTGCAGCGTGGCGGATCCTTCCAGCCGTGCCGTGGCGATCGAGGCGATCAGCAAGGCGGGAAACAGCACGAAATAGGTCAGCTTTTCGACCGGAACCCAGAAATCGGGACTTGGAAACAAGGTGCGTTTGAGCAGCCAGCCAAGTGCGATCAAGCCGAAGATCGGGGCGATGGCTGCAAGGACCGCACTCATCGCCCGATCCGGATCCAGTCGAGGAAGCCTTGCAGGATGAAGGCCGCCGCCATTTTGTCGACGACGGCGGCGCGCTTGGCGCGGCTCATGTCGGCCTCGATCAGCGTGCGCGTGACGGCCTGGGTCGACATGCGCTCGTCCCAGAAGACCAGCGGCAGATCGATGCGCGCCACGAGATTGCGCGCGAATGCGCGGGCCGATTGGGCGCGGGGGCCGAGCGAGCCGTCCATATTGGTCGGCATGCCGACGACGAAGCCGCCGACTTTGCGCGCAAGTGCGACCTCGGCGATGCGGGCATAATCGGCACTGGCTTTGCGCGCGCGTTCGATCGTCTCGAGCGGCGAGGCGATGGTCAGATTCGGGTCCGAGACGGCAAGGCCGATGGTTCTTTCGCCAGGATCGAGGCCCAAAAGACAGGTCTTTTCCGGCAGTTCGGCCAATAGGTCGCTGGGGTTGCGGATCGGCATGTCGAGTGTTAGCTTCCCGGCCCGTTTTACACCGTCTTTTCAAGGCCCAAAGCGAGACATACAGCATGTCGCTCGATCCGGCTACCGTTGCCCGCATTGCCACATTGGCGCGCATCAAGATCGCACCCGAGGAACAGGTGCGCATCGCAGGCGAGCTCAACACCATTCTCGACTGGGTCGAGCAGCTCAAAACGCTCGACACCTCGGCGGTCGAGCCGATGACGTCGACGGTCGAAATGGTAATGCCGCAGCGTGCGGACCAAGTCACCGATGGCGGCTATCCCAACAAGATTCTTGCCAACGCAAGCGAGCCCGTGCGCGTCTCCACGACCGAGGAAATGGGCGGATTTTTCACCGTGCCGAAGGTGGTCGAATAATGAGCGCGCTCAACGATCTCACGATTGCCCAGCTGCGCGACGGCTTGAAGGCGCGCAAATTTTCGGCGCGCGAAGTGACCGACGCGTATTTGTCGGCGATGGAAAAGCAGCGCGGGCTGAACGCCTTCATTCTCGAAACGCCGGATGTGGCGCATGCGCAAGCAGCCGCGTCCGATGCAAAACTTGCCAAAGGCGAGGCGGGTGCGCTCGAGGGCGTGCCGCTCGGCATCAAAGATCTGTTCTGCACGAAGGACGTGCAGACCACGGCCGGCAGCCACATCCTCGAAGGCTTCAAGCCGCCCTACGAATCGACCGTGTCGCAGAATCTGTTCGACGCGGGTGCGGTCATGCTGGGCAAGCTCAATCTCGACGAGTTCGCGATGGGCTCGGCCAACATCACGAGCTATTTCGGACCCGTGAAGAATCCTTGGAAGCGCAAAGACGGCAAGGATCTGGTCCCCGGCGGTTCGTCGGGCGGCTCGGCCGCGTCGGTCGCCGCCCACATCGTGGCGGGTGCGACGGGCACGGACACGGGCGGCTCGATCCGCCAGCCGGCGAGCTTTACCGGCATTGTCGGCATCAAGCCGACCTACGGGCGCTGCTCGCGCTGGGGCATCGTCGCGTTCGCCTCGTCGCTCGACCAGGCCGGGCCGATGACGCGCGACGTGCGCGATGCCGCGATCATGCTGGGGGCGATGGCCGGGCACGATGCCAAGGACTCGACCTCGGTGCCGCTGCCCGTGCCGAACTACGAAGCGGCCATGACCGGCGACATTCGCGGCCTGCGCTTCGGCATCCCGAAGGAATATCGCGTCGACGGCATGCCGGCCGAGATCGAGAAGCTCTGGCAGCAGGGTATCGATTGGATGAAGGCGGCAGGGGCCGAGCCCGTCGAGATTTCGCTGCCGCACACCAAGTACGCGCTGCCGACCTACTACATCATCGCACCTGCCGAGGCGTCGTCGAACCTCGCGCGCTATGACGGCGTGCGCTACGGGCTGCGCGTGCCCGGCAACACGCTCGACGAGATGTACGAGAACACGCGCGCGGCCGGGTTCGGTGCGGAGGTGCGGCGTCGCATTCTGATCGGCACTTACGTGCTCTCGGCGGGCTATTACGACGCCTATTATCTGAAGGCGCAGAAGGTGCGCACGCTGATCTTCCAGGACTTCCAGGAAGCCTGGAAGAAATGCGACGTGATCCTGACGCCGACCGCACCGTCGGCCGCCTTCGGCATCGGCGACAAGGCCGACGATCCGATCGCGATGTATCTGAACGACGTGTTCACCGTACCCGTCAATCTTGCGGGCTTGCCGGGCATGTCGGTTCCGGCCGGCCTGTCGGGCGACGGGCTGCCGCTGGGGCTGCAGCTGATCGGCAAACCGTTCGACGAGCCGACCTTGTTCCGTGTCGGCGGCGTTTTGGAGACGGCCGCGAATTTCAAAGCGCGGCCGGGAGCGTAAGACGATGATCATCGAAGGCAAAACGGGTTCTTGGGAAATCGTCGTGGGCCTCGAAGTCCATGCGCAGGTCGTCTCGCAGTCGAAGCTGTTTTCGGGTGCGTCGGCCACCTATGGCGGCGAGCCGAACGCGCAGGTGAGCCTCGTCGACGCGGCATTTCCGGGCATGCTGCCGGTCATCAACGGCTACGTGGTCGAACAGGCGATCAAGACCGGTCTCGGCATCGAGGCGACGGTCAATGAAGTGTCGGTGTTCGACCGCAAGAACTATTTCTACGCCGATCTGCCGCAGGGCTATCAGATCAGCCAGTACACGCGCCCGATCGTGTCGGGCGGAAGGCTGGTGATCGACCTGCCGGGCGACACCACCAAGACGATCGGTGTCACGCGCCTGCATCTCGAGCAGGACGCCGGCAAGTCGATGCACGACCAGAGCCCGACCAAGAGCTATATCGACCTCAACCGCTCCGGCGTGGCGTTGATGGAGATCGTGTCGGAGCCGGACATCCGCTCGCCCGAAGAGGCAGGCGCCTATCTCAAGAAGCTGCGCGCGATCCTGCGCTATCTGGGCACGTGCGACGGCAACATGGAAGAAGGCTCCATGCGGTGCGACGCCAACGTCTCGGTGCGCAAAGTGGGCGTGACCGAATTCGGCACGCGCAACGAAATCAAGAACGTCAATTCGATCCGCCATGTGATGCAGGCGATTGAATACGAAGCCAACCGCCAGGTCGAAGCTTTGGAAGCGGGCGAAACCATCCGCCAGGAAACGCGCCTGTGGGACGTGGCGCGCGGCGTGACGCGTTCGATGCGCTCGAAGGAGCATGCGCACGACTACCGCTATTTCCCCGATCCCGATCTGCTGCCGCTGATCCTCGATCCCAAGGCGATCGCGCGCATCAAGGCGTCGATGCCGGAACTGCCCGACGCCAAAAAGGCGCGCTTCGTCGAGGCCTACAAGCTCAGCCCCTACGATGCGGGCGTGCTGGTGGCCGAGCAGGAACAGGCCGATTTCTTCGAAACCGTCGCCAAGGGCCGCAAAGACCCCAAGCTCGCGGCCAACTGGGTCATCGTCGAATTGTTCGGGGCGCTCAACAAAAAGGGCGTCGACGTAACCAATTCGCCCGTCAGCGCGAAGAACCTGGCAGGGCTCCTCGATCTCATCGAAAACGAGACGATTTCGGGGCGCATCGCCAAGGACGTGTTCCAGTTCATGGTCGAAACCGGCAAGGATGCGGCCAGCATCGTCGCCGAAAAGGGTCTTGTGCAGGTGACGGACACCGGCGCCATCGACGCCGCGATCGCCAAGGTGATGGCGGAAAACGCGGCCAAGGTGGACGAATATCGGGCTGGCAAGACGACGCTGTTCGGTTGGTTCGTGGGCCAGGTCATGAAGGGGACGGGCGGCAAGGCCAATCCCGCCAAGGTCAACGAGATCCTGAAAGCCAAACTTTCGGGCTGATCCGGCGGCACCACTCGGGCGTAGATTACGCGTATCTTCAACCGCAACCCTGGGGGGGACCACATGAAGATCGCAGCCATCGTTCTGGCAGGCGCTTTGTCGCTCGGCGCCGGGCGCGCCGAAGCGCTCGATATCGTGGCGCTGACCGACCGCAACGAGCTGGTCCTGTTCGATTCCGCCAATCCGGGCGCCACGTCGATGGTGGCGGTGCAGGGGACGGCCGCACGGCTGCTCGGCATCGATTTGCGCCCGGCCGATCTCAAGCTCTACGGCTTGGATGCCGCAGGCGGCATCTATCGCATCGATGCGCGCACGGGCATGACCGAAAAGGTTTCGACCCTGTCGGTCGCCCTCGAGATCGCAGACTCGGCCGCGGTCGATTTCAATCCGCAGGCCAACCGCCTGCGTGTGATCGGCCCGTCGGGCCAGAGCCTGCGCGTCAATGTCGATACCGGCGAAGCGGCCGTCGACGGGCGCATTGCCTATGCTGCGGGCGATGCGAATGCCGGCAAATTGCCGCTTGTAACGGCGGCCGCGTATCTCAATTCGGTTGCCGGCGCGCCCCAGACCCAATTGTTCGATTTCGATTCAGGCCACGGCTTCTACACGATCCAGGATCCGCCGAATGCCGGGACGCTCAATTCGATCGCACCCTTGGGCTTGCCGCCCGAAGGCCGCATCGACGCCGCCGACATCCACACGGACAAAAGCCTGACGACCTATACGTCCTTTGCCGTCGTCGCCAATCGGCTCTATTCCTTTGCTGTCGCGAGCGGTCGCATGACCGACATCGGCTTGATCGCCGCCGGCTCGCGAAAGATCGTCGATATCGCCGTCGTCTCGCCGCCCTGATCCTCAACTCGTCGGAGACTTGAACATGATCGATTTCTACACCTGGAGCACACCCAACGGCCGCAAGGTCGCGATCATGCTCGAGGAATGCGGGCTCGCCTACACGACCCACAAAATCGACATCGGCAAGGGCGACCAGTTCACGCCTGCTTTTCTGGCGGTCAATCCCAACGGCAAGATCCCGGCGATCGTCGACCACGCGGCGGCCGACGGCAAACCGCTCGCCGTTTTCGAATCGGGGGCGATCCTCATCTATCTCGCAGAGAAGACCGGCAAGTTCCTGCCGACAGCCCCGCGTGCGCGCGCCGAAGTCTTGCAGTGGCTCATGTTCCAGATGGGCGGGGTGGGGCCGATGTTCGGCCAAGCGCATCACTTCATCCGCTTCGCGCCCGAAAAAGTGCCTTATGGCATCGAACGCTATTCGAAGGAAACGCGCCGTCTCTACGGCGTCATGGACAAGCGTTTGGCCGAGAACGCGTATCTCGCCGGGACCGAGTACAGCATCGCGGACATGGCGACGTTCCCGTGGGTGGCGCGCCATACCTACCACGAAGTCGATCTTGCCGATTTCCCGAACGTGAAGCGCTGGCACGACGCGATCGCCGCCCGCCCAGCGGTTGTCAAAGGGACGGCTTTCTAGCGCCTAGCGCTTGAACTGTTTGGCCAGCGTCAGGCCCTGGCGCTGGTAGTTCGAACCGATATCCACGCCGTAGATTCGGTCGGGCGTTTGCGTCAGCGGTTCGAACGCAAAGCGCCCGACGATCTGCCCGTGCTCGAGCAGGAACGGCACGTCGTGCGAACGCACTTCGAGCACGGCGCGCGTCCCCTGGATGTCGTTGGCCCCGTAGCCGAAGCCGGGGTCGAAAAAGCCCGCATAGTGGATGCGGAATTCGCCGACCGAGGTGTCGTAGGGCACCATTTCGGCCGCGTATTCGTGCGGCACGCGGATCTTTTCGCGGCTTACGAGAATGTAGAAATCGTCGGGATTGAGGATCAGCGAGCGCGTCTTGGTGCGCGGCAACGCCTCCCAAAAATCGGCGGGGGCGTAATGCCCGATGCGCGAGAGATCGATGAGCGGCGCGTTGTGCCGCGCGCGATAGCCGATCGTGCGGCTGCCATCCGCCCCCTCGAGATCGATCGAAATCCACAGACCCTGGCCGATCTGCGCGCGCTCGCGGTTCGAATCGGGTGCGTAGACGAGGCCCAGGCGCTTGTCGAGGGCGGCGAGAGCCGCATCCGCCATCGTCGGATTGCCGCGACGCAGGCGCAGCTGGTTCAGCGTTTGGCCGCTGCGCACGAGGATCGAAAATGTGCGCGGACTCACTTCGAGATAAAGCGGGCCCTTGTAGCCGGCCGGCACTTTCTCGAATTCGCGGCCGCGGTCGCACATCAGGCGCGTGAAGATGTCGAGCCGCCCGGTCGTGCTCTTCGGATTGGCGCTGCCCGCGACGTCCTTGGGAAGGTCGAGCGATTCCTGCAGCGGGATGATGTAGAGGCAGCCGCGCTCGAGTACGGCGCCCGCTGTGAGGTCGAGCGCATGCATCGTCAGGAGCTTGAGCTTGTCGGCCACAAGTGCGTCCGGCCCCGGCATGAAGCCGGCGGCCACGCGATAGGCCGTGGCACCCAAGCGCAGATCGATGCTGGCGGGCTGGATTTGCTGCTCGTCGATCGCCGTCTGGGCGCCAATACGGCCGTCGGCCACGAAGCGGCGATAATCCTGGAACGGGAGAATGCCGACCGGCGAAACGCGTTTTTTGCTCAAAAATCGAACCTCGGCCCCGGTTCGGCCGAATTGCCGATACGACGGGGCCGACAACCTAAATCAACGCCAAGGCGGCGTCGAGATGCAGGCGAAGAGAGGCGGCGGCAAAAGCGGGGGCAGCTGCCCCCGCTCGAAACCGACGGACTTCTTAGGCCGCGACCGAGTTCTCGATGATCGCCGAGCCCGGACGGATGCTGTTGCGCGGGCGCAGCGTGCGGCGCGGCAGAGCGGGGCCGCGGGCGACCAGCAATTCGCGCTTGGCATTTTCGAGCACCGAGTGGATGCGCGCATCTTCGCGGTCGATCACGTCCATCGCCGTGAGCTTGTTGTCGATGAGGTCGAGCAGCGTGTCGATGACGGGGCGGGAAAGCGACGACATGGGTTCTGGCTCCTTTGGTCCTGATTTGACGGTTATTGAGGTCGTAAACTGGTTTCTGGTCCTGATCCTGCGGTGACCTTTCTCAGGTCGCCTGCAGATAGATTGAGCCCCCACTGGTTAATTTTCTCTAAAACTTGCCGGATATTTTGATTCAACTGATTTTGAATTTTAGCGGTGTTGCGGATATACCACGGCCTAGGGCCCGATCTGCCTCCTGTCTGTGGGCAGAATCCCAAATATGACAAGCGTTTGGCCTGTCTTTGCGTTGACAGAAACGGCAACCGCGCTTAGAACCGGCAGCAGCATATGCCGTGTAAAAACCCACTCCCGGCGGAGGGGTGGCCGAGTGGCTGAAGGCGGCAGTTTGCTAAACTGTTATACTGGGAAACCGGTATCGTGGGTTCGAATCCCATCCCCTCCGCCACTTCTGCGTTTTGGCCCCTGGACACCGCGCATTGCGCGTTTTCGCTGCATTTGCCATGCGTCCGCTGTGCTTGAGTGGACTTTGACAAGCGCCGATAATGGCCTATGACTGAAGCCGTTCCGCCGATGGCGCGTTATGTGCCGTTGATCGCCGCCAGTGCCCTGTTTGTCGAAAACATCGATGCGACCGTGCTGGCGACGGCCCTTGCGAGCATTGCCAACGATTTCGGCGTCGATGCGGTCGATCTCAAGCTTGTTCTGACCTGCTATCTCGTGTCGCTCGCGGTGTTCATTCCGGCCTCGGGCTGGATCGCCGACCGCTACGGCACGCGCACGGTTTTTTGTTGGGCAATGGCCGTGTTTGCGGCGGGTTCGGTTGCCTGCGCGCTGTCCACGGATCTGTGGAGTCTTGTTTTTGCGCGCATCCTGCAAGGGGCGGGCGGGGCGATGATGATCCCCACGGCGCGCCTCGTCGTCGTGCGCAGCGTGCCCAAAGACAAACTCATCGGCGCGATGGCCGTGCTGACCACGCCGGCTTTGATCGGGCCGATTTTGGGGCCGCCGATCGGCGGTTTTTTCACGACCTATATGTCGTGGCCGTGGATTTTCTGGATCAACGTGCCGCTGGCTGTGATGGGAATCGTCGTCGCTGCGCGGTTTCTGCCGCAGATCCGCGCCGAGACCCAGGCTGCGTTCGACGTGCGCGGCTTTTTCATGATCGGACCCGGCTTGGCTTTGACGTTGGTCGGTGCAACCGCCATCGGGCTCGAAGTGATTGCGCCGATCTATGCGGCGGCGATGGCGGCAACGGGGCTGTTGCTGATCGCACTCTATTGCCGCTATGCGTGGCGCCATCCAAGCCCAGTGCTGGATCTGCGATTGCTGAAGATCCCGACCTTCCGCATCGGCGTCATTGGCGGCTTTCTGTTTCGCGTCGGCGCAGGGGCCACGCCGTTTCTGCTGCCCTTGCTGCTGCAGCTCGGCTTTGCGCGCTCGGCCTTCGAAAGCGGCATCGTGACCTTCGCGACGGGGGTCGGCGCGCTTTCAATGAAATTCCTAGCACCCAAGATTCTGCGCGCCGTCGGCTTCCGGCGCGTGCTGATTTTCAACGCCTTCGTGGCGGCCGTTTTCATCGCGATCCCGATCACGTTCACGGCTGCAATGGCGGGCACCACGCTGTCGGCGATCCTGCTGCTGGGCGGCTTCTCGCGCTCGCTGCAATTCACGAGCACCAACGCCGTACTTTATGCCGACGTCTCGGCGGAGCAGACGGCGCGCGCTTCGACCTTTGCCGCCGTCCTGCAGGAATTGTCGGGCTCGATCGGCATTTCGGTCGCCGCCTTGGCGCTTGCGGCGGCAAGCGGCGGGGCGGTCACCGGCAGCTTGGGGGCGGCGCAATTTGTGCCGGCCTTCGCTGCTGTCGGCTTTATCGCGGCTTGCTCGGGTTTCGTTTTTTCGGCGATGCCCAAAACGGCGGGCGCCTCGCTCGTGGGCAAACGCACCGAGCCGACGGCGGATTAGCCGCGCGATTGTGCGTCGACGGCGGCGTAGAGCATCACGCCGGCGGCGACCGACAGGTTGAGGCTGTCGGCGCGCCCGATCATCGGCAGCTTGGCAAGCGTGCTGCACGCCGCACGCACTTCGTTGCTGAGGCCGCTTTGCTCGGCGCCGTTCACGATGATGCAGGGGCGCTCGTAGGAAACTTCGCGATAGTCGATCGCGGTCTGCAGCGCGGTACCGATACTCGTCCCCGGCCAACGGGCGAGAAGTGCGATCGCTTCTTCTTGCGTTGCCGCATAAAGCGGGACCGCGAAGATCGAGCCCATCGTGGCGCGCACAGCCTCGAGCCCGAACGGATCGCAGGTCGTGCCGATCAGCACCACCCCACCCGCGCCGACCGCATCGGCCGTCCGGATGCAGGTGCCGAGATTGCCGGGATCTTTGACACCCTCGAGGGCCAGCCACAATGCGGCGCGCGTCGGGTCGAGTTCCGACAGCGGGCGCAGATTCTGCGCGAACACGCCGATCACGCTTTGCGGATTGTCGCGCGCCGAGATCTTCTCGAGCACGTTGGGCGACACTTCGAGCAAAATGGCGCCGCCTTTGGCGGCGGCTTGGCGCACTTGCGCGACACTCGGCTGGTCGCGCTGGTCGGCGCGATAGGCGAGCATCTTGGGCACAATGCCGTGGTCGAGCGCCTCGCGCACCGTGCGCGCACCCTCGGCTACGAACAGTCCGGTTTCGGCGCGCGCCTTGCGCATATGCAAAGCGCGGATGTCTTTGATCAGCGGATTGCTCGGGCTCGAAATGGCGCGGATCTGGCTTTCGCCCAAGGTGCCGTTCATGGCGCACCTCCGGGGCCGGTCCAGCGCACATAGAGCGACGTCGACAGGAACCGCCCACCCGCGCGCTGCGCCACGGCCAATTCGCCTGCTTCGAGTGCGCCGCCAAGGGCACCAAGCGGATCGCGCGTCGCCTCAAGCAGCGACAAGGCCGAAAGCCGGATCGCATAGGCGGTCAGCATCAGGAAGGACGGGCCGGGGGCGAGCAGCGTGGCGCAGTCGGCCAGCATCGGCATCAAGCCTTCTTCGATGCGCCAGGTTTCGTTGGCAGGCCCGCGGCCGAATTTTGGCGGATCGAGCAGGATGCCGTGATAGCGATTGCCGCGCCGCACTTCGCGCGCGACGAACTTCGTGGCGTCTTCGCAGATCCAGCGGATCGGCGCTTGGGTCAAGCCCGAGGCGGCTTGGTTTTCCTTGGCCCAAGAGATCGCCTTTTTGGACGCATCGACATGCGTGACCTCGTAGCCGGCGGCAGCCGCCACGAGGCTTGCGGCACCCGTATAGGCAAAAAGATTAAGGAGCTTCGGCCGCGCACCGCCCTCGACGATGGGCTTGCGTGTCGCAACCCAATCCCAATGCGGCGCTTGCTCGGGGAACAGTCCGACATGGCGGAATGCCGTAAACCGGCACGCCACGCGGATGTCGCGATAGGCCACCGGCCATTCGGGCGCCAGATCGCGCGCAAAGCGCCAGCGGCCCCAATTGTCGTCCTCGTCGCCCGCTTTGCCGTCGCCCGGCTTGGCGTCGAAAAACGCGTCGGCGGCGTCCCATGCGGATGCTTCACCCGAAGGTTGCCAAATCGCTTGCGGCTCCGGCCGCACGATCGTGTTGGCACCGAACCGTTCGAGCTTTTTGCCCGCACCGCTGTCGAGCAATGCGTAATCGTCCCAGCCCGGGGTTGTCAGAATGGCAAGATGTGGCGGCACGCGGGATCAACCTGTCTGCTGAAGGGGAACGCTATCAGGGCGGCATCAGATCCCCAAGCCGGAACGAGAACCGAAGCACCTTCGGTGCCGTCAGCGGCGGGGCGTCGGGCTGGCGTGTGAAAGGCTGAGCTTGGCGCATGGCGCCCAAGAAGCTTTCCATGACCGTGCGCTGCTCGCGCAGCTCGGGGCGCGCCAGCATCGTGTCGTAGTCGGCAATCATGCGATCCGGGCGCCACGGATCGTATGCGCCGAACGGGGCCGAGAGCGTGCCGTCGGGCTTGAGCTCGAACGCGCCCACGATCGTGAGGTCGCGAAAGCGCGGATTGCGGAAATCGAAAATCCACACGGCGAAGACCTGCGCCAGCAGATGGTCGATCTCGCTTTGCGTCAGGCTTTCGCCGGGCGGGCCGCCGGACGGCGGCTGGACGGGTCCGCGAATGGCGGCAAGCCCACGCGGCTCGTCGCGCGGGCGGGGCGGGGCAGGGGCGAGCAACCCGTCGCGGCTTGCAGGCGTTGTTGCGGGGGCGGCCTGGCTTGGCGGCGGTGCGGGCGTGCCGCCCGTCGGCGGGCGAACCGGCGCTTGGTTCGGCGACGACGAGCGTTCGGCATTGCGCGCGGTCTCGCGCTGCACGACCGACGGCGGCGGCAAGGGTGGGGCCGCCGCAGCAGTCGGCGGCGGGGACGCCGGG